>Ga0224508_10000530_pt1 | contig 37384 bp, 36 predicted proteins | sample SF_Jan12_sed_USG_4_FD_170157 | JGI IMG/M metagenome (GOLD analysis project Ga0224508, IMG submission 170157) | Sediment microbial communities from San Francisco Bay, California, United States - SF_Jan12_sed_USGS_21 | ecosystem: Environmental > Aquatic > Marine > Sediment | place: USA... | reverse complement strand
CATGCCGCCCACGTCGGGCATGCCGCCGCCAGCCGTCGCCAAACAACGATCGTTGTGGCCAATTAGGATGGCGCAAACAAACAGTCCCACAGTCAGCACTGGCGCAGATGTCGGACAGGCTCGAAGTCGGCGCCGCATTTTGCCCGGCTTTCGTTTACATTGAACGAACAGACCGGGTGGTTAGAACAACGTTGCCAGCTGATCCATGCAGGCGCGTGCGACGTTGCTATTGGGTTCGTTCGAGCCTGGCATTGTCGCCCAGCCGGCTTCCATCAGGATGTCGTTGCGCTGATAGCGGCTGGTGTCCTTCAGCACTGCCAGCGTAGCTATGGATTGCGGGTCCAGCCTCGATTGCTCGATGCAGATCGGCACCAGGACGGCGAGAACTTCGGCCTTCGCCAGGTTCGTCGCCATTACCTCGGCTTTGGTACCAGTCACCCATCCGCCCCATGTAAAGCCGGTGATCGCCAGTGCGACGGCACCGACCCCGACTCCGAGGAGCCCAGGTTTCAGCCATTCGGGAGTATTCATGTGTGTTTCCTCCGGTGAGGGAAAACAATTTTCCCTTCCTATTTTATCTATTTATCACTATAGAATAAATAATATGAAAAAGATATTAATTATTTTTCAACTAAGTCAACATCAGTTAAATTATTCAAGTTACTGGTAACGATGTTATTATTGATCTTTCAGGTCGGTGATTATGCAGGTATTTAGGTGATTTCGTTACCCGTGGCAGCTGATATCTTGGCAGACGCTTGATCTCGCAGCAAGGCCGCGTCCAACTCGTTCGAATCGATTGTCAATGCCTACCTGCGGCCGGGAGCTGTGTCACATGCATGTGCGTGATCACTCTGAAGCTTTCTGGAGCGAGGTCAATAGCGGCATGGGCCAACGGAATCTATGGGAGTTGCGTTGGAGAGGAACGTCGCAATATGGCACATTCGAGAAATAGCTCGGACGGCAGCAATCGCGATCAATCCGGACGTTCGTATTCTAGCTCGAACGTCAGCTCCGTCCCGCGCAGCCGACGTTGGATGCGCCTAGAGCGGCCAGGAAGCTCGAGTAGAATGGTCAGATGACCGCTCTGAGCCCAAACTACACGATGCTGCGCTGCGTTTGAACGGCAGCAATGCGTTGCAAGCCGGACGTTGGGCGAGCTTACGCTACGCGTATTCCTGACCCGGCCGAGACATCGGCAATCTCGCGTTGCTGGGGCAGCGAACCCTGGGCGATCAGCTTGAACTCGCACCTCGCTTGGCGTAGCCTCCTTTGCGGCTAGGAGACGATATGCTTCGAATTGCAGTAGCATTCTTCCTGCTGTCCGTCAGTGGGTCGATTGTCTTTGCCGGACCGCTGTACGATGCGACCGTCGACGGGGATCTCGAGAAGGTGCGGGCGCTGATCGATGCGGGTGCGGACCCCGACGCGCAGGGCGGTAATGGCGAGACTCCGCTGACGACGGCACTGGTTGGAGGCCATCTCTCGATGGCGTCCCTGTTGATCGATCTCGGCGCGGACATCCAGGGACGCAACCGGGGCGGCTTCGCGCCGCTGCACGCTGCTGCCTTTGCCGGTGCGGCGGAGATCGCGGCGCTTCTTCTCGACCGCGGAGCCGACGTCAACGATCAGGCGAACAAGGCCGGCGTCACCGCCTTGTCCATTGCCTCGGAAGAGGGCCATGTCGGAGTCGCGCAGGTCCTTATCGACCACGGGGCCGATGTCGAGGCGGCGGAGCAGAACGGCTACACGCCGCTGACGCGGGCGATCTGGCGTGGCCAGCAGGCGGTCGTTTCGCTGCTCCAGCAGCGCGGCGCAAGATGCCAGCCGATCGAGATCCTGGAGGAGCCCGCCTATTCGGAATGCGTGAAAGGACAGCCATAGCCCGATCCCGGCCGACGGCCGCCCGGGCACCAGCAAGAGGAGTAATGACAATGTTCCGAGCGAAAGCAACCGGCGCCACCGGCGTGATTGCAGCCGCTGTGCTTGCCGTCGCCCTTGGCGGCCAGGCTTTGGCCGGCAGCACCGTGAACACCGGGTATTTCGGCGGCATGGCGATCGGTGGTTACGATCCGGTCGCCTATTTCACCGAGGCTCGGGCCGTGAAGGGCTCGCCCGAGTTCCAGCACGATTTCCTCGGCGAGACCTGGCGTTTCGCCAGCGCCGAGAACCGCAATGCCTTCGCCGCCGATCCGGTCGCCTACGCACCGCAATATGGCGGCTTCTGCTCCGGCGAGATGCTCTACGCCGATGTCTCCACCGGAATCACGACCAACATTGACCCGAGGGCCTGGCGTATCATCGACGGCAAGCTGTACCTGTTCTATGACGACAGCTACGCGGCAGTGTTCGAAGAGAACGCCAAGGAGTGGGTCGCAAAAGCGGACGGGAATTGGGCCAAGGTACAGGCTCGGCTCTTGATCGAGTAGCGGCGGCGCTCTTTCCTGCCGGCCAGGGTCACGGTTTCACCGAGAACCGCTTCAAGCGGTAGGCGTTGGGATAGGTGTACTCGTCCTGGTTCTCCGCGGTACCGGAGGCGTTGCGGAAGATGGGACCGCAAGCCTGGCGCCCCATCAGCATGGCTGGCGACCGCAGGCATAAAAGGTCGTCCTGCCGGGAAGCTGTTCCGATCATCTGGTAATCCGGCCCCCGTTCGATGAAGCCGCCGTCGGCCTGCGTGAACTGCGTAAACGGCCCGATGCCGACGCGCTCTCCGATCCACGTTCGCCCCTTGGTCAAGGCGTCGATCGACGCGCCGTCAAGCCGCAGCGCGGGATCGCCCTCAAAACCGTAAGGCCACTCCGGCAATCCGGCGAGCCGGAGCCCGTCCAGGCGGGCTTCCAGATCTTCCTCCAGGGCATGGTGGGCGAACAGCGTCCGATACCCGGCGACACTCGTCTCCGGCCATCTCGTCAATATGTCCTGGATTGCATCCCTTGCCACTTTGATCCGGCCCAGCCGGGCATTGATTCCGGCTTGAAGTTCCAGACTAAGATCGCTCGTTGAAGCACCTTGACCCCGTTCCAGGGCCGCAAGCGCTTCCGGATAGCGCTGATCCACATACAATGTGAGGGCGAGATATTCGTAGACATAGCCCGGTGGCTTCGGGTTCAGCCGAAGGACCGTCTCCATCGCCTCGAGTGCCTCGTTCTGGCGCCCGGCAAAGACCAGCACGACGGCAAGGTTGAGATGGGCCTCGGCGCTATTCGGGTTCGCTTCCAGCGCTTTTTGCGCGGAAGCCACCGCGCTTTCATGCTCGCTTTCAAGCATCTGTAACAGGGCCAGCACGGAATAGCTGCGGGCCAGCCGGGGATTCAGCGAGACGGCCCGGCTGGCGGCCTCGTAAGCGCGCTTTCGGGCGACAGCGGACGGCAGGCTGTCGAAATACCCGTAAGTCAGCACATCCACCGCAACCCGCGCGTAGCCGGCATAGGCGTTTGCGAATTCCGTATCGAGCGAAATTGCCCGTTGGTAGAGGCTCAGGGCATTCGCCGCGGAGGCGGGATCCGCACGATAGGCCAGTTTCTCCCCGCGGAGATAGTAGTCATACGCTTCGAGATTGTCGGTGGGCAGGCGGGCGACTTCGATCCGTTCCGTCTCGGTCAGCTGGACTGCGAGCGCTTCGACGATGCTTTCGATCACCTCGTCCTGGATCGTGAAGATATCCGCAAATTGCCGGTCGTAGCGCTCTGCCCAGAGATGATTTCCGGTCCCGCCATCGATCAACTGCGCATTGATGCGCACGGTTTCACCAGCGCGGCGCACGCTGCCCTCGAGGAGATAGCGCACGCCGAGTTCGCGCGCGATTTGGTGCAGCTCGGCGGTCCGGTCATCGTAGCGAAACACGGAGTCCCGGGCGATGACAAAAAGACCGGAAATCTTCGAGAGATCGGTGATCAGGTCGTCGGTCAGCCCGTCGGCAAAATACTCCTGTTCGGGGTCACCACTCAGGTTGTCGAATGGCAGCACGGCAATCGACGGTTTGTCTGGCAGCGCCGGGGCGGCAGGTTCGGTTAGGTCCGGTATGGGTTGCGGCGCCCATGGCTGCCACCAGCCGAGCCCGGCGGCCGCCACGATCGAAACGACCGTACCAGTCACAAGCGCGTGCCAGCGCGATCGCGCTCTTTTCGCCGGAACCGCTTGCACCGCAGTCACCAGTCTGGACGCGCTTTCATCTAGGATTACACTGAAAACGCGGATCGGCCGGGCAATATTCTTGACCGCGATTTCCCCTTGGTCCTCCAGATGCAAATCCAACTTGTCGCGGATCTGATTGCGCACATTTCGCGCTACGCAGATGCCGCCGGGATCAGCCAGCCCCTCGAGGCGTGCGGCAACATTCACGCCATCTCCATAAATGTCGTCGTCCTCGATGATTACATCGCCGATGTTGATCCCGATACGAAAAACGATCCGGCGTTGCTCCGGTACATCCGTGTTGCGCTCCGCCATCAGAATCTGAATTTCAACCGCAGAGACGACCGCCTCAATGGCGCTCGGAAATTCTGCCAGGAGGCCATCGCCCATCAGCTTGACGATGCGGCCACCGTGTTGCGCGATCTTCGCGTGAATCAGTTCTTCGCGATGCGCACGCAGTGCGGCCAACGTACCCGTCTCATCCTCACCCATCAGGCGGCTGTACCCGACGACGTCGGCGGCAAGAATTGCTGAAAGACGGCGCTCCATGCGCATTCCCCCATTTCTACGAAAGACTACCGAAGGGGCGGGGGAAAAGCTACGTAGCGGGGATCGGCACCTATACCTACATCGTCTCTTGGCACGTGGCCGACATAGCCCCATGGGCAACAATCGGGAGCTAACCGGACCTTCGAGACTTTGCGCTAACGGCAGCTTTGTCTGAGCTTAGCTGACGCTCGCCCGTTTCAAGCCGACGATGATACCCGGGCGAAAGCGTCAGATGACGGCTTTGAGCCCAATCTACTTGATGCTGCACCGCATGCGAATGGCAGCAATTGGGGAGGATTCGGACATCTAGCAGATGCGCGCTATGCGTATTCGTGACCCCATCCCGACTTTTCTTGGAGCGCCGCGTACGGCTGAAAGATGCCGCAACTGCTAGGCAGCAACGAGGCAGTCAGCGACGCCAGTCGAGAGCGACCCAGAGATCGCCGTCAATAATCTGGCAGGGGAAGGCCTGAAGGCCAGTCCGGTTCTTCGACATCTCGCCGAGGAATTCCCAACCCGGTGACATTCCGTCTTCGAGTCGCGGCGCCCAGTCGCGGACCTCGCCGGTCTGGAGATCAGAGCAGCTATTATGCCAGCGGCAGATATCTTCATTGTGTAGATTTACTTTCAGGGGAGTTCTCGCGCTTTCTGATGGCCATAGAAGTGTCCCACAAGCTCGGCGCTTCCAAGCAACCATGACAGCGACCAGATATGGAGTCCGAATACTCCATAAGCCAACACTGCGTAAAAGAAAAAGGCCAAGCTTGCGCCTGAAAAACCCGTCGAAATCACTGAGAGAACGATCACCGATAAAAAGAGCCAGAAATACGAGAGAGCGCCGCAGAGACATAACCGCAAAAGATTGATTACTGACCAGCGGATAAACATTGAGAAAAACATGATACTTATATAGATCACAACCATAAAGAAATTAATTGCTCCACTAGCGATTGATCCCCACGTATCGATCTCTTTATAAGCAAAAAAATCAAGGATGAGGCAAAGAAATAGCATTGCTAGATTGGATACTATGAAAATGAAAGCTACACTTCGCCTCCCGCAGTAGACCATTCCAAAGATTGCAAAAACTGTTAGTCCGAGCACAATGATTCTCGATTGTAACGACACTGTTGGTAAGACGTCCGATATCAGAATAATTTTATAACCATTGAATGATACAGAAACTGGAATCCCAAAGTCCGCAAGCACTTGACTCGTAACAAGTGCAAAAGAAAAAATAATTAGAATTAAAATTATAGTTTCAAGCCCCATGAACTTCAGGCCACTCAAGATCTGAGCCGCTCTTAATCTTGCTCTGAATGGAAACTCGCTCCGAAGGCCATGGGAGGATATCGCCATTGGTTTCTTCATTCTGTCAAATGCGCTCGAGAACGTCGAATAGACGTAAATGAGGATGGATTCGTGCCTTGTGCGTTTCCGAATCCGCTCTCTTTGGTCGTTAGATTATCGCCGTCGGTCGGATTGGCACTTGGAGCTACCGTGTTGGTAGAGCCAAGAGCTGTAGGCGGACATTCTGCTCCACGATATCGTTCGATGACTAGAACGCTCCTGCACTTCAATGCCAGAAACGCAATGAGCAAGTACACAAAGGCAATTGCCAGGAAATAAGTGATCGCGGCAATTGCCGACCAATACTCAAATATTTTCCCATCGATGATCATGTGCGAAATCGGAGTGTCTTGTCCCAATGCGCCGTGCGGCGCAGCGCCCAATCACGCACGATTGAGAGAATTGCCGATGTGGACGCAATCATACTAATGAACGAGGAGAGAAATATCAGAGGTGCTGCAGTGAACGCATTCGGCTGGCGATCGTAGATGCACCCCGCTGCGATTTGGAAGTATGGCGCGAAATTCCCGAAACCAGCAAAGGACACAATTATTGGGACTCCGAGCACAATACTCCCAAATTGCGACCAAAGGAATGGTGTTGTTAGGAAGATGATTAATGTTAGTATTGCTAAGAATGGCACTGCATAAAAAAGCAGAACCATTCCCGCGTCCAAACGTGCAATGATTGGACGCCTACTTGTCAGTAAGACCGGCAAAAGGTATCTGAACATGCAAACATTGTGCCCATACGCCCATCGTCGGACTTGGCGAAATCGAACAGGCCATTCCTCAGGACTCTCTTCATAGCACAGGGCATCTCGCAGATATGCGACGTCGTATCCAGCCAAGAACAATCGGTAAGTAAGATCAGTATCTTCCGTGAGGACGTCATCGTGCCAGCCGCCGACATCACGCAACGCCGCTAGCCTTACGCCGCCAGTCGTTCCTCCAAACTGTGGAAGAAAACCCCACGTTCCTCGAATTTGCTGATCCACGACATACCCGGCGCGCCGTTCAAGATCGATCAATCGTGTCAGCAAGTTCTTGTCGGTGTTATACGGCACGACCCGGCCCATCGTTGCACCAATCAGGGGGTCTTGAAATGGGGCGACCAGTCGACGCAGCAGCCCAGGCGAAGGAAGATAATCGGCATCAAAAAAGACGACGATCTCCGACGTCAATGTGTCTATAGTTTCCTTAAGGGCGGCTGGCTTGCCGGGTTTTGCACCTGCAGGCCGGTGTACCGGTCTTATGCGCTGGTCTTCAATGGCATGATTTTCAACTATATCTCTTGTCCGGTCCGTGGACCTATCGTTCACAACCACAATCTCGATCTTACCTTCCGGATAATCGAGTTGCCGCATCGCATGCAGACACCCGTCAATGACCAATTCCTCGTTGTGTGCTGCGATCAGTACGGTGACACTTGGCCAGATTTCGAGATCGCTCCACTGTCGTCCAGGGTGCCTTAGCAGCAGAAACGAGCAGGTGAATAAGATTTGCCGCACAACAACGAAAGTAATGACAGTCGAGAAGACAATCACGACAATCGATACGAGGATTTCCATTTTGAGCGGCGAATTAGAACTTGATCTTTATGCCGGCTAAGCCACCAGCAATGTCATATTCGTCCGAGGTCAGAAATTCGCCCTGTGTGAACAATTCGAGCCGGTCAGAAAGGGAGAATGAGATGTGTGGGCGAAGCGCCAGGAAATCATTCTCAACTCCGACAAGCGTTGTTACGTCATCATACGCCATCTGGCCGCCTGCGACCGTCACACCGACTGTCCACGCGGACGGGACAACGTAGGTCACGCCCGCCCGCGCCTCCCAACCAATATTTGAACCTGGATCGGCATGGATGCCGGAGACGTAAGCCTGTCCAATCATGAATGAGCCATCGGAGAACGGCGAGAAATACTTGATAACCTCGCCACGGATCGAAATTTCCTCAACTCCATTGCGGAAATCCCTGTATGCGCTGCCGACGTCAAGAATTGTTCCTGTCGCCGAGCCAAGATCCACGCGAGCTGATCCATCCAAAAAGAGCTCCGGCAAGATGCCATCGTTGTCCGTCGATGTGCCGATTTGGATCTTCGGCCGAATTCCTGGAGAAAGCTCGGCTGAAATACCGAGCGCACCGAAGCCGGCATCCTCCTCTCGCCATTGACCCGATAGATCGAGATGAAATCCTATACCGCTCTCCAAATACGCGTTAGCAAACATGCCGGCGAAGACTCTGTCCTCAATATTGTCGGAGACTCCGAGCGCACCAGCATAGACGCTGACATCGCCAGTCGGATGGCCAGGTCCTTCGTCGGACAGAGCTAAACCTCCGTTCAATGCAGACGCCGCCGCAAGGCAAAATCCTGCGCTCAAGTGATGAAGGTGTGATCTCATGACTGAACCTTTCGAAGTGCGTGTCGCCGTCAGGCTGTTCGAGTCGCGGCTACGACCTCAACGGGATTGGATCGGGTTTTTCGGGATTGGTTACGCAAGCGGTCAATTAGGTGACTTCTGATTCTCGTAGCGGCTTTTCCGTCGCCAAAGGGGTTTTTTGTATTAGCCATACGGTTGTGTTGTTCAGCGTCGGAAAGTAATTCCGTCACGTTTTGTCGGATTGCGTTCGCATTTGTGCCGATCAATCGTGCTGCACCCACACTGGTTGCTTCAGGGCGTTCGGTCACATCACGCATAACCAAGACTGGTACGCCGAGTGATGGCGCTTCTTCTTGTATGCCTCCGGAATCCGTTAAAATGAGCTTCGATCGCATCAACAGGTAGACGAACTCCGTATAATCCGCTGGTTTGATCAAAATGACGTTCCTAATCTCGGAAAGGATTCCCCGAACCGTCGATCTCACATCAGGATTCGGGTGGACTGGGATAACGAATCCCGTATTTGAAAGCGTTCGGGCGAGTTCCCTTACCGCCTCGCAAATTTGCTTTAGGCGGTCGCCGATGTTCTCTCTTCGATGCGCTGTGACAGTGACGATCTGCTCGTACGGACTGAGCATCTTGAATTTCTGATCGAGGAGCGTTTCCATCAAAGGGTTTTTTTCGATCCGCTCCTTTATCATCAATACCGCGTCGACTACAGTGTTCCCAGTTACAATTATTCTGTCTTTCGGAACATTTTCTTTGATGAGTGCACCACGTGCTCGCTCTGTCGGCGCGAAATGAATATCCGCCAACGCGCCCGTCATCTTCCGGTTGCCCTCTTCTGGCCACGGAGAAAAATTGTCGCCTGTTCGCAATCCAGCCTCGACATGCGCGATCTGAATGCGGTTGAAGTATGATGCGAGCGAAGCTGCCAATGACGTCGCAGTATCACCATGCACAACGACGCAATCAGGTGCGAACCCCCTTAACGTCCTCTCCAAACGAAAAGCCAGCGAGGCAACCGTTTCCGTCAGGGTTCGAGTATGGCCAGAGGCGGGCCGGAGTTCGAAGTCGGCCACTAGATCAAACGCATTCAGTGCTTGACGGGCCATGTCATCATGCTGACCTGAAACGCAAACGGCATGCTGGATTTCGGAACATTGATTTAATTCCCATATGACCGGAGCAAGTTTGATCGCTTCAGGGCGCGTGCCAACAACAGACAGAATTCTCATCCATTCCCCCACCAGATCTCGAGAAATCTTTAAATCTAATAAAATAGAGCAGCAAGACTTCTTAACCATATGATTTAAAACCGTTTCTTTTTCGTCACACTGCTAGGCCTCGGAGATGCAGCGTAGCTTGGCCAAATATATCAAAGTAAAGGGAAATCGAGCTCAATTTGAACAGGCTTTCGCCGCGGTGCCCTGGGAGTGCGGTCGCAAGAGTGAAGGGGTCAATTGGGTCAAGTTGCTCGCAGAATCGGAGGGTGAATTGCAGCACGACGTTATCCTAGAGCATGGTCCGACCTGATTGATTTGCAGGGGCTTCGCAAGGTGGCACGGATGTCCTTCACGACCTGTTCGGCCGTTACTCTTTGCGTCCCGGATTTCTGTCTCATCTCCACTCCTCGGTGGTTACGATGCGCCAGAAATCCTCCGTAACGGCCCAAAGGCGCTGACGGAGGACAGGCCAAGCTCTATATTGCTAGTTAGATAGGGGTTGTGAGCATCCCCGAGTGAATTGGTCCACCCCTATGGTTACGAATAGGAGGACCGAGAAAGGGGATGCGAGATCAAGAAGCTTGATGTAGCTGGGACCGTGTCGCACCCGAGACCAAACTCTGCCCCTGACCCAAAGCGAAGGTAGGATCACGTGGGTCGACGTGCCCTAAACGGGCGCACTCGGAGAGGATCATGTTAGAAAAAGACGAAGTCGCTCTCGGTAAGCCCTGTTTGCCCGACGACTGTGAATGTGTCTGTCCCCGGCGCATTGCCGAATTCGGCGGAGAGATCGATGATTGTGCGTCCTTTGATTGAGATATTCTTGTCTTCCGCATCGAGCACGCCGTTTCCATTGTCGTCGAGATCAGCAAAACTCTGAGTGGCTGACTGTGCATTGACAAAGAAAAGATCGTGTCGTCGCCTTGCTGAAAGCCGATTATTCGGTTGTGGTCGATGCCCGCAAAGCCGGAAAGGCTCGTTCCGTATAAGTCATTGCCGGTGCCGCCGATTGCGATATCGTCACCTGTAAAGAAGAAAAACCAATCAGGGCCGTCGCGACCGAGGCCGAAATCGTCCCCGGCGCCCCCGCTTAGATCGTTTTCACCGGGACCACCAATCAACCGGTCGTTGCCATCATCACCTTCGAAGTTCGCTGGGCCGCGGCCCGCAATCATCAGATCGTCTCCGTCGCCTCCATTGATAGGAGCCGAGAGGCCACCTCCAGAAGAAATGAACTTGTCGTCCCCACTTCCAAGCTGGCCGTCTGCCGATCGATCGCCACGGGAAACGACTACGTCATCGCCGTCACCACCCAAAAAAAAGACCGAGTTGTCCATGATGAAGATTTTGTCCTTTCCATCGCCGCCGAACAGCCAGTCGTCACCAATGCCGAAAAGGACGTCGTTTCCCCCGAACCCACTGATCACATCGAAATCCGGAGTGCCGCGGAGGAGATCGTTTCCCTCCGTTCCATTGATCACCGCCATGCCAAGACCTCCTGCAATACAAACACGTCGATTTCAACAGCACGTTATATGAATTCAGGCTTCTCAATGATTTGGATCAATCTAGAGCCCGTCAGAAACGTCGGGTCTGACTCGCTTTTCCGACCTATTCAGGCAAAGTCGCGAGGTTCGCTCTTTGGCACATTCGAGAAATAGCCCCTACGGCAGGACCCGGGATCTAACCGGACGTTCGAATACTAGCTTGGACGTCCGGTTCGTCCCGCTTAGCTGACGCTCGCCCGTTTCAAGCCAACGATGATACCCGGGCGAAAGCGTCAGATGACGGCTTTGAGCCCAGACTCCCCAATGCTGCGCAGCGTTCGAACGGCAGCAATGTGAGTCAATCCGGACGCTTAATAAGTGCGCGCTAGGTGTTTTCGTGACACGGAGTCGATCTCCACGAGAGGCTTATAGCGGCTGGTCAGCGTGTCCGGCGGTCATATAGGGGGTACCGAGCTGTTGCATCTCACACCGGGACGAAGCGGTCCGGATCCGGAAAGTGCGGCGGTAGTGCGCGGCTAAGGACTTTTGCCACCGAGATAACGTAGTTTGCATCCGCGAGTGGCCAGCGCTGCTGCGAAGCGAGGTAATCGGCAATGCCAGGATGTGTCGTGACCCGTTCCCGATGAGCGGCGAGCCACGGGGTTTTATCGAGGATATCGGACGCGATCTCTGTGTAGTGAGTGGTGGCTTCGGCGAGGACCACATCGGCGAAGCTGAGCCGGCCGCCGGCAACATGTTCCCGGCCATCGGCGAGGCGGGCCTCGAAACGCTCGCCGAATTTTAGCATCGCGGCCTCGAGATTTGCGCGGGCCTGCGCGGCAGTCCGCTGAAAAGGGGCGGAGAGAGCAGGCTCGGCGAAGTCAGCCACGGCGCCTGCCACCATATCGATCATGGTGCGCTCTATATCCTCGTCTCCGTAGAAGCCGCCGCGCCGGGCAAGGTGGCGGATCATTGCGCTGGACTGGGAGAGCTCGAGCCCTTCGAACTCGAGCAGCGGGAGCTGATTGAAGGGCAGGCGGCCGGAGGCGCGGAGAGCCTCGAAATCCTCCGGTTCGGTCAGGCCGACATTTCGAAAGGGAATCTCGTTGACGCCGAGCATCCAGCGCGTCGTCTCCGCCCGCCCGCGTCCGGCAAAGTAGGTCAGCGTCGCGATCGTCATCCGGCATCCTCTGATTGGGTCACGTCGTCAAAGCCTATGGCCTGCGAACCTCGCAGTCCAAGCAAAGGCTCACCGTAGTCAAACGGCTGCGATGATCTCCAATTCCACACGCCAGGCAGGGTCCACCAGCCCGCTGACGATGACCAACGTCGAAGGAAAGCACCGGTCACCGAAGAACTCTGACCGGATGTTGCGTAGCATCTGTAGATCGGAGCGATCGATCAGGTAAATGCGGAGCATGACTACATCGCCGAACCCCATACCCGCATCCCGCAAGCACGCGGCAATGTTCGAGAATGCCCGCCGGCACTGATCTTCGAAATCAGGGGAAACGGAGCCGACCGGATTGACGCCGACTTGTCCGGAAAGATGAAGCCATTCGGTTGCATTGCTGGTTAAAGCCCCATGGCTGTAGTTCGGTACTCCCAGGCTGACGATGTCGGTGGGGTCGATGGTTTTGCTTTGCATACCTCGTCCTTTCGTCTCGGTGGAACGTCATCCGCTGGATTACCGACGCTCAGGCTTGAGGGTCAATTTACCGACGGATGAAAGACCTGACCCTGGACGGCCATAAGCGCGTGCCTTTGACCCGACTCGGATGAACCTCGTCGACGAATAGATGGATCACTCGGGCCGGATCGTTCTCGCCAAGCCAGTCTTTTAGCCGCTCCGGAAAGAGCGTGTCTCGGCCCCGGAATCGCGCGTTCATCTCGCGCCTCAGGAACCGCTCCACAACTATTTCGGTGGCAGGGTGCGGAGATACGCTACGATGGCCCTCAGATCCTCGTCGGTGATATTAGCGTAATAGGGATAAGCCATTGGTGGCATCATATGCGAGCCGTCGGGCCGAGTGCCGGTTGTGATCATCCGGACGATCTCTTCATCGGTCCGGTCGACCAGCCCAGTTGGCGTGATGTTGGCCGAAACCGAGACACCCCAAGGACCGTGGAACTCGAAGCCACCGGCGCCGAGGCTGTTCTCGAAGTCCGGACCCTGGGGGCCCATCGGCGTGTGGCACTCGATGCAGTGGCCAAGCGGCCCAGCAAGATAAGCGCCATAGATGACCGGATCGTCGCGCGGCACATCTGGCACCGAGCCGATCGACGGTCCATAGTCCGGCGGCAGAGGGATGAAGTATTGCGAAGGCGGAATATCGTTCTTTACTGGCGGCAGTTGGCGCAGATAAGCGACAATTGCCTGCGCGTCGCGGTCCGAGATGCCGCGATAGAGCCCGATTGGCATCGGAGGACCTATTATAGTTCCGTCCGGGCGGCGGCCTTCGCGGATGGCGGTGATGATTTGCTCGTCGGTCCAGCTGCCGATGCCGGTCTCGGCATCCGGCGTCAGGTTGGCTGAGTTAGCGATGAAAACGTCTCTCTCCACGAAAAACGGCGCCCAGCCTGCTAACTCCATGCCTGCAATTGGACCGTCCGGTCCCTGTGGGGTGTGACAGTTTCCGCAAGCGACGATCGAGCGCATCAGATATGTGCCACGCTCTAACAGGGTCTCGGCCTGCGCCGACGTGGTCTGGGCAATGCCAAGCAGGACAACGACTGGCAGCGCGGCGATAAGGCGGCCTCGCGCAATACTCTCCCATTTTTTTATTTCGCTGGAATGGCTTTCCACAGGCGTTTTCCCCTCTGTGTGTGCCTCTCCAGAGATTACGGTTGCCGGACGCGGGTGTTCAAGCAATATCGATTCGTCGCTCTCTGGGCGTGTTACGCTCCGGTCGCGGTAGACCTGAAGCACGGATGCCATAGTTGCATTGGAAAGCTGAGACTACGCGCTGAGATCGGCTCTCCCGGACCTATTCTCATGCTTAACCCGTTTTCGAGATTGCCCTTGGCCAACTCGACCTCTGCGACGCCGAGGAAGAAGCCGAAGTCTGCAATGTCGGTAGATGGCACGTTCCGGAAGTTCCTGGTTTGCTGGACGTAGGTCAAGAATCAGGGAGATAACCGACCGCCGGGCCGGAACGTCAATTTACCACCCGATGGCCGACCCGGTTCGGAGCCAGTTCGAGCACGTGCTTTTGACCCCGCTACGACATAGACCCGATGCTTAGAAACTCAGAGTCAAGGTTCCATCAACGACGACATCCGGGCGACCAGGCGAACCATCTCCTCGTGTCGCGCTTCCAGGTCGTTGATGCGGCGCCGCATTTCGAGCAGGGCCAGGACCTGGCGAGCCAGCAGCCTGATCGATTGCTGCTGATCATGATCCAAGGACTTTTTCCCCGGATCCCAGACGCATAGCGTGCCTAGGGCGTGTCCCTCCGGATTGATCAGCGGCATCGCGCAATAGAACCGCGTGTGAGGCGGGTTCTTGACCGACGGAAGATCCCGGTAATTTGGGTGCTTGCGCATATCCTCGACGATCAGAAGGTCGCTCTGGAGGAGCGTTGCCGGGCACATCGACAACTCGCGCGTACGTTCAGTGAAGCCCTCGGGATAGCCGACCTTGGACTTCAGCCAGAACCGGGTCTCGTCGCAGAAGCTGATATAGGAGAACCCGCATCCCGAAATGCGGGCCGCCATGGCGGTGATGTCGTCATAGGCCGCCTCGGGGGCCGTATCCATGATCCGGTAGGTTCTGAGAGCAGCGACGCGCGCCGCGTCGTCAGCGGGAATCTCGACCCCCTTATAGAATGCGCCAGTCCGGACCTCGGCGACCAGCCGGTAGCCCCGTTTCGCAACCGTCCTGATCACCTCCTGACGGCGTCCATCGTCACCGACCGCCCGGCGCGCGGCGTTCATCCGCGCCGAGATCGTTGCCTCGAGACGATCCGCCCGTTCCAGACCGAGGCGATCAGATCATCCCGGGTCACCACACGGTCTCGATTCTCGATCAAGAGGCGCAAAAGATCGAAGACCTTGGGCTCGACCGAGACCGGTGCGCCATTTGAGCGGAGTTCCATCGACGCGGTGTCGAGTTCGATGTCGCGCAGGCGGAAGAGCACCTTGAACTCCTGACCGCGGGTGGGAAGACCCGAAAAACAAGAAAATCAGAAGCTATCCCGAAGCGTTCCGGAACGCCAACGCCAAGCGCATCTGCCATGCTGGCCGTGACATGAAAATGAAGAAGGGGAGAAAGATGAACGATCATGGCTACAGCCTCGACGCATATGTCGCGGACTTGCGCAGGATCACCGGCGCGACCCGAGACGAGGATGAAATTCTGGCAGAGGTCGGGCCGCTGGCGCAGCGCCTGGCGCTGGATAAGAGCTGGCTCGAGGAGCGACATTACGAGACCGATCCCGGACAGGGCTTCGGGGTCCACCTGTTGCACGAGGAGCCCGATCATTCCCTGGCCGTCTTCGTAGTGGCCTGGCTGCCAGGGCGGGGTGCGCCACCCCATGATCACGGGACCTGGGCAGTTGTAGCCGGGGTCGAGGGCACCGAGCGGAACACCAGATATTCGCGGCACGACGACGGGTCGCGCGAGGCCTACGCGGAGCTGACGGAAAAGCATGCCTTCGACGCAGCGGAGGGCGAGCTCATTTGCATGAAGACCGGGGGGATCCACGCCGTGCAGAACAACAGCGACCGCGTGACCCTATCGCTCCATACTTACGGCAAGCACATCAACCACTCCAGCAGATCGCAATTCGATCCAGAAGAGAAATCGAAGTCAGATTTCATCGTTCGAGTTGAGTGAGTGCTAAACCGACCGTCGGTCAGGCTGTGACGCGTTGAGGCTAAGTCGGCAGTTGGCACTTTCTCGACGTAGCCTCAAAGGCAACAATCGGGGTCAAACCGGACATCTGAAGATTTGCTCAAATGGCAGCTTTGTCCGCACAGCCGACATTGGAGGCACCTAGAATGACCATGAAACCCGAATAAACGGTCGCTTGACCGGTAAGCCCCGTGCCGTCGATCACAAACCGCCCGAACGAGCCCAAATGAACAGCCGAGATTGCGATCTCGGGGTTTCAGGTAGGTTGACCTATCGAGCGAATGATCGCGCTCTGTGATTGAAGAATCTGATGCCGCCACAAGGCATGGGTGATGAGATCGATACTTTTGGGGTTCTACCAGCCGAGGACATCGTAATTGCTGGAGTCGAGGCCCTCGACAACGACGACGCGGGGGGTGGCAGGTCGCACTGGCTCCGATGCCACATAAGCCAGACATCCCAGTGCCGCGTTCGCTATGTCGTCCATTGTCCCAATTGGATGATCCACTGAATCCCGCCCGCTCCTGGATGTGCGGCGTTCGAGCTGACAGATCTGGTTGATGAGTTGGGAGTCATCAAGAAGCACGGCCTTGCGGCTCGTCAGCAGCGGCAGCGCCTCGAGATAGAGCGCAGATTTGTTCTTCTCCGTCGGCGCGTATCGAATGCCATAACGCCGAAACGCGTCTTCAACCCATTGGCCTGCGTAGCGGTCGCCGTGGATCGTCACGACGCGCCATTCGCTCAGTTCCCGTGCGGCCTCTTCTACTACATCCTCCGGCGAGAACGGCGCCTGCCATTCCCGCACGAGGTCGAGGACCACGGACTCTTCTTCGCGATGGCCAATGGCAAGCGCAAAGCTGTCCCGCTGGCCGCCACTCGGGTCCGCAAAGGCAACATAACGAAGCCCTCGAGATGGCCAGCGTTCAGTGCGACCGGGCTCGACACATTGCTCGACCACCAATCGGTCGACACAGGTTGAGAGATCGCCTCTGAACTCCGCAAACCATTCCGATGCGGTAGCTTCCGGATCACGGAGGCGTGCCCGCTCGATGCGCTCCTGGCTCAGGGTCGGATTGAGCCGGCGGGATTCCGCTTGGATGACGAGCACCTCTTCGTCATCTTTCCCAAAGTGCTCGCGGTGCTTGGTATAGAGCAGGCCCCGCTGGGCGTAGGGCGAGCTTATCCCGACCAGCATTCCGCCAGCCGCCTCGAGACTCGGCGTCACGGCTCGGAAAACCTCCAAGTCCGGGCTTGCGCTCGTCTCGTCGCGCCAAAAAGCGACCTCATCGAACACAGCTGCGAGGATTGTCCGACTTCGGATTGTCCGGAAGTTGTTTGGGTGCACACCGATAACGATGTTGCCGCGAAGGACGATCTCCTCGGCCCGCTTTTCCTCGACCAACTGACGCAGGATCGGGGATTCCTCGAAGAACGCTTCGATGTATCCGAAGACCGCCCGTGCCTGTGCCTTCGATGCTGCGAGGACGAGAACACTTCCCGTTTCACCTGGCGCCAGCTTGTGCTCGCCGAAGGCCGCGAGATAACTCGCAACGGCCGCTGCAATACGTGATTTGCCAGACCGTCGGCCAACGATGAACCACGCCTCCTCGACGCGCCTCTCGGGAGGCGCCCTACCGCCGGCCAGTTCAGCGAACACCTCCTGTTCGTCAATCCCGAGTGCCTGGCCAAATGCCGCGCGCAGCACCGTCAGCCAGGTCTCCCAGGTCTCAGCCTCACCAAGCGCGGCACCAAGAAGCTGAGGATCCGTCAATGCTTCATCGATGCCGATGGAGGTAAGCGCGGTCATCGAGCACCCTCGCTCCGGCCATAACGCTCGGCTGCATACTGTTCCAGCGTGGGCGTTACATCGCGTGCGCGGCGTTCGAGTCCCAGGTCCGCGAGGATGCGGCGCAGCGCATTTACGCCGGTCACATAAGGCCCGATGTCAAAGTCACCGTTCTCTGCCGCGAGCTTGCCTTCCTCAACCTCGCACCACACCACCAGAGACGCAGCACGTTTCGCCAAGTGCCGCTCAGCGTCGGTTATCTCATTTTCCCCACCAAGATGAGCGACAAGCCCCGCATAAACGTCCCTGTAGCGCCGGGCCTCACGCGTGCGACCGTCCACGTCAGGCAGGAACGTCTGCTTGCGGTTTGTCACGCGAGAGCGAGCCGTCGGTTTCTTCACACTTTCAACGCTGCTATCGTGGGATATCTTTACATGGTTGTTCATGGTTTGTTCTTTACCATTTCGGCAGGTAGGCTGGCAAGGAAGTTGTTTTGTTATGGCGACATGGACGCAACATGACCTTTAAATACAAAATATATCAATCTATTACGGCTGACCGTCGGATATATACTCCGATTTTCTTTTTTGATCTCGCCAAATAAGACATTCGTAGTCTGTGAAACCACCGATCAGAAAAAGTGACCGAGGGGATATTTTGAGCAAGCGTCATGACATACCGAGGCGGTCCGCCGCTCGCCCATGCGCTGAACGGGCGGTTACGCCCTTGCTGCAAATTTATCGCCATGCCTCTGGGTCAAGCGCGTCGGGGTCCGGGCCATTGGCTTTTCTGGGGAGTGTCCCTTCTGTCCCTTTGTCCCCGTTTGCGTCTGATCGGGGACACGGGGACACCGGGGACAGGGGGTCATGGCTAGCTGCGTAAATCCCGCGCCCCGTTTTCTTAAGTTCGGAACCTTCCATGCGCTGCATCGTCTTCTTGACCAGTTCATGGTCGAGGCCCGTGTGGTCGCGAACCTTAGCGGGGGTCTGACAACCTGCATGAACTGCATCGAGGATCGCCGCGCGCGTCTCACTGGCAAAGGCTTCGATGGGATCTCCAACATCGTTCCAGCGGCAAGCCTCGGTGTCGAAGTCGAGCCCCGTTTCGAACTCTTCAAGGTCCCGGCCCCGGCCATAGAGGATGCAACCGCCATCCGCTTGGCGGTTGTTTAGGACGAGGGTCGTGTCTGCTGCCCCCGTCAACCCTGTGCTTCCAGAGACTGCATCGAGCGGATCGTCACTTTCGATCTTCCTGAGATGGTGAATCACGAGGACAGCAATCCCGGTGTCGCTCGCGAGCCGGTGCAGGCCTCTTAACGCCGCGTAGTCGCTCGTATGCACGCTGTCGTTCGCGCGTCCGCAAGGGCGCACGAGCGCCAGGGTATCAACAATGATGAGGCGTGGATTGTCCCTGGTCTTGATCCAGTCCTCCAGGTGCTTGATCTCACCCTGGTCGAGACGCTGTGCATTTGTTTTGAACTCCAGCTCTGCGGGCCAAGTCTCACAAGGCTCCAAGAGCTTCAGACGGCGTTGCAGACGGCGCTCGTTGTCCTCAAGCGCCAGATAGAGCACTGCACCAGGGTCACATTCTCGGCCCAGCACTGCGCCTCCGCCGGCCACGGCGAATGCAATATCCAATGCAAGCCAAAATTTGCCGACTTTCGGCTTTCCCGCGAGGATCGTCAGGCCTTCTGGGAGCACGTCAGGCACTGTCCACTGGATTGGTGGAAACTCCTTTGTCTGAAGATCCGCCGCGTTGAAGATGCCGGAGGCACTAGAGATTCCTGTGAAGGGCGTATTCATCAGAGCGCCCTCTTCAGGAAACAGCGGCGATCATTATCATCAAGCTGGTCCCAGATCGCCGCCATGTAGGCGCGGCGCTCTGCCGGCGATGCGAAAAACGCCCAGGTGCGTGCCTCATCGCGATAGCTAAAGAGGGGCGGGATCGGCTCACCGAATCGAACCAGGCCAAGCATTTCTTCGCAAACCGCTTCGGTGTCCGCCCGTCGCAAAGCGCCAAGCGATGACCGGGCGAGCAATTCGTTTTGTTCAAGAGTGAACCGGCGCGATTGGATCCACGCCAGGTCGAGTGGGTGAATCCGCGCCAGGTCGCGTGGAAGGATCCGCGCCAGGTCGCGTGGGTCGGCCAAGACTCTAAGTGCGGCCTTGACGGCGCGGAGTCCGGCTTGAAGGTCGTGCCCATTGCGGCTATTTTTGGAGTGCTGTTCTACTTGCTCAGGATCAGTTTCCGCCCCGTCGGTCACCACACCGGCGGGGCATGCCGTTTCAGTCATGCCGACTGTCCGCCGTCCTTTTGAAGTTGGGCATTGATGTAGTCATCGATTGCCGATGCCCGCGTTACCCATCGCCGACCTATCTTCGCCGCCGGAATCTGCCCAGACTCGAGCAGGTAAAACGACCGCCGGGTCGACACGCCGAGATACTCCGCCAAACCATCAGCTCCGTGGATGAAGTCACCGTTCTCGCTTGCCATTACTTACCTCGTGACTGGCTAACTCTCTTGATGAACCGGGGAGTTCAAAGAGCCCCGGTTGGTCCCGAAAATTCTCGGCGACTTCGGTTTGGTTTGCAATGGCTTCAATTTCCATATACCGTATAATATGAAAATAGCGTAAGGATTCGATGATGCTCCGCCTTACCCTGAAATGGCCATACTGCCCGGACGGCGTGGAACTTCATGACTACGGGCCAAGGAGCGACGGAGGCCCGCTCCTCTCCGGCGAACTGTCCGGCCAGCATGTGCGTTACAAGACCAACCGTCGAGAATGGGCCAATTGGAAGATTGATCATCTCGAAGCGCCGTTGGTCTTGCAGTTTGTGAACGCGAAGACTGATGCTGAGCTGCTCGGATTCCTATCGGTTCATGGTTTGACGACTGGCGGCTGGTCTTCGCAGGACGGAGGGCGGGAAGTGGAGTGGTCCACGGTGAAGGCGAACCAGAGTTATCTGCGCACCCAATTGCTGCAAATTGATTACGAAGAGAGTGCGGAAAAGGTTGGGCGCCGCATTAACCGCCTAATCGCCAGCCATCCAAACTTTTCTCTTGCTCCGCGTCTGGAATTCACGAGCGGCAGGTCCGCCCCACACTTCGGTCTAAGCCCTCAATCTCTGCTAGGATTCATGCTTATGGAGATATTCCTAATGCTTGATGCGGGCGCGCGGAGCAAACCCTGCCTACGTTGCAGAAAGCTATTTGTTTACGGACATCTGACCGGAAGAAGGTCAACGGCGAAGTATTGCGCAGATAGATGTCGAGTTGCTGCGATGGCACAGCGAAACCGCGAGAAAGATAAGCGCGTCTGACGGCCAGGAATTTCACAACGTGGTTTGTTGCAGTTGAACAAGAGGAGAGAAAGATGTCGGTCCGTAAGCGAGTTTGGACGAACGCGAAAGGCGAACAGTCCGCATGGTTAGCCGACTACCGTGATCGTGATGGCAAACGTCGGGCCCGGACCTTCCCAACGCAGCGGGCGGCCAAGGACTGGCTGGCGAAAACGCAGGTGGATCTTGCTGCCGGGACTCACGTTGCCCGCTCAGTCTCGGCCACCGTCTCTGAAGCGCTTGAAGCGTGGTTGGCCCACTGCCAGAAAGAGGGGTTGGAAAAGAGCACGGTCGAGCAGCGGGAGCAGCATGCGCGGCTGCACATCCGCCCGCAACTGGGCGCTGTGAAACTCTCCGACTTAACCGCGCCAGACGTCCGCGCCTGGTTGGACAGGCTGCGCGACGGCGGCACTTCCTTGGCGATGCGACGGAAGGCGCTGACTACGCTGAAGACTGGCCTAGATTACGCACAGAACTACGGCATGGCGGGCCAGAATGTTGCGCGCTCGGTCAAAGCTCCTCGTGACGTCCGCAACGAAGCTAGCGAAGTTGTCATCCCGACAAAGCGTGAGATCCGCGCGCTGATTGAGAACACGCCAGACGATTGGCGCGCATTCATCGTGACAGCAATTTTCACGGGCCTTCGCCAGTCGGAGCTTCGCGGCCTACGTTGGAGCCACGTGGACTTCGACAACAAGATTGTCGGCGTCCGCGCCAGAGCCGACAAGTGGGGCAATATGGGACCGCCGAAATCCAAAGCAGGGCGTCGCGATATACCGCTCGCCCCAATTGTTGTCAGCGCACTCAAGCAGCACCGGGCGGCGCAGCCGGTTGGCCGCGACGGTTTGGTGTTCGCCAACCGCAACGGCCGGCCCTTCAACCCGTCCAATCTGCATAGCAGGGTCTACGGGCCGATCCAGGAGCGCGCGGGACTTGTGAAGGCGGACGGCTCGCCGAAATACACGTTTCACGCACTGCGGCATGCTGCGGCTTCATTAATGATCGAACAAGGATGGCCGCCCAAGAAGATCCAGAGCATCCTTGGCCACGCGAGTATCCAGATTACGTTCGACCGTTACGGCCATCTGTTCCCGTCTGCCGACGACGACCAGGCCGCAATGGCACGGATGGAGCGCGCCTTACTGGTCGACTGAGTCTCAACCGATGTATGCAACATGTATGCAACAAGAGTTAGCTAAGTCATTGTAAACGAACGATACAATTCGGCCTTCTAAGCCGATGGTCGCAGGTTCGAATCCTGCCGGGGTCGCCAAGATCTTTCTGGAAGAAATTCGTTGGACTATTGGGTCCGCCCAGCCCTGTCGAAGGTGCTGGGGGGTCGCGTCTGTATCCTGTCCGGGGTGTCTACGGGCCCAGCATCGGCGAAGCGTGTCGGGGGTGGGGGGATGACTGCCGCTTCCGCCAGCGCCGGGCCCGCAGGTGGCGCGTCAGTTGTGCCGCGCGCGGTAGATCCGCCGGTTTTGGCGGTTCAGGCCGCGGTGCAGGCGCACGCGCTCGCGCTTGGTGACCACGCCGTCGGACTTGGCGCGGTGTTCGGCCCGGCGCACCCGCACTTGGCCGCGGATCAGTCGGCCGCTTTCGCGGCGGCTCAGCGATCCGTCCTGGATTCCGTGATAGATGCGGCCCGCCTGATGGCGCTCGCGCTTGTCGATCCCGGGCGTGTTCGATCCAGCCGAGGCCGAGGTCGCGAACAGGCCGGCGGAGACAGCGATGACCGCCACGGCGAGAATGGAATTGCGCATTTGAAGTCTCCTTTCCCTCGAAACGGTCCCGTTGCCGCTTCCATGGGTCTTGGGATACCCGAATCGCGCTGACCGGCCCCTGACCCGGCCTGTCAGGAATTCGTCAGCTTGGAGAGCGATGGGAACGCGGGGTCAGGCTGGACGCCCGGGCGTCGCCGGATCGGGGACCGTGACCACCACGCGCAGTCCGCTCGGCGCCGCGGCCTCGAGGGTTAGGCGGCCGTCATAGAGCTCGAGGATGTCCCGCGCGATCGCCAGGCCCAGCCCCGAGCCGGGGGTCGCCTGATCGAGCCGGCGGCCCCGCTCGACCACTTCGGCCAGGTCTTCGGGCGGAACCCCGGGGCCGTCATCTTCGATCACCAGCGTCGCTGCGCCGTCGTCGGCGGTGGCGGTGGCGGTGACCCGCACCGCACTGCGCGCCCATTTGCGCGCATTGTCCAGCAGGTTGCCCGCCACTTCCTCGAAATCCGCCTGGTCCATCGCAATCGCCGCGCCCGGGCTGACCGTGTTGTGCCAATTGATCTGGTCGCCACCCGGCAGGCGCGCAAAGGCCCCGAGCAGGCGCTCGATCGCAGGTTCGAGCGCCGTGCGCGACGCGAGCCTGCCCCCGGCGCCCCGGGTGCGGGTACGCACCAATTCGCGCTCGACATTGCGGCTCATCCGCTCGATCTGCGCCGAGATCTCGTCGGCCGCCGCCGTCTCGCCCTGCGTGGCCAGCCGGCGGCTTTCGGCCGCCAGCACCGCCAGGGGCGTCTTCAGCCCATGGGCCAGGTCCGAGGCGCGGGCGCGGGCACGCGCGACCATCTCCTCGCGGCCAGCCAGCAAGCCGTTCACCTCGCCGACCAGCTCCTCGATCTCGGCGGGGAAATTACCGTCCAAGCGCTGCGCCTCGCCCGCCCTGACGGCATTCAGCCGAGCCTTCAGATGCGCGAGCGGCTTGAGCCCGAACCCGATCTGAACCGCGGCCGCGGCCATCAGAAAGGCACCCAGCAGCGCCACAAGCATCAGAACCCGGTCACCGAATTCCCCCTTGGCCCGTTCCAGTTCGGTCCGGTCGATCGCGACGGCCATCCGCAGCGGAATATCGGCCACATCCCCGCCGAGGACGACCGTCCGCTCGAGCACCATCAGCGCCGTATCCTGGAAGGCAACCCGGTCGTGCCGCGCGATCTCTCCGGCCGGGGCGCCGGCCCCGGGCAGGTCCAACGCTTCGTCCCAGAGGGATTCCGAGGTCAGAGGTGCGCCATCCGTCAATTTGACCTGCCAATAGAGCCCGCTGAACGGCCTCTGAAACCGCTGATCGCTCATCTCGCCCACCAACTCGACTCCGCCATCAGGGGCGGGTTCGGCCGCGCGGGCCAACTGTTCCAGATGCGGCCCCAGCTCGGAATAGAACCGCGCCGCGATCTGTTGCTCGAAAAGCTGGGTTAGCAGGAACCACAGGAACAGAAGCGCCCCGCCAGTCGACAGTGCCGCAAGGGCCAGGATGCGCAGTTTCAGCGATCTGCGGATCATGCTCCCCCGGGTGTCGCAACAATGTATCCGTAGCCGCGCCTGGTCTCGATCAGCGGCACCCGCAGCTTGCGGCGCAACCGGCCGATCAGCACTTCGAGCGTGTTTGCTTCGCGGAGCCCATCGACCCCATAGACATGCTCGCCAAGCTCGTGCGCGGACACGATCCGGTCGGCGTTATACATCAGGAAGGCAAGCGCCCGGTATTCGAGCGGCGTCAGGGCGACACTGCTGCCCTCGACGCTGATCCGCATTTGCCGGGCATCGAGGGCAACCGGGCCAATGGTAAGCTGCGACGACGCCTTGCCCGCCGAGCGGCGCAGGATCGCGTGGAGCCGCGCGAGCAGTTCCTCCATCTGGAAGGGCTTGGGCAGATAGTCGTCCGCACCGGCATCGATGCCATCGACCCGCTCGCTCCAGCTCGCCCGCGCGGTCAGGATCAGCACCGGCGTCTCGACCCCCGCTTGGCGCAGGCGCTTGAGCACGGTCATGCCATCGAGCCGGGGCAGGCCCAGATCCAGGATCACTGCGGCGTAATCCTCGGTATCGCATTTGAACCACGCCTCCTCGCCATCCGCCGCGTGCTCGGTGACGAAGCCGGCATCCCCCAGCGACCGGGCGATATCCTCGGCTAAGCGTGGCTCGTCCTCGACGATGAGGATGCGCATCTCTGTCCCCTCGCGGCTTTCGGCTGGCGGCCGCTACTGACCATACCGCCGCCTGGCCTCCTCCAGCGTCAATATCTCTTTGGTCGCCGCATTGACCACATACCATTGCAGACGGCCGCTGTCGGTCAGCGTCTTGAAGCCATAGAGGTGATGCCGGCCGGCGCGGCGGTAGCGGATGTCGATGATGTCGTGCCCGATCTCGCGCTTGAAGTGCCGCACGATCTCGCGCAGCGGCCGGATCTCGCCCCGCCGCACCGCCTCGCGCATCTCGCGCCAGCGTTGCCGGCGCGAGCGCCAGCGGTTCCCGAACCCGCGATCGGTTTGCGCGGCGGCCGGTGGCGCGGCCAGCAACGCACCAGCCAAACCGGCCAGCGCCGTCACGCAAAACCCACGCCGACTATCCCAGCTTGCGGGCCGGGCTCGGTCAAACTCGTCCGCACTCGTCATCTTGGGCAGCTTATAAGGCCGCTACTGACAAGACGCTGACAATTGGTTTTTAGGTTTTGTTCCAGGTGCATAAGCGCGGGTTCGAGCCCAGCGCTGCTGAAACGAAGAAGTGATGGCGCCCGAAGGCGCCATCACAGGTGTCTTGTGTCAATCCCGCAGCACCAGCTCCTGCTTCAACCGGTAGCCGAAGCCGCGCACCGGCTGCAGCCGTTGACTGATGTCGGGACGGCGTTTGCGGATGTAGCAGACATGGGCGTGGATCGCGCCCGGGCCGCCGGTTACATCCTGCTTGTCCCAGTAGAGCGCGTCGCACAGCGCCTCGATCGATACATCTCGGCCACGCGCCTTCTGCAACGCTCTTACGATGCGCGTCGGCGTCGGCGTCAGTCCCGAGATCGTGCTGCGTTCCTTGCCCAGTATGCCATCGAGTGTCTCACGCAAGTGCAGGTTTTCCGCACGCAAGTCATCGATGGTCTGCTCTGTGCCTTTGCCAGTTGATGTCAACGGGCGTTTCCTCCGTTTTCCCATCGCAGACGGCCCGAAAACGCCCGCTATTATTGTTCTGGATGAGCGCCCCACCGCTCGAGAGGGGGGGAGGCTGGATTTCCGCGAAGTAGAAAGCGATGCGACAATCCGGCACGCTGACGCTACGTAATTTTTTCCCGGCGTTAAGCATATTTCAGATGGCCTTTTGCCCGATTAGGCCGATGGGCCTGGGCTCGCGGCCCGAATTTTCGAGCGCAAATCACCCCGCGGCTTGCTTCAGCCACTCATAGACCCGGCGCATTGCCGGGTTCATTGGCCAGTTGGGCCGGGTCAGCAGGTAATAGGCCCGGGTGGGCCTGACCGTGGTCTCGACCGGGCGCACCAGGCGGCCCGCGGCCAGGTCGTCATGGATAAACTGGATTATCCCCAACGCCACGCCCTGGCCGTTGATCGCGGCGTGCAGCGCCACGTTTGCGTCTTGGATCATGATGTCGGTCTTGGGGCTGGTGCCGGCGCTGCAATTCTCGGCGATCCAGCGGTCCCAGTCCTGGCGGTCGCGTTCGTGGATCAGCGGCAGGCGCATCAGGTCGTCCGCACCCCCGACCGGCCCCGTCTCGTCCAGTAACGTTGGTGAGACAACCGGTGTCATCTCGACCTGGATCAGCGGCTCGACCGTGTATTGCGGCCATTTGCCCTCGCCATAGGCGATCGCCAGGTCCGCGTCCGCCGCCTCCAGGTTATAGGTCCGGGCCGAGTGGTGCAGCCGCAGGTCTATCCTCGGGTTTTCCTTCCAGAAATCGGTCATCCGGGGCACCAGCCAGCGCCCCGCGGCCATTGGCCCGATCAGCAGCACCACGGTCGAGCGGTCGTGGCGCAACCGCGCCCATTCGTTCTCGATCCGGTCCAGCGCCTGGGCCGTCGCCAGATGCAGCGCCTCGCCGGTCGAGGTCAGGTCCACCTGGCGCACCCGCCGTTCGAAAAGGGCCGCGCCCAACTGCTCCTCCAACCGCTTGATTTGGTAGCTGACGGCGGTGGGCGTGACCCCCAGTTCCTCGGCGGCATCCTTGAAGCTGCCGCGCCGGGCGGCGGCCTCGAAGGCCCGGAGCGCGGGCAGGGGCGGGAGCTGGCGTTTCATTTGACCCAATGGATAAGCTGAATTTGTTCATTTGCATGAAAATCCCGGTTTGTCATCCGCCAGCCAGCGCGCTTTATTGAGAGCTGTCCAGATCAACGAGGCAGCCATGGACGAGACCCGTTCGAATCGCAGCCAGTCCGAAAGACTCTACGACCGCGCCAAGGCGGTGATGCCCGGTGGCGTCAGCCACTACTTCCGTTATCGCGACCCGTACCCGTTCTACGTCACGCGGGCCGAGGGTGCCTACAAGTGGGACGCCGACGGGCGGCGCTATATCGACTACAAGATGGGCTCGGCCAGTCAGATGCTGGGTCATTGCCCGCCCAAGGTGGTCGAGGCGGTGCAGCGCCAGGTCGCCCTGACCCCGTTTACTGCCGATTGCCACGAGCTGGAGGTCGCTTGGGCCGAGCAGGTCTGCGATCTCTATCCAGGAGCCGAGACCGTGCGGTTCGTGAATTCCGGGACCGAGGCGACCATGCTGGGCCTGCGCGTCGCCCGCGCCTTCACCGGCCGCGACCGGGTGCTGAGGGTCGAAAGCCATTACCACGGCTGGCATGACCATGTGATGAAGGGCGCCCGGCCCGGGAACGACGGCCCGCCCTCGCTGGGCGTGCCCGAGGCGGTCTCGGCGCTGGTCACCGTGGTGCCGGCGGACCTGGTGGCGGTGGAGGAAGCCCTGGGCGACCAAACGATCGGCCAGGTGATCGTCGAGGCCGCCGGCGCCAATTACGGCGCGGTGCCGCTGCCGGATGGGTTCCTGGCCGGCGTCCGCGCTCTCTGCGACCGGCTCGGCCGGGTGCTGATTTTTGATGAGGTGATCACCGGGTTCCGCTGGTCCCCGGGCGGGCGACAGGCGCGGGACGGCGTGACCCCCGACCTCTTCACCATGGCGAAGATCCTGACCGGCGGATTGCCGGGCGGTGCCTTGGCGGGGCGGCGTGACATCATGGCGATGCTCGACCCGGGCGAGAGCCGGGGAGGCTTCTCGCCCCCGGTGCTGCACCAAGGCACATTCAATGGCTGCCAACTGGCCGCCGCCGGGGCGCTTGCCGCGCTCGAGGATCTGAAGACCGGCGCGCCACAGGCCCATGCGGACGCCCTAGCGGCGGCGCTGCGCGACGGGATTACCGAAATCATGGACCGCCGCGGCATCGAGGGCACCTGCTACGGCGAAAGCTCGGTTTTCCACCTCTATTTCGGCGCCTGCGAGAACCGCTCGGTCGCCGGGCTGACTGCCCAACAGATCCGGGGCACCGGAAAAAAGCTGGTGGCCGCGCTGCGCGATGAACTTAACGCCCGCGGCATCGACTTGATGAGCGCCATGAGCGGGGTGACCTCGGCGGCGCATTCTAATCAGGACATTGCCGAGTCGCTGGAAGCATTCGATGACACGCTTGGCGTGCTCCAATCCCAGGGGCTGATCACATGAACGAATTGCCCTCGACCGCCCGCACGGTGATCATCGGCGGCGGCATCTCCGGCTGCTCGACTGCCTACCATTTGGCCAAGGCCGGGCGGACCGAAATCGTGGTGCTGGAACGCTCGAAGCTGACCTCGGGCACCACCTGGCACGCAGCGGGCCTGGTGCGGCGGCTCAGGCCCTCGGGCACGCTGACCAACCTGATCAACTACTCGATCGACCTCTACGGGCAGTTGGAGGAGGAAACCGGCCAGTCCTGCGGGTGGCTGCAGTGCGGGTCGCTGTCGATCTCGACCAACCGGGACCGCACCACGACGCTGAAGCGCCAGGTCTCGCTGGGGCGCGCCTTCGGGCTGGAGGCGGAGCTGGTCGATGGCAAGCGGGCGCAGGAGCTATGGCCCATCGCCAACATGTCCGATGTGGAGGCGGCGATCCATTCCCCCGCCGATGGCCGGGTCAACCCGTCCGACACTGCGCTCGCGCTCTCGAAGGGCGCCCGCGCGCGAGGCGTGCAGTTCTTCGAGGACACCCCCGTCACCGGGTTCGAGAAGGCCGGGGGCCGCATCGCCGCCGTCCTCACCGCGAAGGGCCGCATCGCTTGCGACGAGGTGGTGATCGCCTGCGGGCTCTGGTCGCGCGACATGGCCCGGCTGGCGGGCGCCCATATGCCGCTCTATGCCTGCGAGCACCTCTATTTGCTTACCAAACCCATCGACGGGATCGATGGCCATTACCCCAATCTCGGCGCCCAGGACGACTTCCTCTATATTCGCGACGATGTGGGCGGATTGCTGGTCGGCTCGTTCGAGCCCCATGCCAAGCCCCTACCAGTCGAGAACCTGCCCGCCAACTTTTCCTTCGACCTGCTCGACGAGGACTGGGATCATTTCGCCCCGATGATGGAGAACGCGCTCCACCGGATCCCGGCCCTGGAGACGGCCGAGGTTCGGATGCTGCTCAATGGCCCCGAGAGCTTCACCCTCGACAATCAGTTCATGGTGGGCGAGAGCCCGGACGTGCCGGGCCTCTTCCTGATGGGCGGCATGAACTCGACCGGTATCGCGCTCGCGGGTGGGGTCGGCCGGGCACTGGCCGAATGGATGATCGAGGGCACCCCCACCATGGACCTGATCGAGGCGGATGTGCGCCGCTTCGCGCCGGGGGTGGATGTCCTCTCTGCGCTACATGAACGAATTCCGGAAATCCTCGGGAAACATTACGAAATCACCTATCCGGGCGTGCACCCGCAAACGGTGCGCGACCAGTTCCGCACCCCGTGCCACGCGGCTTTTTCTGTCGCCGGCGCGCAGTTCGCGCCCCGCGGCGGGTGGGAGCGGCCTGAATTCTTCGCCCCGGGCGGCTTGCGGGATGATTGGCAACTGACCTTCGGCGTGCCGCCCTGGCGCGATCTGGTGGGCGAGGAGTACCGGGCGGCAAAGGAAGGGGCGCTGCTTTTCGACCAGTCGCCCTACGGCAAGTTCTGGATCGAGGGTCCGGATGCCGAGACGTTCCTGAACCGCCTTTGCGCTAATGACATGTCTATCGAGCCCGGCCGCATCGTCTACTCCCAAGTGTTGAACACCCGTGGCGGGATCGAGAGCGACGTGACCGTCCAGCGCCACGGGGAAGACCGCTACCTGATGATCACCGGCCAGGGCGAGGCGCTGCGGATGAAGCAGTATCTTGAGCGCCAGCAGGGCGACCGGCACGTGGTGATTGTCGATCAGACGTCGGCTAGCGCGATCCTGGGCCTGGCCGGCCCCCGCGCCGAAGAAATTCTCCAGGCAGCCAGCCACGCGATCCTGCCCAAGATTGGCCGCTTCCGCATGGCCGAGGTCGAAATCGGCTATGCGGGCGCGATGGCGGGGCGCCTCAGCTATACCGGCGAGCCGGGCTTCGAGCTCTACATTCCCGCCGAGGCGGCGCTGACTGCCCACGCTGCGCTGGTCGCGGCAGGCGAGAGCAGGGGGCTCCGCCACGGCGGCAGCCACGCGGTCGGCTCGCTGAGGCTCGAGGCCGGGCACCGGTCCTGGGGGCACGATCTGACGCCAGGCATCACCCCATTGCAGGCAGGATTCGACCGCTTCGTCGCTTGGGACAAGCCCGGCGGCTTCGTCGGCCGCGAGGCGTTGCTGGCCGAGCGCGAGGCTGGCCCGGCTCGGCGGATCGTTTCGCTGGTCTTTGACGGCCCGGACGCGATCCCGATCCATGACGAGCCGGTCTTCGTGGGCGGCGATGCGGTCGGCCAGGTCACATCCGCCGCCTGGGGCTACGGCTTTGGCCGCACGGTCGCCCTGGCACTGGTTTCCCTGCCGGGCGATGTGCCCAAGCCCGGCCTCGCCGTGGAAGTCGAGATTGCCTGCGAGCGCTTCGGGGCACGCGCCAGCCTGACCCCGCCTAAGCAAGCCGCGAAGGAGATCGCCGCATGACGCAGCATACCCGGGTCCTGGTGATCGGTGGCGGCGTGATGGGCTGCTCGGTGCTCTACCACCTGGCCGCCAATGGCTGGACCAACGTGATGCTCTGCGAGAAGGCCGAGCTGACCTCGGGCTCCACCTGGCACGCGGCGGGTCAGATGGGGCTGGCGCTTTCGACCCGGCTGTCGATGTGGACGGTGAAATACTCGATCGACCTCTACCAGCGGCTGGAGCAGGAAACCGGCCAATCGGTCGGCTGGCACGAGCCGGGCAGTCTCCGCATCGCCTATGACGACGACGAGGTCGACTGGCTGAAGGTCCATATGGGCACCGGCCGGCAATACGGCGTTGACATGGAGATCCTGGGCCAAAACGAGATCGCCCAGGTCCACCCCTTCTACAACCTCGACGGGGTCAAGGCCGCGCTCCGCACCACCCGCGACGGCCATGCGGACCCCTCGGGCGTGACCCAGGCCATGGCCCAGGCGGCACGCGCGCTCGGTGCAAAGATCGAGCGGCGGAACCGCGTGACCGGCGCCACCCGCAAGGGCGACGAGTGGATCGTGCACACCGAGAAAGGCGACATCGCCGCGAGCCATGTGGTCATCGCTGCCGGCACCTACGCCAACCAGGTCGGCCGCTGGTTCGGCCTGACCGTGCCCTCCTGCGCTTTGCTCCACACCTATCTGGTCACCGACACGGTGCCCGAATTCGAGGCGCGCGACGCCGAGATCCCGGTAGTCCGCGACCACTACTACAACGGCTATATCCGGCAGGAGCGCAATTTCGGCCTGATCGGCGTCTACGAGGACGCGAACGCCGAGACCATCTGGACCGATGGCTGCCCTTGGGAGGCCGAGAACGAGCTGTTCGACGTCGACTACGACCGTTCGGGCGACCTGATCGCGCGCGCCTTCGAACGGATGCCGATCCTCTCGGAACTCGGCATCAAGCGTGTCGTCCGCGGCGCCATTACCCACACGCCGGACGGCGCCATGCTGGTCGGCCCGGCCCCCGGCCACCACAATGTCTGGATGGCCTGCGGCGCCTCGATCGGCATCGCCTGGGGCGGGGGCGCGGGCAAGTGCCTGGCCGATCAGATGGTCCATGGCGAGACCGCGGTCTCGATCCGCTCGATGGACCCGCGCCGCTACGGCGATTGGGCCGACGACAGCTACATCGTCGAGAAGACCACCGAGGAGTTCGAGCGCCGCCACGAAACGCCGCTGCCCGGTCGGCAATTGCCCGCCTGCCGCCCGGCGCGGCCGACCCCGCTGCATGACCGGCTGGTGGCCAAGGGCGCTGTCATGGGCGACATCCACGGGCTGGAACGCGCGCGCTGGTTCCGCGATGGCTCGGGGGCGGTGGAGGACAGCTACGGCTGGCGGCGCCAGCCCTGGGAGGCGAACGTCGCGGCCGAACACAAGGCCGTGCGCGAGCGGGCCGGCGTCATCGACCTGACCGCCTTCAGTCAATACGAGGTGACCGGACGCGACGCGGCGGCCTTTCTCGACCGGGTCTCGGCCAACCGCCCGCCGCGCAAGCTGGGCGGGATCGCGCTGACCCATCTGCTGAGCCGGAAAGGCAACATCGAGACCGAGATGACAATCGCGCGCCTCGGCGACGAGCGGTTCTTCCTCGGCTCGTCGATCGCGGCCGAATTGCGCGACCGGGACTGGCTCGACGGGCTGCGACGCGAGGGCGAGGATGTGGCGATTACCAATCTCACCAACGATTGGGGGATGCTGGCGCTTTCGGGCCCCGCCTCGCGCCAGATACTGGCGCAGGGCACGGACGCCGACCTCTCGAACGCCGCCTTTCCCTGGCTGAGCGCGCACGAGATCACCGCCTGGGGGGCGCCCTGCGTGGCGCTCCGGGTTTCGTTCACCGGCGAGCTGGGGTGGGAGCTGCATTGCCCGCAGGCGCAGCTCGGTCAGCTCTATGACGGAATGGCCGAGGCTGGTGCGGCCCACGGCCTAGCCGACATCGGTAGCCTGGCCTTCAACACGCTGAGGCTCGAGAAGGCCTACAAGGGCACCAGCGAATTGACGCCCGAGGTTGGCATTTTCGAGGCCGGGCTGACACGGTTCTTCAAGCCCGACAACCGCGAATTCATCGGCCGCGCGGCCAGCCTGGCGCGCCAGGACCAGCCCGGCTGGCGCATCGTCTATATGGAAGTGGATGCGGTGGACGCCGACCCGCTGGGCGGCGAGGCGATCATGGAGAATGGCCGCTGCGTCGGCATGATCACCTCGGGTGGCTACGGTCACGCGGCCGGCAAAAGCCTAGCCTTCGGCTATGTGAAGGACGTGCCGGACACCACAGGATCGCGCTATAACGTGCTGATCCTGAACGAAGAACGCCCCGCAATCGTGCTTGGTGAACCGGCCTACGACGCGGGGAGCGAAAGACCGAGGATGTGATGAACGGCGCGGCTCAAATTCCATCGGGCGCTTACGAAACCTTGCCGTCCCGGCTCTATACCGACGGTGGGGTCTTCGCCGAGGAACAGGACCGCATCTTCGCCCGCGCCTGGCTTTTCGCCGGTCACCGGACGCAAGTCGCCGCGCCAGGCGACTACTTCACCTGCCGTGCCGCGGGCGAGAATCTCATCGTGATCCACGGTCAGGATGGCGAGATCCGGGCCTTCCACAACCTTTGCCGCCACCGGGGTCATGCGCTGCTGATCGGCGCCGGTCAGGTGCGGCGCATCACCTGCGCCTACCATGCCTGGACCTATGACGACACGGGTGCGCTTCGCGCCGCACCCAACATGGAGAACGTGAAAGGCTTCGATCCGGCCTGCCATGGCCTCCGCCCCGTGCGGCTGGAGGTCTTCCACGGACTGATCTTCGTCAATTTGGAGGATGGGGCCCAGCCCTTCGCCCCCCAGACCGGCGCGGCGGACGCCGAGATCGCCGAGGCCCTGCCGAGCCTCGAAACCCGGGTCTTCGCCCACCGGACCGAGGCGCTGCTCAAGGCCAATTGGAAGGTTGCGATCGAGAATTTCGCCGAATGCTACCACTGCCAGACCGTCCACAAGACCTTCGTCCAGGGCGTGGTCCAGCCCGAGAGCTACCGTGTGGTGCCACGCGGCTTCTGCGAGTTGCATGACTCGGTCAGCCGCGATGGCACGGACCGGTTCCAGGGTTGGCGCGTCTGGCCCCTGATGGCGCTGCAATCCTACCCGGGCGGCATCGCCATGACCTTCCGCTGGATCCCGCTCTCGATTAACGAGACCAAGGTCGAGGTCGATTGGTGGCTTCCCGCCGCCGAGCCGACGCCGGAGGAGGCCGAGCTGATCCGCGCCCACGCCGAGACCACCTTCGCCGAGGACATCCCACTGGTCGAATCCGTGCAAGCGGGGCTCGAGAGCCGGGGCTTCGAGACCGGTCTGATCATGGTGGACGAAGTGAACTCCCACCGCAGCGAACATGGCGTGAAGGTCTTTCAGGACCTCTACCGCCGCGAGATGGGCTTGTGAGCGACAGTCCCGAGGACCGCCTCTACCGGATCGTCGAGGAGGCGATGTGCATCGGCTGCGGCCTCTGCCAGGCGGTGGCGGGTCGTGAAAAGGTCGAAGTGCGCAAGACCGCCAGCGGCTATTTGCACCCCGTGGCCGTGGGCGATCTCGACCACGAGACAGTGGACCGCATTTATGAGACCTGTCCCAGCACTCGGCTCGAAGGCCTGCCTGTCGCCTAGGCCAAGGGTGCCCGGGAAGACCTGGTCTGGGGGCCTTACCGGCGGATGGTGCTGGGCTGGGCGGGCGATCCGGCGGTGCGTCACCGGGGCGCCACCGGTGGCGTGCTGACTGCGCTGGCGCAATATCTTCTGCGCTCGGGACGGGCCGCGTTCGTGCTCCACGCCAGGGCCAGCGACATCGAGCCCACCTTCGGACAGGCCCATGTCAGCGAGACTGAGGAGGAGATTTTGGCGGGCGCCCGGTCGATCTACGGACCCGCCTCTGTGCTTGTGGCGATCAACGAAGCCCTGGCCCGTGCTCAGCCCTTCGCCTTTGTCGGCAAGCCCTGCGATATCTCGGCGCTCAGGAACCTCGCCACCCTCGACCCGCGCGTCGATGCCCTGATCAAATACTGGCTGACCCCGGTCTGCGGCGGCTTCATGCCGCCGGAACCGATGGCGGATTTCCTGCGCGGCCACGGAATCGATCCCGCCACCGTCTCCCGCTTCAGCTATCGCGGCGACGGCTGTCCGGGCCCGACCCGGGTCGAGACGGCGGACGGACAGGTCCACGACTTCCACTATCTCGACTTCTGGGGCGAGGACGAAAGCTCCTGGTCGCTGCCGCACCGCTGCAAGGTCTGCGCCGACGGCATCGGCGAGGGGGCGGACATTGCCGCTGCCGACACCTGGCCCGGCGGCTCGCCCGACCGGGTGGACTCGGAGGCCGATCCAGGTACGAATGCCCTGGTGATCCGAACCCAGGCTGGGGCCGATCTGGTTGAGGCGGCGGCCTCCGACGGCGCACTAGTGTTGGGGGACGAGGTGAATCCAAACTTCATGAACGATGTGCAACCGCATCAGAGGAAAAAAAATACGCGGTCCAGGCGCGCTTCGATGGGTTGGCGGCCGAGGGGCGGCTGGTGCCGCATACCGCGCGCCTGCGTCTCGACGCCCTGGCCGAGGTGAACGGGGCCGAGCGAAATGCCGAGATCACGCAGGGTACCCGGCAGCGGATCCGCGACGGTAAGGCATCGGAGGCAACGCCAGAATAGGAGAGCGCCATGGCGAGACGCGAGAACCGGCGTGATGGCGGACGCGCGGCACGCCATGCCGCGAAGGCGGTGACCCCGGATCAGACCGATCCCGTCGCGGGGGGCGGCTACCAGCCGCTCGCCGCCCCCGAGATCGAGCGCATCCATGACGCGGCGCTGACGGTCCTGGAAGAGGTCGGCATGGGCGACCCCACTCCCGAACTGGCCCGCCTTGCCGTCGACGCTGGCGTGATCCTGGGCGATGACCGCCGCCTGCGCTTCCCCCGCGCCTGGGTCGAGGACATGGTGGCGGCCCTGCCGAAGCGCTTTACGCTGCACGGCCGTGTGCCCGGGCGCGAGATCGAACTCGGCGCCGGCCTGACCCACTTTGCCACCGGCGGCACCGTGGTGCGGATGCTGGACATGGAGACCGGCGGCTTCCGCCCCTCGACCCTCCAGGACGTCTACGATTGCGCCCGTGTCGCCGAGGCCTGCGAGAACCTGCATGTCTTCAACCGCACGGTCGTCGCCAGCGACATCACTGATCCCCTCACGCTCGATATCTGCACCGCTTATTCCCTGATCGCGGGCACCACCAAGCCGATCGGAACCGGCTTCTACGACGCGGCTCACGTGGCCGACGGAGTGGCGATGTTCGACCATGTGCTGGGCGGCGAGGGAGAATTCGCCAAGCGTCCGTTCTCGACCTGCAATTGCTGCTCGATCGTGCCGCCCTTGAAATACGGCTTTGAGAACACCGAGGTGGCGATCGCTGGTGCCCGTGCTGGCTTCCCGGTGAAGATGGTGGTCGCCGCGCAATCGGGCGCCACGGCGCCCGCGGCGCTGGCGGGCACCCTGGTCCAGACCGTGGCCGAGACGCTGGGCGGCTGCGCCATCGTCCACCTGGCCAAGAAGGGCGCGCCGGTGATCTTCGCCAACTATCCCTTCGTCTCCGATCTCCGCACCGGCTCGTTCTCGGGCGGGGGTGGTGAGATCGCCGTCATGGCCGCGGCGTCCACCCAGATTGCCCGCTGGTACGGCCTGCCAAACGCCACCGCCGCCGGCATGACCGACGCCAAGGAGCCCGATGCCCAATACGGATGGGAGAAGGGCGTCACCGACCTCGCAACAGGGCTGGCCGGGCCGGACATCATCTATGAATCCGCCGGAATGCTGGGCAGCCTGATCGGCTGTTCGCTCGAGAGCCTGGTGATCGACAACGAGATGCTGGGCAACGCGCGGCAATGCGTGAAAGGGATCGAGGTGACCGATGATAGCCTCTCGGTCGAAGTGATCCGCGATGTCTGCCTGGGCGGCCCCGGCCATTTCCTGGGCCATCCCCAGACCCTGGAGCTGATGAACTCGGAATACGTCTATCCGGTGCTCGGCGGGCGCGACAGCCCGGATGCCTGGGATCAGGCGGGCCGCCCGGCCATGCGCGCGCGTGCCGGTGACCGGGTGCGCGAAATTCTGGCTTCCTCCGCGCCGCTGGTGCCAGCCAAGATCGAGGACGAGATCGCGCGGCGCTTCCCCATCCGGCGCCATCATGGAGAGAGGGCGGCATGATCCCGATCATTCCAGTGGAGGAGGTTCTGGCGGGTCAGGCGGACACGGCGCTGGCCGAGGGCGGTCGTCGCTCGGGCTTTCTGATGCTCTCGGGCGTCGATCAGGCGCTGGGCCTGGCGCGCGCGCGGAGTGGTGCGCGC
>Ga0224508_10000529_pt1 | contig 37444 bp, 34 predicted proteins | sample SF_Jan12_sed_USG_4_FD_170157 | JGI IMG/M metagenome (GOLD analysis project Ga0224508, IMG submission 170157) | Sediment microbial communities from San Francisco Bay, California, United States - SF_Jan12_sed_USGS_21 | ecosystem: Environmental > Aquatic > Marine > Sediment | place: USA... | reverse complement strand
TGCTTGTGCAAAAGATTTATTCGTTTGGTAAAGAAATGGGATGCGGTGATCTTGTTGAATCGTCAAAAAAGCTGAATAAATTCTATCCTACACGTTTGTATGAAGAAGAAAGTGGTATCCATGACAAAATAGATCGATATAACGATGACACTTTTTGGGATGAGTTGATTAATCGATTAGCAGAGCGTGATGCTCGTGCTGATGCCGAAGCATCAAACAAAGAAATTTCTTCTGTTGAAGATTTTTTGAAATTCAGCGCACCTCACGAGCCTAGATATGCTGAAGAATTCTCGGAAAACGGACTTAGGAATTTAACCATAAGTGAAACATGACAAGGTGCTGCAGTCGGCCATAGTGCTCAATGTACTGGCAATTTCTCAATTGCAGACACTGAAAATCCTTTCCTGGGCTCCTCGAATCGGCCACAAAAGGACTATTATGTTCAGTGATCGATGAAGGCTCGATCGAATGCCTGTCGAATTTCTGCGGTGATTAGAGCTGCAATTGGTCCTACACAAGGCATTGATTTGTCGCGGGATTAAAAAACTGCCATGCTGTCGTTTGCATGCATGGTTTCAATAAGGGGGATCTTGCCTTCAAGGTATCCCCAAGCATATCAGGAGGAGTCATGAGTATTAGAACAACCAGAGGGTTGGGGCAGCTGTATCCTTCAGTGCTCGATACGGTAGGCAATACACCTGTTATTCGATTGAACCGTATAGCCCCGGATAACGTCACGGTGTACGTAAAGGCCGAAGCCTTCAATCCGGGTGCATCGGTCAAGGATCGCCTGGCCCTGAATATAATTGAAGCGGCGGAAGGTTCCGGCGATCTAAGGCCCGGACAAACCGTGGTCGAAGCGACAAGCGGAAATACCGGGATTGGATTGGCCATGGTATGTGCCGCCAAGGGATACCCGCTAGTGGTAACCATGGCAGATAGCTTTTCAATTGAGCGCCGCAGATTGATGCGTTTTCTAGGTGCCAAAGTAGTACTGACGCCCCGCGCCGAAAAAGGAACTGGTATGTATTTGAAGGCAAAGGAACTGGCGGAAGCAAATGGCTGGTTTCTTGCGCGACAATTCGAGACCAAGGCCAATGCGGATATTCATGAATCGACCACGGCCTCCGAAATTCTAGGTGATTTCACTGGGGAGCGGCTGGATTATTTTATTACAGGTTACGGTACCGGGGGTACTGCGACCGGTGTAGGACGAGTACTGAGACGTGAGCGTCCGGAAACACGAATCATTCTTACCGAACCAGCCAATGCTGCCCTCGTATCATCGGGACATGCCCAGGCTCGCACCGAGGGTGGGGCTCCCGCTGAAAGCCATCCTGCATTCGAACCCCATCCAATTCAGGGCTGGACCCCGGATTTCATACCCCTGGTTCTTCAGGAAGCCCTCGACAATCAATATTACGATGAGTTGATACCTATCCCTGGTGCAGAAGGCATGAAGTGGGCAGCGCGTCTGGCTAGCGAAGAAGGCATACTAACCGGAGTTTCTGGCGGGTCAACTGTTGCAGTTGCGATGCGGGTTGCTGAAAAAGCAGAACCTGGTTCGGTCCTCCTTGCAATGTTACCGGATACCGGCGAACGCTACCTTTCGACACCGCTTTTCGAGCACATCAGCGAAGAGATGTCGGAAGAAGAGATAGCACTTTCAAAATCAACGCCAGGCTACCAGATGGAGTGAGACGTTTTAGGTGTCTCAATTGGGTCGCAAATCGCCGCTGATTCTTCGTGTTTGAGCGGCTGCTTTCTCGTAAGCAGACACTGAAAATCGCTACCTGGGCTTCTGAGAACGGCCAGGAGCGGACTCCCAGCAACTAATTGAAAAAAATTTCAAGATCATGAATCTTGCGATTTAAATGTTAGGTGGCTACCGATTTTTGCATCCTCTTTCTCAAAGAGAGAGAATCGGAACTGAATACTAAATGGAGGGTACAAGATGAGTGCATATGTACTGGCTCAGATACAAATTGAAGACCCGGACGAGTACCAAAATTACCTAGCTGGATTTATGCCAATTTTTGAGAGGCATGGTGGCGAGCTCCTGGCAACATCAAAAAATCAAACTATCGTTGTTGAGGGAAGTTGGGCTTATCCAAGTACAGTAATAATGAAATTTCCCAACGTTGAGTCGGCCCAGGCATGGTGTGATGATCCAGATTACAAAGCGCTCGCAGAACATCGACATCGTTCTGCCCAGGCCAATCTTGTCATTGTTGAAGGAATCGCGCAGAGGGCCTGATTTCTACAAAGAAGACACTGAGTTGACTCAGCCAAGCAGCTCTAGTCGGCCAGGAGCAGACCAGGGGCTCGATCTGATAAAATGATAGCGATTCAAATGCCTGTTTGTAATTGTGTTACGAGAGATCATGGGTATTCATAACAATTAATTTCTGCCTCGGTATAGAAACATGACAAAAACCAGTGTTACGGTAATTGGATTAGGGCTGATGGGATCAGCTCTTGCGAGAGCCTTGTCAGCTGCTAACTTGGAGGTCACAGTTTGGAACCGGAGTCCTTCGAAGGCGCAATTATTCGAACCGGGAACAGTCAAGGTCGCCGACACAATTGTCGATGCAGTTCAAGCCAGTAACATCATTATTGTGTGTATACGTGATTACGATGCGACCGACGAGCTTTTCCGTGTCGGCGCCGTAGAAAATGAACTCGCCAAGAAAGTCATTGTTCAACTCTCGACTGGAACGCCTGCTAAGGCTCGTGAAGCCTCGATTTGGGCATCCACTATCGGCGCAACTTACCTCGATGGGGAGATCATGGCCTTCCCGGACGCGATTGGTACTGAGACCTGCGCGATCATTTACGCGGGAAACGCCAGCAGCTTCGAGGCTTGTAAAACGGTGGTTGATGCGTTTGGTGGGACTGCGCAGCTAATCGGAGATGATCCAGGAATGGCAGCTGCTCTCAGCAATGCCATTTTGTCGATCTACTTTAGCTTCGTGTTCGGTGCGCTCAATGGCGCCGCAATTTGTGATGCCGAGAAAGTGCCTCTGCCGCTTTTTCGTGATTTGGGTGTTTCCTTGCTGCCGGTTTTTGGCGATGTTTTGTCGCGATCGGTTGATATGATCACCACCGACACTTATCAGTCAAAGCATAGCACTCTCGACACCAGTGCAGGTGCCTTGGCGCAAATCGCCGCGGTTGGAGAAGGGGCCGGTCTCGATGGTCGTTTCATAGATTGCATGCGAATGTATGCCACAGAAGCCATAGAAGCTGGATGTGGATCTCTCGGTAATGCCGCCCTGTTCAAACTATTCCGCAAGGAATAGTGTTAATAGAACCTGGATTAACGGGACATACTCAATTCAAGCGCATGAAAACGGGCAAAATGGGGGCTATGCACGAAATTTAGCAAGAGCATGAGTTTCTTAGTTGGGTTGGTTGTCGCCGCTGACTCATCGACTTTAGCGTCTGATTTCCCAATAGCAGACGCCCATGAAATAGTGGTAGGGGGCAATCTTCGGCCAGAAGCGGACTCTCATGACTTGGGGATAAATGGATTAGGCAATTGTAACTGACTACCAGCATACTGCCCGCTACTTCCATACTACTCTGGGGGAACATTTCAATATTAACAGTATTAAGTATGTGATCCGAGTCTCGTTATTAGTGAACTGACTATAACAAGATGCGATAATATTCAAAAAGATTGAATAAATTGAAAATAAAAATGGCACTTGAGGCTTTTATTTTGCCTAGTGGCACTTTTTCTAGCATGGCTCTAGTTGATTCAAACTGGAGGTTCGCGTGACATTCCACAAGAGTAGCTCAATATCTAATCATCGAGGTGAGTCCATGATCGAGAGACGAGAGGGAGTCTCTTGCGAGTCTTTTTACAGGGACTACGTCTTGACTCGGCGGCCTGTGATCCTCACTGATGCGATCACTTCTTGGACGGCTCTGCGGAAATGGTCACCGGGCTTCTTCAAAACCACGTTCGGAGATCGACTTCTTCCGGTAGGTGATGAAAATCTAACCGTGAGTAAATTCGTCGACCGTGTGCTCCAGTCATCCGAGAGCGAGCCAGCGCCTTACCTGATGGGTACTGGAGACGGTAGGTATCTCGGCGATCTTTTTCCAGAGCTTCTCCCCGATATTGAACCACGGCCCGAGCATCTGTGGCCGAACTGGCTGGAGGATCGTTTCTTTCCTTCAGGGCTCACAGAGACTCTCAGTCGAGGATCAAAGGCCGAGATATTCTTCGGTGGCCAGGGTGCTCGGTTTTCGGTGCTTCATTGGGATTATATTGCCTACCATGCCTTCGCCTTTCAGATCTACGGCACGAAAGAGTGGACGCTTTTCGCACCTTCCGATTCGAGTAACCTGTATCCGAAATCCGATTGGCCAAATCAGTCCAAGATAAATGACTTAGAGAACCCGGACCTGACGAGGTTTCCCCGCTTCGCAAATGCGAGAGCATTTCGCTCGGTGCTGGAGCCAGGCGAAATGCTCTTCGTACCCTGGGGCTGGTGGCATACTACACATCTAACAGGGTCCTCTATATCGGTTTCGATCAACACGGCAAATGCAAGTAACTGGTGGGCGCTGGTCTACTGGATGTTCCGTTTCCATCCATCTCTCAAGAGCTTTTTGAAGGCGGGAATACTAGCTACACATCCGGCATTACGCGTGCTGCGAAGTGTCCACTCACCCGCACACCGATCATGACGATAGCGATGACATGAAAACCGCTGCTTTTGAATTGAATACCGGACCTGGGTATTACATTGTAAAGAATGCACAAGTATGGATCTCGGCAGATAATCTTAAAGATACAATAAGCATTTAGGAGCAAGTACATGAATGACCTCGAGACATTTTCTTTCGAGCAAGTTGGTAGGGTCGACCGACGGACGGGTATTTCGTATGATGAATTTATTCAGGACTATTTGTTGCCCGGAATTCCAGTTGTGCTAACCGACGCGACACAGGATTGGCCCGCAATGTCCAAATGGTCGCCGGAGTATCTTCAGCGACATTACGGTCAGCGATCAGTCAAGCTTCGGGACTTTCCGGATCGAGAGATAGATCTGGGTAGCTACATGGATATGGTGATTGCCTCAAGCGTTGAAAATCCCACTCCCTATTTATGGGGAATCGATATAGAGAATTTGTTTCCAGAGTTGATGGCAGACATGCAGCCTGCCATCAAGTTTGCCGAACCCGATCGCATTCAGAGTAGATTGCATCCCCTTCGATTTCGAATTGAGCGCACTACTGCAATGCTGATCGGTGGAGCTGGCGCCAGATTTCCGCTGCATTTCGACCTATTACATACCCTCGGTTTCGTGACGCAGGTCTATGGAGACAAAGAGTTCACGATATTTCCGCCATCTCAAAGTAAATATCTCTATCCCAATCCCAAAGCTCCGAACAGGTCACTTGTGACTGATATAGCTCATCCGGATCTTGAGAAGTGCCCTTTGTTTAAACAGTCCAAGCCACTGAGAACAGTTGTCCGCAAGGGTGAGACGATTTTTCATCCGAGTGGTTGGTGGCATACAACAAGGATACTCACGCCCTCGATCGCTATCGTGCGCAGCACCGTCTCACCAAATATTTGGTCGCAGTTTGTCACAGCCTATTATGGTCCGGCGATGAGAAAGGCGGCTCCTATGAAGACTCGATTAAAAGAATCATATTTGCGCGCTTTGCATCCTTTGATGTCCTTATTGGAGTTTTTTCATGACTTAGAGTACAAAGCTAACTCTTGAATAAACATATTTAACGTTAAAGCCATCTAAATTGAGGTGGCTTTTTTATGAGTGTCTGAGTTGGGTCGTTTTCTGCCGCTGAATGGCGAAATCTGAGCGTCTGCTTTGGAGAAAAAAGTAACTTTGGAACAATCGACAGGGATCGGCTAGTTACCAGGGAGGAATATTGGCTTTTCAAAATACTTTAACCAGAAAGTGCCAATTTGAATGTCGGTCAGGATATTCCTCTGGCCCGATTCTGTGATTACGCCGTTAAAGATCACAAACAGAAGGCCGCCCCTAATTTGTAGATTTACGGTGGCACCGGCCTTTAACGATACGGGGCCGACATGCACATTCTCTGCAAGCCTTTGTTCGCTGTAGGTCATGGTTAGTTGAGTCACCCATAGAATATTACTGAGGTAGTTGAGCGTCGCATTACAGGTTTCGTTGTTAACACTTGGGTAGGTTACCTCCCACTCGCAGATTGTCGTCAGTGGGGTAGTCTGGGTATTCATAGGTTATCTCTTAGCCCTGGACTCTCGATAAACGGATTCGCTTTCGTCATCAGTGTGAAGTAGGTTTTTCCTCGGCTGTTTTCAGGCCCTTGTTTAGAAGATGTGCAACCCATCGAGCAAGCTCTAGATTACTAATTTCCTCCTTGACCTCGCCCTCTGCGTTAAGACTTTGCGTTTGCTGGATCGGCTTACCATAGCCTCTATCCAATATTTCTTTGCACGCGCTCAGTTGTGTTGCCTGGTTATCTGCATTCTCTGCCAGCCAAACCAATCGCTCCAGTGCTTTGGGCCCGTGTTGTTGGGCCAACGCTTTGATTTCATCCGTTGATTTATTGGGGGTTCCTTTAACTCTACCGCCAGTCTTTATTCCTTTAGCCATATCACTCAAAAGTATAATTTCGATAGGCAAACGCTACTCTAATCATGCTCTGAATACCAACGCATAGCGGTTGAAATGCACTGCGGTCGGGCTATAAAACATCATTCCAACCGAAGGTCCGCAATTATTTTTTGGAACCCGGCAGCGCAACACTCAATGACAATGTTACGCATACCGGGCCAGTAGTCTTTCAATCAATCGTAGTATTCAGCCCGACTCTGTTCCAAAGGACTAAATTCCGTTGCCAAGAAAATTGGCTCAAACCTTTTTGCCGCAAGGGTTTCAGGGGTTTTTAAGTAGCTACTGCTACAACTACAACTACGGCTACTACTAAAACTATAACCATAACCATAGCCCTATCGTTCTATGCTTCTCACACGACTATATTGGGCTGCCTCAGGTATATCTCGCTGATCGTATCCCCTGCTTACTGTCACGACAGTGCCTTGAACGACTACTGAGGAGAGGTTTGATAAAGGTATGCGATCAGGCCGTGGTGCGGGCCTATCCGGAAACACCCGGCAAAAGTCTCGATATAGATTAGTTTTTTTACTTGCCTTGAATCTACCTGCCTTACCACGTTTGCCGATGTGCTTTTCTACACAGTAGTAGGCGGGTAATGCCGCTCCGAAATAATCACCTGGCTCGATAATGCTGAAGTACATAACGACCTTCGGCTGACGCCCCCTAAACATCCATGTTTTGTGGTAGAGATAACCCATCTCATAAACACCCTCGGGAATCAGAGGCGAATCATTGCCCTCGATAATCTTGGGAAATGTAATGCACTCACCCATCATCGATCTCCTTGTGTTTCTTTCCAGTTGGCAGAGGACGAACTGAATACAAAGGACAGTGCCAAGAAGTGCAATTTTCGACCTGTTTTAGCCACGATCCCCTTTGGTAAGGGTCATATATACAGTGACAGCAGAACGCACTAATTTTGGCCTTAAAACCTGTCTTTTTTAACTCTCTTTCGACTATCTTGTCGCGTACTGTGCCTCGGTTGCCGGAAGTGCAAACCGTATCGATCAATTCCATGGCTCAGCTCCTTGTAATAGGGCTTGCATCGCTTCACTCGGGGAATGATAGTAAACCCGCGCAGCCCAATTTTGTGCTAAGCGCTCGAAAGTCCTGCGGTCCTTTTGACTGATATTATGATTGGCCGATGTAGTGTTATAATCCGATGCGCTAGTATCAAGATTAAGCCTCTGCTTTCGGGTGAGGGCTTTTTCGTTCATGGAGTAAGCCCCCCATCTTTAAGCAGTGCAATGTAGCGATCACGATCGATCAGCAGTTTCTTACCGGAAAAAAACACAGCACCCGCTTCGACGAGCGCAGACTTGTGCTGGAAAATTGTCCAACGAATCCTACCTTCATTCAAACCGGGTTCAGTGGCTGCAAGCGTCTGCACTGTATGGACAGTGCCAGGTTTAGTGTCGGAAACTTGTGGTTCCATTTTTACCTCGATGTAATACAGCGGCTTGATTGCCTTGCAAATGTGTTGCTGGTTATTGCAAAACACTTGGCCGAAGTGCCTTGTGTCGAATGGTAATTTACAGGGTTTTGGAGGGGGTGCTGCTATTGGGAGTTAATGGCCTTATTGTCCACTATAGGATTATTTTGCTTTTTTTTGCCAGCGTTGAAATCGTTTTTTAAATGCGGATTTACTTAGTATTTCTTCACCCATAAGTAATGCATCTTCCCCCCGGTCAGTGCCAGTCGATATCCCATATCCCTGAGGTGGGTTTTCCCAAAGAGAAACCCAAGCTTTGATCGCTGAGGGGAACGATCCATTATTCTTCATGTATCGCCACATCGTTTCCTCAATGATATAAAACCACTCGTCCCGCCGTGCTGGTGGGTTTGAAAATGGCGCAGCATTAATATCATTATTTAGGATGTTTCTTGCGCTGCTTGAAGGGTCTGGGAACCTCCAGTTAATTTCACGGGTGGAAGTCTCCAACCAAGTATTCAGGTCATCCCAACAAACCTCCTCATAGTGATCAGTTACTTGTTTAGGTTTGTATTTAACTTGAGAGCCTGGTGGATAAACTGGAAGCGAGCCGGCAAGAACCGCATGAGTAAGTAAATTTAAAATGGTTCTCCTGCTTTCATTAATCGCTTGGGCAATATTCTTGGAGGCATAATACAAGTCATATCTGCCACTGGATGAAGATGGTTCCGCAATTTTGATTTCGATACTGAGGCGAGAAAAATATTCTCTCCACTCATCGACGGTTTTGAATGAGTCCGCCAATTGCTCGTTAATTGAATTTTTACTCCCAGAATCCAGACCCATCCCCTCAAAGTTTCCATTTATAAAAGCTTCCTTAATATCGTCCTGATATCGTTTCACTATTGCCTCAAATTTCCCCTCATCATATGTTGGGCTGGAATAAGGGAGAATCGCCCAAGCCACCATATAGGGTATATCAGTAACACTTATTGACTTTATATCGTGAGGCAATACCAGGCTGTGCTCTAAATCACTCACCCTGCATCCCAAAAATTGCGTTATTCATCCTTTCAACCACTGAAGTCGTGTGCTGTTCGGAAAGATGTGCATATCTCTGAACCATGGCTAGTGTCTTATGGCCCAATACAGCAGCTATTTCGTGAAGGCTCGCCCCATTCATTGCTAGTTCCGAGGCGGCGGAGTGGCGACAGTCGTGGAAGGTGAAATTTTCAATTTTCGCTTTCTTTAGGGCAGTTGCCCAGGCTTTACGAGGGAAATTCGCATACGTGTTATGACGCCCTTGAAAGACAAACGGATTTTTCAGACTTCGTACTTTTCCATGATCTTGGAGCAGTGACTTAGCAATGCCGACCAGTGGGACTACCCGAACCTCCTTATTTTTCGTCTTGAAAAGCGTTATGGTGTTGCGCTCAAAACTAATATGATCCCATTTAAGGGTAAGGATTTCGGCTTGGCGCATACCTGTCGACAGCGCCAGCAGGGTGATCAAGTATAGATTCTTACTAGTTGACTCTTTACAGGCTGAAAGTAGGGCGGTGCGTTCTTCTCTGGATAGAAATCTAGTTCGGCCATCAGATTCCTTCTCCCTGCGGACGCGAGAAAAAGGATTTTCTTTCATCCATTGCCATTCTGATACAGCGACTCCGAATGCAGCACTCAGTGCCGCCAGGTATCGATTAACTGTTGCGCCACTGCGTGGTTTGCCGCGTGTACTAATTTCGCTCTTAAGCTTGGTTCGACACTCGACCAATAGGGCAGGGGTTACTTTGTTCAGTGTCTTCAAGCCGATTTCGCTTTGCCACCATTTAAGTTGAGTGATCCTTGCTAGTTGGTCACTTACCGATAGTCTTGGTATTTCTTCGGAAATATACCGATCGATTAGGTTCGATACTTTGTGTTTTTCAGCCTCCTGCTTTTCAAAATAGGTTCCTTCTTCCATATCCAGTTCCGTTTTTCTGGCCCATTTCTCTGCCAGACTTTTACTACTAAACGTTTTGGTGACTGTGGGATTATTGGGCTTTCTGATACGAACTTTGTAACTAGTTCCTGTCTTCCCGACTTGTTTGGTTATCGTTGCCACTTTCGAGCCCTGATTTCAGCTAGTTGCAATATGATACAACAGTTCACAAATGACGACAATTGGAAATTAAATCCCTTGTACTTATTTAGAAAGTAATTGAAATATAAGCTATTTATTTACTGGACTAGCATGTAAGTGCCAAATTTAGTCCACTAAGGAGTTAAAAATAGCCTGAAAAGGGCATTTTGAAAGGGTGAGGGCAGTCCCTGGACAAGACACGATCTATTGCATTTTGTTGCGGTTTACTGGACTAAATTTGGACTAACTTGCTTGGGAGAATAGGTTACTTCCTTGTAACCTAATGTTTTGTATGGCTCCCCGGCCCGGGCTCGAACCAGGGACCCATTGATTAACAGTCAATTGCTCTACCAACTGAGCTACCGGGGAATAGAGGCTGGGTATACTAATTCAATAAAAATAATACAGCAACCGGATTTGTCAATCACCGGTTTCAGCGTCGGCAAACCTGGTCTGCAGGTAATTACCGTCTTCGCGCGGTTCGCTGGGCCGGTCTAATCGCGTTGATGGTCGAGCGGATCGTAATCCTTGCCGCAGGTACGGGCACAGATCGCAAGCTTGCCGTCATCTATCGATGCGAGGTCCCAGCTTTGCGGGATCGCCTGTTGAAACAGCGGGCCTTCGATGACGGCTTCGAGTCCGATACGACGGGCATCCAGCGCGGCGCTGCCACCGTATCGATCAATCAACTCGGCAAACTGCTGGCGTTCCGGCGTGCTCGCCTCGCTGAACACGGCACCGAGCCAGCAGCAGGGCAGTGCATAACCCTGCGCGGAAAGGTAGATCTTGCGTTTGCGACCCGCTACCTTGCAATTAATGTCGACCTGGTCAAGGTAACTGTGATACTCGCCGTAGCGTTGTCTGACCTGCTCGAGATTACCGAAGGCCGGGTTCAGGTATTCGGGATTCGTCGGCTGTTCGAGCCAGTATTCAAAGCGTCCCTGCTTATCGCGCACGTCGAATCGATCCGAGATCTCCAGTTCACCGCTGCTCAGGAAACGGCCGGTCTTGCGTACGAAAAATTCCTTGAATCCCATTTCCCGGGCAAGCTTGCGGGCGCCTTCAACCTGGTGTTCATTGTGCTTGAAGACCAGGTAGTCCCACTCGGCGTGTCCACCTGCCGCGATGAAAGATTCGGCGCTGCGCATGACGGTTTTCCAGTCCGCGCCGCGCCGGTAAAGATGATTGGTATCCTCGAGCCCGTCGATACCAAAACGCAGGTAATGGGGCCCCTGTTTCATGATCGTGGCCAGCTCGCGCCACCAGTCCGGGCGCCGCGCCGATCCATTGGTATGCAGGCACAGGTTGAGATCGGGCCCGTTTTCGCGCAAGTAACGGAATACCTCGATGCAATCCCGCGCGACAATGGGATCGCCATAGTTGCCGCAGGCGTAAATACGTTTGAGTTGACGGACGAAATCAGGTAGCAGTATGGCCTTTATTTCGGCCAGCGACAGTTCGCTTAATGGCATGTCGGGATTGAGTGCGCCACCGTGAATATTCCGTGAACACATTGGACAGGCCGCGTTGCAGCGGTGCGTCAGCTCCAGGTGGACGATTCGAACCTCGTTGTAGTGATACAGCGGCGACGGCTCGAGGCCGATGTTTTCAACAACAGAACTCATATCGGGTTATATACCATGGGGTCGCAATTGGACCCATTAGATCACAGTACCATGATCGAGTTCGGTAAAACTACTGCCTCGCTTCAGCCCTCGAACACCTGTCGGATTCTCGCGACCGCTTTTTCCAGGTTTTCCATGCTGGTGGCGAAGGAGATACGCATGTAACCCTCGGCCCCGAATGCAGAGCCGGGGACCAGCGCGACTCCGACTTCCTCGAGCAACAGATTGGCGGCATCAACGTCGTTATCGAGATCATTGCGAGCGTCGATAAAACTCTGGATGTTGGGAAAACTGTAAAAGGTTCCGTCGGATTCGAGGCACCGGATATGCTTGATCGAATTCAGCTCGGCCACCAGGTAATCATGCCGCTTCCTGAATTCCGTCACCATCGCGCGCACCGGGCCATGGTCGCCGTTTAGCGCAGCCACCGATGCAGCCTGTGAAATGGAACTCGGATTGGAAGTGCACTGACCCTGTACTTTTTTCATTGCCTTGATGATATCCGCTGGTCCCCCGGCATAACCGATTCGCCAGCCGGTCATCGCGTAAGCCTTGGATACCCCATTGAGCACCAGGGTGCGTTCATACAGTTCGGGGCAGGCGTTTAGGATGTTGCAAAACGGGAAATCACCCCAGACGATATGCTCGTACATGTCATCGGTCGCAATGAGCACGTCGGGGTAGCGCAATAATACTTCGCCAAGTGCTGCCAGTTCCGGCATCGAATAGGCGACTCCGGTCGGATTAGAGGGACTGTTGAGCACCAGCATGCGCGTGTTATCCGTGATCGCGCCTTCAAGCGCGTCCGGGGTTATCTTGAAGGCCGAGTCGATACCGACCACGACGACAACCGGGGTTCCATCGGCCAGAATTACGATATCGGGATACGATACCCAGTAGGGGGCCGGGATGATAACTTCATCGCCCTCATTTAGAACCGCCTGGCACAGGTTGAAAAAGCTCTGCTTACCACCACAGGAAACCAGGACCTGATCGGCTGAATATGAAAGGCCATTATCGCGCTCGAACTTGTCGATAATTGCCTGTTTCAGGGGCACAGTGCCGTCGACAGCCGTGTAGTGCGTGTCACCGGCTCGAATCGCTGCAATGGCAGCTTCCCGGATATGATCCGGGGTGTCAAAATCCGGTTCTCCTACTCCCAGGTTGATAATGTCACGTCCCTGGGCGCGAAGCTGGCTAGCCAAATTTGAAACTGCTAAAGTGGGGGATGGTTTTATTGCGCAAACGCGCTTTGACAGATCGTTAAACACGGATGACTCGTCGGTTAGATTGCTGTGAAGGAACAGGCGAAGTATACGAAGCCGTGGCGACCTGTAAAGTGCAGTCTGTTTATCATTCACTAAATTTGTTCTATGGCGAAGAAATTCCAGCTCGAAACCCAGTTTGAACCAACCGGAGACCAGCCCGAGGCCATCGATGCCCTGGTGCAGGGTCTCGAGGACGGGCTCATGCACCAGACCCTGCTGGGGGTAACCGGTTCGGGTAAAACCTTTACCGCGGCCAATGTAATCCAGCGGCTCGAGCGACCGGCGATTATCATGGCGCACAACAAGACCCTGGCGGCGCAGTTGTATGGCGAAATGAAGGAATTCTTCCCGCATAACTCGGTCCAGTACTTCGTCTCTTACTACGATTACTACCAGCCGGAAGCCTATGTGCCGGCATCCGACACCTTCATCGAAAAAGATGCATCGATCAACGAGCATATCGAACAGATGCGACTGTCGGCCACCAAGTCCCTGATGGAGCGGCGCGATACCATTATTGTCGCGTCGGTTTCCGCAATTTATGGATTGGGGGACCCCGATTCTTACCTGAAGATGTTATTGCACCTCGTGGTTGGTGATGAAATCGATCAGCGCAGCATTCTGCGGCGTCTGGCGGAACTGCAGTACAAGCGTAATGATCTCGAGCTCAAGCGCGGTACTTACCGCGTGCGGGGCGAGGTTATCGACGTGCACCCGGCCGATTCGGACCGTGACGCGGTGCGTATCGAGCTGTTCGATACCGAGGTCGAGAAAATCAGCCTGTTCGATCCGCTGACCGGCGAGGTCACCAACAACGTCAAGCGCATTACGATTTATCCGAAAACGCATTACGCGACGCCCCGCGAGGTGATTCTTGGCTCGATTAGCGAGATCAAGGAAGAGTTGCAGGTGAGACTCGCGGAACTCAAACAAAATAATAAACTGGTCGAAGCGCAGCGACTCGAGCAACGCGTTAATTACGATGTCGAAATGATGCGTGAGCTGGGATACTGTGCCGGAATTGAAAATTACTCGCGTTTTCTTTCCGGGCGCAAACCCGGGGAACCCCCCCCAACCCTGTTTGACTACCTGCCCGAGGATTGCCTGCTGTTTATCGACGAAAGCCATGTCTCGGTGCCGCAGATAGGTGGCATGTATCGCGGTGATCGTTCGCGCAAGGAAACCCTGGTTGAATATGGTTTCCGCCTGCCTTCGGCGCTCGATAACCGGCCGCTGCGTTTCGATGAATTCGAACGCATGTCTCCTCAGACCATCTTTGTTTCCGCAACTCCCGGTGATTACGAGCAAAAACACAGTGGGGCCGTGGTCGAACAGGTTGTACGACCCACCGGGCTTGTCGATCCCGTGGTCGAAGTACGCCCTGCGACCACCCAGGTTGACGATGTTTTATCCGAAATAAATAAACGCGTGGAGGTCTCCGAACGGGTCCTGATCACGACCCTGACCAAGCGCATGGCCGAGGACCTGACCGATTACCTGGGCGAGCACGGGGTGCGCGTGCGTTACCTGCATTCGGATATCGATACCGTCGAACGCATGGAAATTATCCGTGATCTGCGGCTCGGTGAATTCGATGTCCTGGTTGGCATCAACCTGCTGCGCGAGGGGCTCGATATGCCGGAAGTATCGCTGGTTGCGATTCTCGATGCGGACAAGGAGGGATTCCTGCGCTCGGATAGAGCGTTGATTCAAACCATCGGTCGAGCGGCACGGAACATCAATGGCATGTCGATCTTGTATGCAGACAGCATCACAGGTTCGATGCAGCGGGCGATTGCCGAAACCGATCGGCGGCGTGAGAAACAGTTGACATATAACATTGAGCATAAGATAACGCCAATGGGAATCGTCAAGAGCGTGACCGACGTGATGGACCTTGGCGACGTTGCCAGGCCCGGTCGCCACCGCAAGGGATTCGATCGTGTGGCCGAGACCGCGAGCGGGTACGAGCGGCTCAGTGCCAACGAACTCATTGCCAGGTTGAAGCAGCTTGAAAACAAGATGTACCAGCATGCGCGTGACCTAGAATTCGAAGAAGCGGCCCGGGTGCGCGATGAAATCAGCAGCATCAAGGAACAGTACTTCAAGTCTTCGGAACTAGAAGCCGTCTGAAGCAAACATTTCGACACATCTCAGTGAGTTGAGCTCCCCGGGGGTAAATGCACGAAAAAGTGTAGCGCGGCACGGACGCCGCGCTCCAAGCGATTCCATGGATGGACCAACCGGCGCTTGCGCCGGTTGGGAGCGCCTTTTACGTGCATTTACCCCCGGGGAGCACTGTCGCTGGTTGGGGCGGGTAAGGCTCAGAGAGAGTTGATCAGTGAGCGCATGCTGTCGAGGTTGCGCACGGAAGAGCCCTTGCGACCGTACTTGATACGGTTGTAGAGCTCCACGATATCTGCAAGCTGTTCGCGCTGCGGAAAGTCCCGATCCGTAACTCGCTCGAGAAAAGCACGGCTGTCTTCCGAGGGGCGTTTCTGGAAACCTCGCCTGGACAGTTTTTTCAGCAGGCGCCCGAACTGGACTTCGCAGGCTTCGGGCTTTGGCGGACGCTCGCGATACCAGACAATAAACCAGAATAAACCGGTAACTGTGGCCAGCAAAAAGACCATTGCAAATACCATGTCGGACCAGCTTTCAATACCAAGGTCAAGTTTACTGAGAAAGTTTTGCTGTTTGCGTTGGTCATAATTGATCACCCAGTCGTTCCAGCTGTGTTGCATGTTATCCCAGCTGTAGAGCAGGTTGCCGAAGATCGGGTTACGATTCTGGATGCGAAAAATTGATGTTTCGTCGGACAAGGCGTTATCGAGACCCTGTTCAATCCGACTCGGGGACACTGCGGCAGTGGGATCGACCCGCAACCAGCCCCTGTTTTCGATCCAGACCTCGTTCCAGGCGTGCGCATCGGATTGCCGCACGATCAGGTAGTTACCGACAGCGTTATATTCACCACCCTGGTAGCCGGTGACGACGCGTGCCGGTATTCCTGCAGCACGCATCAGCAGCGCAAAACTGCCGGCGTAGTGTTCACAGAAACCGCGCCGTGTATTAAACAGAAACTCGTCAACCACGTCATTTTCAAGGGTAGGGGGCTGCAGGGTGTAAAAGTATTCCTGCTCGCGAAACATTTTCAATACTTCTTTGATGATGTCTTCGTTGCGATCAAAACGTTGTGCCAGCGATTTACCCATCGTGATTGTCTTTGGATTGAGATCTTCAGGGTATTCGAGCGTAATACCGAGATACTCCGGATCTTCGTCTGCGCCAACCTCGTAAGCCACCCGTGATTCCATCGAGTAGCGCAACAAGTCATTAATTTTTTTGGTACTGATGAGCTGAAAGTCCTCGGTCATTAATGCATCGGGAATCAGTTTTGTCGGGATATCCAGCGGCAGCAGCCAGCGTTCGCCATTCGGTTCCAGCGTAACGGTATATTTTACCGGGGGCTCGGAAACCACAATGTTGAACCGGTTTAGGACCTGCCGACGTGCCTGGTACCAGCGATAGCCGTTATAGCGGGCCATCACCGGTCCTCGCCAGTAAAGCCTGTTCTGGGCTGGAATTCGGTCTTCGAAATCAACCCGGAAGGCAACCTCGTTGCTGCGGATCAGGTTGCTGATCTTCCCGGGTGACATGTGATCGCTAAGCCCGGTAACACCACCGCGTTGTTCACTCGAAATTCCCCACAACGGACCCGGCACGCGTGGCACCAGCACGAAGAGAATGAGCATCAGCGGAATCGACAGCAGTACCAGACGGGTACTGGATCCCACCAGCTGCCTGATGTCGATTTTTTCCTCGCGCTGATTGATCGTGATCAGCGTGGCAGTTGCGACAATCAGATTGGCGAACATCAGGCTTGCGGTAAAAATGCTTTGGGAATAGAGAAAATGCGTGGCGATCAGAAAATAGCTGAGAAAAACCAGTATCAACAGGTCGCGATGACGTCGGCTTTCCAGGAACTTGAACGAGGTCATCACGGTCAGCAGTGCGAGACCTGCATCGCGCCCGACGATGGTCCAGTACTCCGCGAATACGCCAATGCCGCCAAAAAATACCAGCGGGATCAGTACCCACTTGGGTAGCTCCCTGACCTTGCCAAGGTTTTGCAGGCATCGCCATCCCAGTGCAAGCAATACGATTGCGCTTACCCAGACCGGCAGGTTTCGAAAGTGGGGAGCGATTGAGCACAGGAAGCAGAAGCAGACTGCAAAAATGCTGGAGCGTCTCACCGTTTCATTCGCAATCGATCGAATGGGCAGGTTTTGGCTAGTCGTTTTCAAGTTTAAATTCCTGGTTGAAATCGGGTTGCCTGAAAACCGCCAAGGCCTGTAAACAGGCGTGCTTGTGCGCACTACCGTAATCCTGTTCGATCAGGGTGCCAGGCAGTCGCAATCCGTATTTCTGCTCTTCGTTTTCCGCGGCCAGAACCAGGGCCGTCATTAAACTTAGTTTATCTTCGAGCGAGCCCTCGTTAACCATATTCCAGTCAATCCATATCGAAGGCCTCGCCTGGCCCTGGAATGTCTTGGTTAATAGTCCCTTACCCTGGGCATAGGCCTTCCAGGATATGTGGTGCAACGATTCTCCCTCGCGGTGTTCCCGCAGGCCTGCGAAATCCTCCCCTTCGATGGTACTGGTCGATGTTTGTCCGTCGTATTGTTCGACCATGCTTTGTTGCAACCGGGCCTTTGTGGCCGGCTTCGGGTAAATCAGGACCGGTACATCGAACTTAAGCCAGCCCCAGGCATGGAACAGACCGGTGGGATAGCGGGTGAATACCGTTATACCCATCGGTTTGAACTGTCCGCGATGCGCTGTGGGGATCCTCAATTTTGCCCCGCTGGTGCCTTCGGGTTCGAGCTTGACGTATACCGGTACCTGTTCTGCGTACTGGATGCCAATCGCATAGCGTTTCGAGTTATTGGCGTGACTGACTTCAAATTTAAGCTCGCAGGATTCGCCACAGAATACAGGGCGCGGGATCATCAGCTTGACGGTGATGCCGAGCAGATTTTTATGGGTATGCCAGAGGCTGATGATGCCGAGTGCAGTCAGCATGAAAGTCAGCATGAATGCCATGCTGTTCTGGTAGTTGATCGCGGCAAAGAACAGGAACAGCAGCATAATCGCGAACAGGTAACCGAAACGCGTCGGTAGAATATAAAGACGTCGGTTATGCAGCAGAATTGCATCCTGGCTTGGCGGGTTATGGCTATCAAACCAGTTGTCGAAGTATCGGCGGACGGGAGCCGGCAAACTGACCGAAAGCATGATGGTCAGGGGATTGGTGTCTGTTCGATCAAATCATTGACCAGGTCCATGGTCGGGCGGCTGTGCTGCTCAGACGGGGTTAAGCGATGGTCTGCAATCGCACCGAACACGGACTGAACATCGCCCGGCTCCACATGACTGCGCCCCTTCATTAGTGCCCATGACCTGCTGGCCTGGATTACAGCCAGGCCAGCGCGCGGTGAAAGGCCATAAACAAACAGGCCGGGATTACGCGTCGCCTGTATCAATTGCTGAACGTAACTCAGCAAAGGCTCGGAACAATGGACATGATCTACCGCGGACTGAATTTCGATGAAGCGTCCGATGCCGACCGCGGATTGCATCCGGTACATCATTTCGCGAGGATTACCACCCGACAACAATGCACGCTCGGCTGCCTGGTCCGGGTAACCGAGCGATATTTTCATCATGAACCGGTCCAGCTGTGATTCGGGTAACGGGAAAGTGCCGGATTGATCCAGCGGGTTTTGGGTGCCGATGACAAAAAACGGTTCCTCCAGCCGGTGCGTCACCCCCTCGACCGTAATCTGTTTTTCTTCCATGGCCTCGAGCAGAGCGCTCTGGGTTTTCGGCGTGGCGCGGTTGATTTCATCGGCCAGGATGAAATGCGCAAAAACAGGGCCGGGATGAAATTTGAAAACCTGCTGTTCCGGGTCGAAAATTGATACCCCGAGAATATCCGCGGGCAGTAGATCGCTGGTAAATTGAATGCGATTGAAATCGAGGTCGAAAACCTGCGCGATGGTTTGCGACAAGGTGGTTTTACCGACCCCGGGTAAATCTTCGATAAGGCAGTGGCCGCGCGCAATCAGGCAGCAAACAGCAAGCTCGATCTGGTTCGATTTGCCGAGGATAATGGTCTCGATCGCTGCAATCGCTTTTTCAATATCTGCCTGAAATTCTGCGATCGAACTATCTGTCGTATCCAGCATTAAGGGTCTCATAAAAGTATGAAGGCATAGTTATCGACCAAGTTTAGCCGAAATTGTTTAATTGTTCCGCGAAATAAGCCAGGTGCGACACGATTAAAGCGGACTAAACGGTTTTGCGGTGACCATGTGGTTTCCAGGCGGGAGAAATCACGTCGGGCATGGTTGATCGCCCCAGTAATCGTGCCGATGCAAGTGTCATCGGCCCATAACGTTGATTGATCTGGTCCATCGCAAGGTGAGCGCGTTGTCGGGCGGGATGCTTGCGCTGGAACAGATCCGCCTGGCACGGTGCCTTTGGATCGAGCGCGACGATGCGTATCTGCCAGATTCCCTGGCCGCTCCAGGCTTGCCGTAACCAGCGTGTGCCGAGTCGGTAAATGACTCTCTCGTCGTCGCTGGGCAAAAGCGATCGCGCAGTGGTCTTGAGCCAGCCGCGATACAGGCGCAGGCCGAACAGAAACTGCTGGGCTACCAGGCGGTTGCTGCGCAGGCGCTCGGCGAGCTTGTGCGACATATGCATCATAAATACCCGTATCGATTCTGCGTCGCGCGTGTTGGGTGGCAAGACCTTACCATGCCCGATCGACTGGGCAGCCGGAATACTGGTTTTTACCGGTTCGGGATCAAGGCCCTGCGCCATCAGCCAGATGCGTCTGCCCGGATTGCCGAAGCGTTTGCCGAGCACGCTGATGGGCAGTTTTTGCAGGTCCGCACAAGTGTGCACACCATAGGCGGCGAGCATGCCGGCGATTCCCGAGTTTACCCCGCAAAGCCCGGTCAGCGGTGTATGGGCGAGGCGCTCCTTTGCCTGCCAGGGTGGAATGATGGTCAAACCATCCGGTTTGTGTAGTTTCGCCGCGAACTTGGCCGTGGTTTTGTCGCCGCTGACACCAATCGAGCACAGGACCCCCGAGTGTTCGTAGACCGTGCGCTTGACCCGCAGTGCGACTTCCCGCGGAGACCCCCAGAGCCGCTGGCAGCGGGTCACGTCAAGAAACGCCTCGTCAACCGAGAAAATCTCGAGCTCAGGTGTGAAAGTTGACAGCGCACGCATGATATCGGCCGATACCTCGGCATAGCGTTGCGGACGACTGGTGATCCGAACCAGGTCCGGGCAAAGCTGCCGGGCCTGCTTGATGTGCATCCCGGTCCTGACGCCGAAAGCCCGCGCTTCATAGGAGCAGGTGATGATACAGGTGCCGATATCACCATTGGTCAAGGCAATCGGCTTAGCGCGCCATTCGGGGTGATCGATCTGCTCAACCGAGGCGAAGAAAGCGTTCATATCCGCCAGCAGGATAACGCGGGGCCAGCGTCCGTCGCTCACGGGATTCAAGCGTAGCACCGGACCTGGCCGATCACTTTCCCCTGGATGATCACGCGCGAATCCTTGAGCACCAGGTCGGCCTGATCGGGACTATCGGCGATCAGCTGAATCCGCTGATTGGAAAGGAATCGAACGCGTTTCAGCGTCACCTGTTCGTTATCGATAAGCGCGACCACGATGTCCCCATCGCGGGCCTGTCGCTGGCTTTGAACGACAACGATATCGCCACGAATGATACCCGCCTCGCACATCGAATCGTCACTGACCTGCAGGGCGTACCGACCGGGTGCCGTGAGCAGTCCGAGAAGTTCATTACGCTGTCTGTCTGCGATAGCTTCCAGCGGGATGCCAGCCGCGATTCGGCCGAGCTCGACGAGATCCTCGATCGGGGCTGGGATGGGTTTTATCGGTCTGAATTTGCCGGATAGCGTGATTATGTTCATCATCGGGTTCATGGTCTTTGAATACTATAGAGAACAAAATGAGAACTTTCAACCGAAACCGATAATGCGTTCCGATAGCAAAAGAAAATCGAGAAAACGGGAATTTGCCTACTCATTCATGTTCATTTCCTTTATAAATAAGCACGATTCGAGTGTTTGAATAAAAAAACCTATGGACAAGAAAGCCTCGATACTTTGCGTTGACGATGAACCCATCAACCTGGCCATCCTGGAAGAGTTGTTGCAATCCGACTATGCGCTTAATAGCGTGAATTCGGGAGAGAGCTGCTTGCAGCAGGTCGGTATCAAGAGACCGGACCTGATTCTGCTCGATGTCAACATGCCGGAAATGGATGGGCTCGAGACCTGTGAGCGTCTCAAGGCCGATACCGACACCGCCGAAATACCGGTCATATTTGTCTCTGCGCTTGCCACGCAGGAGGAGCTGATGGCCGGCTACGAGGCTGGCGGCGATGACTATATTACCAAGCCTTTCAGCGAAGAAATTCTGCAAAAGAAGGTTGAGTTAGTGCTTGCGAGCCAGTTGCGAAAACGGGAACTGGAGAACATTTCGGAGCAGGCGGTCGAGGCCTTGAAGCGTAACTTGACCAATACCGAGAAGCTCGAGATGGTGGTCGGGTTTTTACATCGATGCCAGCGCGCCAGCGACCTCGATGAGCTGGCAGATAATGTGTTTGACTGCCTGCGCGAATTCGATCTCGATAGCAGCCTGTTGATCGAGGCCGACGGCGAGAACCGCGTCTGGTTTAGTGACGGCATCAACCGGCCGATGGAGGGTCAGATTCTCCAGAGTCTGCGCGGTCAGGACCGGGTATTGAGTTTTGGTACCCGTGTCGCGGTCAATTCCGATCGCACCACCCTGCTGGTTCGAAACCTACCCTCGGACCCGGAGGAAATAGAGCGCTTGCGACAACACCTCGTTATCATGATCGAAGGCCTGGATACGAGGCTGCAGGCGATGCAGACGCAAATGCAGGTTAATGCGAGGCGCGAAGGATTGACCCGGGTCCTCGAAGCAGCGCATGAAAAACTGTGCAGGATTGAAAAACAGCATCAGCGGCAAGCGCTGTCTGCCAATGAGACCATGACGGCGCTGGGAAAGGAACTGGAAAGATCCCTGTTGGGGCTTGACTTAACTAAACGGCAGGAAAGAGCGTTGCTGGAAATTATCGACGCGAGTGCATCGAGAATTAGATCTCTTTGTGATGAAGACCGTAAGCTCGACGATGAATTTGAGGCGATCATCGATGATCTGTCAGGTACGCTGGAAGAATAAGCGCAAAGGAGGGAGTAGGGGGCCTGGAAACGGGGGCGTTTCTATTTTTCAATAATAATAGAAAATCAGGAAAAATAGATGCGTCCCCCTTTTTCCAGGCTGAGGTATAATGCCGCGAATTTCCGTTTCCGGCATACCTCATAATGAAAGATGCAGTCATCGTATCAACCGCCCGTACCCCGATCGGGATGGCGTTTAAAGGCACGCTTAACAATATAAAATCACCGACACTTACCGCCCATGCGATTCGCCACGCGGTGATTCGTTCCGGCGTCGATTCCGCCGAAATCGACGACGTCATTATTGGCGCGGTGTTAACCGCGGGAACTGCCGGTATGAACATTGGTCGGCTGGCATCGCTGGCCGCGGGCCTGCCGGACACGGTGGCGGGGCAGACGATCGATCGCCAGTGCTCGTCTGGTTTGATGGCAATTGCGACCGCGGCCAAGCAGATTATCGTCGATGGAATGGATATCGTCGTTGCCGGTGGCCAGGAGAATATTTCAGCAGTGCAAAACCAGTATTTTCCCTGGGTTGCCGACGAGGCCGATCCTAATGTCGTGATGCATGCAGAGCACGCATATATGCCGATGTTGCTGACCGCCGAGCACGTGGTAGAAAAGTACGGCATTACGCGCGATGTCCAGGATGAATATGCGCTGCAGTCGCAGATGCGCACCGCCGCCGGGCAACAGTCGGGTGCCTTCGACGACGAAATTGTGTCGATATCCGCGATGCGTGCAATCAAGGACAAGGAAAGCGGTGACATCAGCTACAGCGAGGCAGAGCTGACGCGAGATGAAGGTAATCGACCGCAAACGACACTCGAAGGACTGGGTGGACTAAATCCCGTGGTGGAAGGTGGCACGATTACCGCGGGTAACGCGAGCCAGTTGTCGGATGGCGCATCTGCCTGTGTTTTGATGGAAGCTTCGCTTGCCGAAAAGCGTGGCCTGGAGCCGCTTGGTATTTATCGAGGCATGGCCGTCGCTGGCAATGCACCCGAAGAAATGGGAATTGGCCCGATTTATGCGATTCCCAAGCTACTACAGAAACACGGTCTAAGTATCGACGATATCGACCTGTGGGAAATCAACGAGGCTTTCGCCTGCCAGACCATTTATTGTCGTGATCATCTTGGCCTCGATAACGAAAAATTCAATGTCAATGGCGGTTCGATTTCGATTGGCCATCCCTACGGCATGACCGGCGCCAGGCTGACCGGTCACATACTGATCGAGGGCAAACGCCGCGGTGCGAAGTATGTCGTTGTTTCCATGTGCGTTGGCGGAGGCATGGGCGCGGCCGGTTTGTTCGAGGTGAACGCATGACTCTTAGAAGCCTGCTTTACCATGGATTGCCAGTACTGGTTGTCCTGTTTTCATTCATCTGGGTCGCGATTGTCGGCGATTATAAGATGCTCAAGGGCGAATTTGGCATTATCGAAAACATGACGGTGCTGTTCCTGGCAATCGCTATCGGATTTTGTGTTGCGGCAATCATCAAGGCGAACAAAATTGGACTATCGGGCTTCCATAGAGCCTGGTTTTTCATGCTGTTACTGGGGGCGACTTATTTCGCACTGGAGGAAATATCCTATGGTCAGCATATGTTCGGTTGGGGCACCGTGGAAATCTGGCAAGCTTTGAATGATCAGGGTGAGACCAACCTGCATAACGTGCATGCTCTGTTCGACCAGCTTCCGCGATTACTGTTGACACTGGGCATTCTAATCGGTGGTGTCATTATGCCGCTGTACCGGTATTTTCGACGGATCAAGCTTGAAGAATCAGGTCGCCTCTACTGGCAATGGCCGACACTGGACTGTCTCACTGTCGGACTGCTGGTCATTCTGGTCAGGCCGATATTGTCGATAATTGATACCAAAATCATCAACACCGGTGAAATGAAGGAGAACCTGATCGCGTTATTTATTTTACTGTATTGCATTTCGATTCACGGGCGGCTCAGGCAGAAATTGATGCAGGCACGGACCTGAAAATACAACCTGATTCTTGTCGCCGCGGCAAGGTAGGTTTATTTACCCTTCCACACTGGATCGCGTTTCTCGGCAAATGCCCGTGGACCTTCCATGAAGTCTTCCGACAGCAGCATTTTCTGGTAGACCGGTAAATCATCGTTGCCCGGTTTGGTTGCGGCGAATGCCTGCGGCATGGGCAGGCTGTGTATCGCTGGCACGACTTCCTTCAGCGCCTGCAGTGCAAGCGGTGCTCCGCGTGCCACTTCATGCGCCAGTTCACGCGCACGATCCATTAGCTCGCCAATTGGGCAAACCCGGCATACCAGGCCCCACTGTTGCGCTTCTGCAGCGCTCATGCGTCGCCCGGTGTAGAGCAGTTCCATCGCCACATTGTAAGGAATGCGACGCGGTAAAATCTGGATTGCGCCAACGTCGGGCAGGAACCCGCGCTGCATCTCGGGCAGGAAAAACTCGACATGGTCCGCTGCAACGATCAGGTCCGTCGCCAGCGCGATTTCGAATCCGCCGCCAACTGCCATGCCGTTTATTGCTGAAATAACGGGTTTTTTCAAACCCCAGAATTCACTGATACCGGCGAATCCGCCGGGACAACTGTAAGCGCTGTTGACCGCTTCCACATTGTTGTCGATCGCTGCAATTTCCTTCAGATCCCAGCCTGCGCTGAAAATTCGCTCACCGCTACCGGTAATAATTCCGACGCTCAGGTTGTCGTCTTCCTGCAGCATCACCAGGGCCTCGTAAATCGCGTTCGAGACGCCGGTATTGATCGCGTTGGCCGGTGGCCGGTCGATGGTGATTTCGACGATGCGATCGTATGTTTCCACCCTCACTTCCGCGCTCATTGCTGCTCCTGAAATTTATGTGTGTATGGCGGCAATATATGTCAAAATCGCGCCGCATTCACTCATTCATTCAAAGCCATGTCGCACTGGTTACAGCGCTTACTGAGCCCGCAAACTATTGCAATAGTCGGTGCCTCCGAGCGCCAGGGAAGCCTCGCGGAGATCACCCACAACCAATTGTCGGAATGTGAATACGCAGGGGATATTTTCTCGGTTAACCCCCGCTATGAGTCACTGCATGGCAAGACCTGCTATGCCGCGCTCGCAGATATGCCGCTGGTGCCCGATCTTGTCGTCTACGCTATTAGCGGTGCCGCGCTGGAGCAGAGTTTCGAGCAAGCGTTGAAATTGCAGGTTGGCGGTATCATGATATACGCGGCGAACTATATCGAGAATGATCCCGAGCCGAGGCTTCCAGAACGCCTGCGCAGAAGTGCTCGCGAGGCAGGTATTCCCGTTTGTGGCGGCAACTCGATGGGATTTTATAACTTTGATCACAACGTGCTGGTCAGTTTTGACCGTCCACCGCCGGGACGTCCTAAAGGCCACATCGGTATGATCCTGCATTCGGGCTCAGGTATGACCTACCTGGCCAATAACGATGCGCGTTTCTGTTTTAACTATGTTATTGCAAGCGGGCAGGAAACCAACGCGACCGTTGGTGATTACATGGATTACCTGCTCGATCAGGAATCAACTCGGGTGCTGGCGATTATGCTGGAAACCGTGCGTGATGTGCCGGCATTTGTCGGCGCACTGCAAAAAGCCCACAGCAACTCGATTCCGGTGGTTATCACACGCCTCGGGCGCACCGAAAAATCAGCGCAGTTTGCGATGAGCCACTCCGGTGCGATCGTGGGCGATCACGAGGCCTTTATTGCTCTATGCGAGCGCCACGGCGCTGTTTTGTGCCGCGATGCCGATGAAATGATCGTCACGGCGATGCTGTTTGCGACCGGACTGCGCGTCAATGGCGGCGGGCTCGCCAGCATGCTCGATTCGGGCGGTATGCGCGAGCAGATGATCGACCTGGCCGAGGATCATGGCATTCCGTTTGCCGAGATATCGCCGGCTACGACGCAGGTGTTGCGCGAGCATCTCGAGACCGGGCTCGAGGCGGTCAATCCCATGGATGGCATGGGTGCGCTCGGCAACAACACTTTTGAAACCTACCTGGCCTGCGGCAAGGCCCTGCTCGATGACGCGGAGACCGGGTTGATGAGTTTCGAGTTCGAATTCCGTGACGGCTTCTGCCATTACCCGGAGCTGTTCGACGTAGCCCGGCAGTTGTCGGTTTATAGTGATAAGCCGCTGGTGCTGGTCAATAGCTGCGGCTTTACCAATATTCACGAAACCGCGGCCGAGCTGACCGTGCAGGGCATTCCGGTCATCAACGGTATCGATGTAGCACTGCGCGCGATGCGTAACCTGATGAATTACCGGTCCGGCGAGGATGTCGTAGACTGCTCGAACGAGATCGAATTCGATCCGGCGATTGTCGAGAACTGGTCGAGTCGTTTAAGTGTGGATGACAGCTTCGATGAAATCACCTCGTTGAGCCTGATGTCTGAATTTGGCCTGCCAACGGTTCCTTTCCGGCTGGCGAAAAGCTTTGCGCAATTGTGCAAAAGCGTGGATTCACTGGGTTACCCGCTGGTATTAAAAACTGCGATGCCGGGGATAGCCCATAAGTCGGATAAAAATGGGGTCATAGTCGGAATCGAAGATCGCCAACAGCTTGAAAAAACGTACCGTGATTTACAGACCCGGCTCGGTGATCGGGTCGTGGTGATGCCGATGATAGAAGCCGGTGTCGAGGTGTCCGTCGGCATGAAAAACGATCCCCAGTATGGACCACTGGTGATTATCGCCTGTGGCGGAATCCTGATCGAGATACTCGCCGAGCGCGCGTTCCGGCTTGCGCCGGTAAACAGTGAACAGGCCAACGCGATGATCGACCAGATCCGGCTGGCCAGGTTATTGTCCGGGGTGCGTGGCCAGGCCGCGGTGGACCGCGCAGCACTGGTCGAGCTGATGGTGAGGTTTTCGCAGCTGGCGGTTACCCTGGACAGTGCGATCGCCGAGATCGATCTGAACCCAGTGATTGTCAATCAATCGGGTTGCACCATTGTTGATGCGCTGGTGATTCCGAAATCGGGCAGGGTCCCGTAAGCGCTAGTACCAGGCGTCTTCCATGGATGCCTTTTTTGTAGCGATATAATCCAGCAGCGCTTCGTCAATTGCGGGATCGATTGGCGGGGCTTCATACTCTGCGAGCATCCGGTTCCAGCATTCGTAGGCACGCTGCTGCATGTCCTTGCTGCCGGCTTCAGTCCACTGCTCGAATGGCGTGGCGTCCACCAGTTCGGCGCGAAAATTTGCAGTCCTGTAATGTCGCATGGTATGCGCCACGCCGAGAAAGTTGTTGCCCACGCCGGCTTCAAGGTAGGCCTCGCCGGCGAGCTGGTCGGCGTCGATTTCGAGTCCCGCGACCAGGCGCGCCAGAGCGCCACATTGTTCCGCGTCCATGACAAACTTTTCATAACCGATGGTCAGGCCGCTTTCGAGCCAGCCTGCTGCCTGGAAGATAAAATTGGCGCCCGCCATGATTGCGGGATTCATCGCGTTGGTTGATTCCTGCATCGCCTGGGCGTCGGCGGTCTTGGACGCGGTCAGATGGCCCCCGCAGCGAAACGGCAGCCCCATGCGCCGGCTGAGCTGGGAGATGGCGAGCGTCGCTAGCGTCGATTCAGGGGTGCCAAAAGTCGGTGCGCCGGTTTTCAGGTCGATCGTCGTCAGAAAGCTGCCGTAGACGACCGGGGCACCTTTGCACACCAGTTGCGTCAAGGCTATGCCAACCATGACCTCGGCATGCGCCTGGGCGATGATTGCGGGCTGGGTGACCGGACTCATCGCGCCACCCATGATAAAGGGTGAAATAACGTTGCCCTGGTTCGCCGCCGCATAGGTGCGCAACGCCCCCGTCATCGTGTTGTCGTAAACCAGAGGCGAATTCACGTTGATATTACCCTGGATGACGAGGTTTTCCTGCATGAACGCTTTGCCAAATACGATTTCAGCCATGGCCAGCGAGTCAACGGCACGCTCGGGTGCCGTCACCGAGCCCATGAAGGGCTTGTCGGAATAGCGCAGATGCGCATAAACCATGTCGAGGTGGCGCTTGTTGACCGCGATATCGACCGGTTCGCAAATGGTGCCGCTTTGATGGTGTAGCCACGGCGACAGGTAGGTCAGCTTGATAAAGTTCTGAAAATCCTCGAGCGACGCGTAACGCCTGCCGCTTTTCAGATCGGTGACAAAAGGCGATCCGTAAGCGGATCCGAAGATCAGGTTATCGCCACCAAACTCGATGCTGCGTGCAGGATTGCGCGCATGCATGGTATAGGTCCTGGGTGCAGTTTGACAAAGCGCGCGCACCTGTCCCCGGTCGAAACGCAACAACTCACCGTTGACGGTCGCGCCGGCCTGCCTGAAAAGCTCCAGCGCCTCCGGATCATCCCGAATCTCGATGCCAATTTCCGACAGCAACCATTCCGCATGATCTTCAAGACCGACCAGCGCTTCCTCGTCGAGCAATTCGTAAGGGGGTATCTTGCGCGTCAAGAATGCAGGCGCATTAACGACACCGGGTTCGGCACAGCTACGACCTCGTTGGCGTCGGCGTGCGGAGGCTCGCGACATTTGCGGATTACTCAAACATGTGTACGCGACTTGGTCGGGTCGAAGAATGGGATTGTTTCCACCATGGCTGTACCCGAAAAATCGTCGCTGGCCACGTCCAGCCGCTTGCCGGGTTGTGCCACGTCGGGGCGCAAGTGCACCAGCGCCAGCGATTTGCCAAGTCGATGCGAGTAACAGGGGCTGTTGACTACGCCTACTTCAACGCCATCGAGGTTTAGTATTTCTCCGCCCGCGAGCGCATCGTCGTGGTCGATAGAAATTCCGGCAGCGACAAAGCGTTCTTGTCCTTTGGCGGCCAATACCGCCTGCTTGCCGCGAAAGTCGCCCTTGTTCAGATTCACGGTAAATCCGAGACCGACTTCCCACGGCGTGTGTTCGGCAGTCATATCGTAGCCAAAGAAAAGTAGTGCCGCTTCGATACGCACCTTGTCCAGTGATGCGAAAGAGCAGGGCATGACGCCGATATCTGCGCCGTGGCCAAGTATCTGGTCCCAGATATCGCCGACCACCGCGGCGCTGGCAAAGATTTCATAGCCGCGTTCGCCTGAATAACCGGTGCGCGAAATTCGGCAGGGGTGACCAAACAACTGAGCCGGCTGGTGATGAAAATACGGCATTTGATCCAGGTCGATCGGGGTATGTGCATCGAGCAGTTGCAGAGCCTTTGGTCCCTGCAGCGAAATATTATGTAGATCGTCGTCCAGTTCGATATCCACGTCGAGGCCCTCGGCTGATTCCTGCAGCCGCTGCATGCTCTCACCCGATCCGTGGCAGTGCATCCATTCGTCATCGCCGTTATTGGCGATAACGGCATCGTCACAGACCGTGCCCCGGTCGGTCAGGATTGCACCATAGGCGGACTTGCCGGGGTAGATTGTTGTCATATCGCGCGTGATGACATGATCGACAACCCTTGTTGCATCGGGTCCACGAATAAAAACTTTTTTCAATGGCGACATGTCAAACATGCCGGCGGCTTCGCGAATCGCGTCGTGTTCGTCATTGGGATCGCTGTTATAGCTCCATGCGGTGCCCATGCCGTTCCAGTCTTCCAGGCCCGATCCCAGTTCGGTATGTCGTGACGCCAGCGCCGAGGTGCGAGAAAGTTCAGTCATCGGATTTCCCCCGTTAAATTTTGAAAATTTATTGTGTAACTAAATTGATCGATTAAATCAGGCATAAAAAACAATTTTATTAATTAAAATAGATACTTTCCAATCAAAATATTTGACCCAATCGTTTAAATAAATTAAACATTAATTATGCGATTTAGAAAATATGACAACTTGCGCAGCTTTATCGTCGTGGCGAGACATTTAAACATGGGAGCAGCCGCACGGGAGTTGAACCTGACCAAGGGCGCCATCAGCTACCAGGTTCAACAGCTCGAGGACGAGCTGGGATTTGAGGTATTTTCGCGATCGAAGCGCAACCTCAGCCTAACCGAGAAAGGTGTCGACCTGCTGCAGGTGGCAAAGGATTTGTTTGACAAAGTGGAACGCGAAATAGTTGGTCTTAGGCAACAAACCAGTAGCCGTATTACGATCGGTATGGCGACTTATTTCGCATCGCGTTGGTTATCTCCGCGTTTGATGCACTTCATCACAGAGCATCCCGATATAGGGCTGCGCATTCAACCCCTGGTTGACCTGATGGACTTGCGCGCGAACGATCTCGATCTTGCGGTTCGCTGGGGCAAGGGTGACTGGGAGGAGAAAACAATGGAGGTCGAATTGATTTTTCCGTGCCCGGCATTGCTGACGGCGAGCCGCGAAACGGGTCAGAAAATTATTACCGAAGGCATCGAAAACGTTATCAGACGGCAAACTCTGTTGCATGATCGTGACGGTAGCCAGGCCTGGAGGGACTGGTTTGCGGCTGCGGGGTTTGAATGGATGCCCGGGTCGAATGACCTGGTAATTCCCGATCCCAATGTCCGGGTACAGGCGGTTATCGACGGCCAGGGTATCGCACTCTATGATTTCCTGGTCGAGGATGAGGTAGAGGCAGGTCGCTTGTACCAGTATCAGCCCGTCAGATTAGATGCCTATGGTTACTACCTGGTGTATCAGCGAGGGGTCGAGTCCACTTCTGCAATCAAGATATTCCGTGACTGGATTATGCAGGAGGCTAATCCTGGATAGATTATTCGGGCCCTGATCGCATACCTAAGCGTGTGTTCGAAAAGCGCCAGCCAGGCCTGCCCTTCGAACCTTGCCGGCAAAAGTTGTCAGCCAGTTTTAATCATGACAAAGAGCCAATCCGTGAGATTTTGATGCGAGCAAGCATAGCGTTTTTGACCTGCTATAATCGGGTGGTTCAACCAGTAAAATCAAGGGCTTATCCATGGGTGATATCTACGCTACCCCCGAATCCGACCTCGCGTACGAGAGCCATTCCGAACGCAGTGGCGGCAACATAGAAGATGCGATCGCAGGCAATATAGAAATCGGGATGCTCGAGACGCTCGGCGAGGCCTGGCGCAACCTGAAGGGTTTCAAGCTCAAGTGCCATATCGCAACCGTGATCTGGTTAGTCGTCTACCTGGTCGCCGCGCTGATCAGTGTTCCGATTGTATTCGGGCTGGTAGCCATGGGTGCAGACGAGGTGACCTCGTCAATCATAGCGTCGCTGGTACAAATCGTTGCAATCGCTGCGACCATGCCGATGATTGCCGGCATCACCATCATGGCTATCCGCCACGCGCAGAAAAAATCGGTTTCTCCCAGTTCCGTCTTCAATTATTTTCACCGAATCCCGGGCGCCATACTCTGGTACATCTTGATGTCGCTGATGATTACGCTCGGTTACATCCTGTTGATCATTCCCGGTATCTACCTGTCCTTTGCCTACATGTTTTCGCTGCCCTTGATGATCGAGAAGGACATGACGGCATGGCAGGCGCTCGAGACATCACGTAAGGCGGTCACGCGGATCTGGTTTCGGGCCACGGGATTTCTGCTGCTGATCATACTGCTGGTAACGCTGGGCATGATTCCGTTGACGATCCCGTTAATCTGGATAATCCCGTGGGTATCACTGGCCTACGCCTTGGTTTACTTTAAACTGTTTGGCGCCGAGGCCAAGACCCTCGCAGATTAAGGAACGTTATTGCTGGATACAAGCTATCGGGTCGAGATTCCGGGGGGTATCAACCTTGAAGCACAGGTTGTTGGACCCATTCCGCGATGCCTTGCTTTTGCCATCGACCTTGGCATTCGCGGCATCATCGTTTTCATCATGTCGCTGCTGTCGATTCCGTTCGGTAGCTTTGGTATGGGTGGCGGTTTTTTCCTGATCTTTCTGTTTGTTATTGAGTGGTTATACCCGGTTCTGTTCGAAGTTCTCGCGCGCGGGCAGACTCCGGGCAAGAAACTGCTCAAAATTTCGGTGATTAATGACGATCTGAGCCCGGTAACGCTGGGCACCTCGATGGTGCGGAACCTGTTGCGCACGGTCGATTTCCTTCCCCTGTTTTACCTGGCCGGGTTGGTGACCATGCTGTCGAACCAGCGTTTTCAGAGGCTCGGCGACCTGGCTGCCGGAACCCTGGTGATCAGCGTGCCGGAGTCTTCGAAACCGGCAACGGTGAAAGAGATCGTGCCACTAGCACCACCGACCCCGCTACTGCGAACCGAGCAGTCTTCAATCATCGAATTCATGCAGCGCACTAACCAGCTTTCCGAACCCCGGCAACGAGAGCTGGCGAATATTCTCGAAGGTGTCACGCATGAAAAGGGGGATGACGGGGTTGAACGGTTACAGCGCATCGGGGCCTGGTTCCTGGGGGTACGATGAAACAGCAACTGTTCGAAGCACAGCACCAGTCCACCTGGCAGCAGATCGAAGAATCACTGCAAAAACCCTCCCAGGCCGGCAACAGCAGGGTGCTGGCTGAGAATTACCTGCTCTTGTGCCAGCACCTGTCGATCGCCAAGGAGCGGCTTTACGATGCGGCGCTGGTAGAGCGCCTGAACAATCTGGTACTCGATCTTTACCGCGAGCTATACCGACATCGGGCGGAAAGCCGCCTGAATCTTTATGCTTTTATTAAACGCGATTTCCCGCTGGCAATTTACCGTCATCGGTATTTTATCCTGGTTGCGTTTCTGGTAATGGTGATGCCCGGTCTGGTCGCCGGCGCGTGGACCTATTTCGATGAAGATGCGGTCTACAGCGTGCTCGACGGCCCCCAGGTGCGCCAGATCGAACGCATGTATGACCCCGAGGCGCGCAAAATAGGTCGCGAGCGCGAGGCCGATACCGACATATTCATGTTCGGTTTTTACATCAAGAACAATATCAGCGTTGCGTTCCGTTGCTTTGCGGGCGGCATGGTGGTCGGAATCGGTACCCTGCTGGTGTTGTTTTTCAACGGCATGTTCATGGGCAGTATTGCCGGACACTTAACCCGCCTGGACTATGTCGATACGTTTTACCCGTTTGTGGTTGGCCACGGTTCGTTCGAGCTGACTGCGATCGTATTCAGCGGTGCCGCGGGACTGAGGCTCGGTTACGCGATCCTGAACCCGGGACAGTCGTCGCGGCTGGATTCGCTGCGCAAGGCCGGTCGTGACGTTGTTCCGATGCTTTACGGTATTGTTTTGATGCTGATTATTGCTGCGTTCCTGGAGGCTTTCTGGTCTTCGAGCACGAGCCTGTCGATCGCGACTAAGTACACGGTTGGCGCGATTTTATGGGCACTGGTGCTGGTCTATTCGTTTTCCGGACGTCGACATGAATCTGGATAAGCTGCAGGTTAACGCCTGCCTGCGCTCGGGTTGGCAGGCCGTCGATCTTGGTTTCCTGATGGCGCGAGCCTGGTGGCGGCAGCTATACATCGCCAGCCTGTTACCGTTGCTACCGCTATCAGTCGTGTTACTGGGAGTGTTTTCACAGAGTCCTTTCTGGGCCCTGCTGTTTGTCTGGTGGCTGAAACCCTTCTGGGAACGCCTGCCGCTTTATATCGGCAGCCGCATGTTGTTCGACGAGGAGCCGGATACCTGGTCCAACATGAAGGCGCTGCCGCTCAAAGACATTCTGCCGTGGTTGCTATGGCGGCGCTTCTCGGTGCAACGCGCATTCGATAACCCGGTAACGGTGCTCGAGGAATTGAAGGGCAGGTCGCGTCGTCAACGCTTGCGTATACTGCATGGCAGGTATAGCGATGTCGCGCTCGGAAACCAGCTGGTATGCTTTTGTTTCGAATTGCTGGTCGCCTTCGGCATCATAATACTGCTCGACTTCTTTACGCCGGACACATTCGGAATCCGCTATTACGACAATTTTGATGACCTCACCCTGGCGGGTGAATGGATTTACACCCTGGCCGCAATCGCGGCAATGACCCTGGTTATGCCGTTCCATACCATGGCCGGATTTGCGCTTTATCTCAATCGCAGAATCGAGCTCGAGGCCTGGGATATTGAAATCAGCTTCCGCAATCTGGCCAATCGCAAACGGCAGGCCAGGCCCGGGACTGGCGCTATTGCAGCCATCATTCTTGTTGGAGTGATAATGCTAACGTCACCGGCTGCGGTTGACGCCGCAACCGGGCTTGACCGCGAATCAGCCAGGCAACTGATCGAGTCGGTGTTGCAGGACGAGGATTTTGGACAGGAAAGGACGGTGCGTAAATGGCGTTTCAAGGGCTGGAGCGACGAGGACGACGAAGTATTTCCCGAATGGATGATCGACTTTCTTGAGTGGCTGGAGTTATACGGGGACTGGTCGGAGTCCCTGAGCAATATCGCGACATGGGTCAAGCTGTTGCTCGTTATCGCATTTGCCGGTTTGATAATTTATCTGATTAGACGCTTTCGCGGACCCTTGTCCAGGCTGGGACGAGCCCAGCAGAAAGAAGTTGCCCCCGAGGTATTATTTGGCCTTGACGTGACTCCGCAAAGCCTGCCGCCCGATGTGCCGGCCCAGGTAATGCGATTATGGTCCGATGGTAGTTACCGGGAAGCACTGAGCCTTTTGTATCGTGCTTCGCTGTCACGCCTGATCGATAAACACGAACTTGAATTTCGCGCCAGCCATACCGAGGCCGAGTGTGCCGCGCTGGTCAGGGCTCGCGGAATCGACTCGCTAAGCGAATACTTCGGGCAACTCACCAATGTCTGGCGTAGACTCGCCTACGGACACCAGCTACCACAGAGTGAAACCATTCAGGGATTGTGCAATGCCTGGACCGCGGAGTTAGCCGATGAATCGCGGTAGTCCTTATCTCAAGCTCGTATTCGGACTGGTTTTGCTTGGACTGGTCGGCTCGGGATTTTACTGGAGCATCGAGTTTTACGAGGAGACGGAGGAATCGGGCTGGAGTATCGACGCGTTACGTAATCCTTACCTGGCGGCACAGAAATTCATGGCGAGAACCGGTATCGAGGTAACCGACGTTGATAGCCTTACCCGACTCGATGAACTCTCGGGTCTCGGCACGCTTTTTTTCAGTGACGCCAACCAGGTGCAGACCCCTCGTCAACTCGCGCAGGTTATGGACTGGCTGGAGCAGGGTGGCAATGTGATTTACACCGCTGACATGGTGTCCGATGACGATGACATGTTGCTGCGCGAATTTTCGATCGAGGTCGACTGGCGTAAGTTTGACTCCGAAGACGAGAGCGAGGAAAAAACATTGAGTGAAACCCTGCGTGACTATAATCGTCAGATCGAAGCGGGAAAATCGAGGGAAGAGATTGCGCAATCCCTGAACGATGAGGAAGTCTCGACCACCTGGGTACAGTTTTCCGATGACATTGGCGAAGTCGAAGTTGCTTTTGACGATGCCAAGATCCTGTTGCATCCCTACATCTCTGACACCGAGAGTGTGATCGAACCCCGACCCTTCAGCTGGTCTTACTCGGAATACGGGGTTCACATGATGCAGTTCGAGGTTGGAAACGGCCTGTTAACGATCATTTCCGATCCGGGCATCTGGACGTCGTATCGAATCGATCAGTACGATCATGCCTACCTGTTATGGCTATTGAGTTCGGACGAGGGCAACTTCGCAATTCTGCGTTCGGTGCTACGTGACTCGATCTGGACACTGATGCGACAAAATGCGAGCGAAGTATTAATCGCGGCGGGATTATTGATATTGATCTGGATATGGCGGACCGGCTATCGCTTTGGCCGACTGGTGCCGCGTAACCGGTCGAATTCGCGCGCCCTGGGAGAGCATTTCTCGTCAATCTCGCATTACCTGTGGCATCGTCGCCAGGGGCGATACCTGGTGGAACCATTGCGTACGCGGGTGCTGCGACGTGCCAGCCTGACACTGGGCGAGTTTGGCCATGCCGATCAGGCGCGACAGTTCGAGCTGATCGCGCAGCGCTGTGATCTTAATCCGGAGGCAATTGCGCGTGCCTTTACCAGCGCTGACTTCAGCGAATCTTCTTTTGTACAAACGGTAAGACTCTTAAAACACATCGAGCAATCACTATGAATGATTCAACCAGCACAACATCCGCGGCGATTAATACGCTCCGAGAACACATCAACAGCCGGCTGATCGGACAGTCTCATGTCGTCGACCAGGTTTTAATCGCGATGCTTGCGGGTGGCCATGTCCTGATCGAGGGGGTACCGGGTCTCGGTAAAACCCTGCTGGTGCAGACACTCGCTGCCGGGATCGGTGGCAAGTTCAAGCGCATCCAGTTCACGCCCGACCTGATGCCCGGAGATGTTACCGGACATGTCATGTTCGATATGTCCCAGAGCAAGTTTGTACTCAAGCAGGGCCCGGTTTTTACCAACCTGTTACTGGCCGACGAAATCAATCGGGCACCTGCCAAAACCCAGGCCGCATTGCTTGAGGTCATGCAGGAATACCAGGTCACCCTGGATGGTAAGTCACTCGAGGTCGGCAAACCCTTCATGGTGCTGGCAACCCAGAATCCGATCGAGCAGGAAGGGACCTACGCGTTACCGGAGGCAGAACTGGACCGGTTCATCATCAAGATCAACATCGACTACCCGCTGGCCGATGACGAGTTCCTGATCGCGACGCGTTACGCCGTGGAATCCTTTGGTGGTGGCCAGGACGATACCCGGCAATTAATCGATGTCGAGGCCGCGCAACAACAATGTGCTGCGGTAGAGGTTGACAACAAGGTTGCCGAATACGCGGTTAACCTGGTACGCGCAACCCGCGGCACCACGCTGTTGCGGCATGGAGCCGGTCCGCGCGCAAGCATTGCATTGTTACGTTGCGCGAGGGCAATGGCACTGATTAACGGGGTTGGGTTTGTTACACCGGACGATGTCAAATCTATGGTATTACCGGTATTACGACACCGGGTAATTCTTGCGCCGGAGGTGGAAATCGATGGTCTCGGCGTCGATGAAGTGCTCGGCAACCTGTTGGAAAAGGTCGACGCTCCGCGCTCATGAAGCCATCCCGTTTACTGGTTCAACTGCTACTGGTCTGGTTGATGCTGGGCTTGCTTGCCGCAGTGGCATCGATCTTCGAATGGCCG
>Ga0224508_10000528_pt1 | contig 37592 bp, 51 predicted proteins | sample SF_Jan12_sed_USG_4_FD_170157 | JGI IMG/M metagenome (GOLD analysis project Ga0224508, IMG submission 170157) | Sediment microbial communities from San Francisco Bay, California, United States - SF_Jan12_sed_USGS_21 | ecosystem: Environmental > Aquatic > Marine > Sediment | place: USA... | reverse complement strand
GTTTTCTGAAATTGATAAATGAATTGTAAATTCCATACTCCAATAGATACAAAGAGGATTCAATTGTTTCTAACAAGTTTCATAATCCTCCTCTGCAAAGATCCATGACAATCCCATCAAGTCCATTGTGTTAATTTCTAACGGAGTGGTTGGAAGTGCGTTTTTGGCATCACTTTCAACCATGTCTGGGTGGTCCATTTTTTGGTCATGCTTGTCTAGCAAGATTTGTTGGGTCATAAAACCAATATGAAAAATACAGTATTAAGATAGATGAATTTTGTTCAAAAACAATTTCAAAGTAACTGGTTGATTTCATGCTGAACAGAATCAACTGATATTTGGGTTAAAGGCAAGATAGCGGTTTCACTCTTTGAGGCAAGAAACCTTGGAGGTGAACATAATGTTTGCAAATAATAAATTCATACCGTGATTTTGATGGTAACTATCATGGCTTACCATTTTCATACTTCACACACAAGTTACGATGATGGCCCATTAAACCACAAAAGCCACGTGTTGAAGGTAAAAGATGTCTCATGTGAAGCAGGTTCATGTGATGAGAAAAACGATCACACACATGACCACAAAAAGAAGAGAAGAAAGACATCAAACATCTACAGTCTCAATTTAGCCATTCAGGCTAATTGATTTTTTTTTTGTTTAAGCCACACCATGTCAAGTAAATTAACTTGATTGCACTTGGAGTAAGTTCAACTAGTTTACCTCATTCTGAACCAGCACAATTTTCCCTGCTCAAATATAATATTTCAAAGGTATTTCTTTTGAGAAAAAATTATGGGAAAGAAAAAAAGACGCAAGAAGTTGTTTGTCAATGATGAAGATGAGTGAGAATAGCCATTTACCTATTGCAAAAAACTTCATTTTTAATAAAAAAATATGGCAATTCAAACCAAAATGAAGTCAATTAGTTGACGTCATTTAAGATTAATTTAGAAAACCTTACCGTTTTATTCATTTGTCAAAGCCTGTAATTGAAATGAATGCACACAAATGTCCAGCATGTGGTAGAGCTTTTTATCATGAAAGTGATGAATACTGTTCTTTTCAGTGTAGTTTCATTGCATCAACAACAAGGAGAAAATTTTATGGCAGGAAATATCTTAGATAATCAAATCGGATGAGATCAAATAGTACATCACGCATCCAGAAAGCATCTGCTACAAATATCAGGGTGAACGTAATTCAGAGATCAAGGGATATTCCTCTACACATTATTTAGAAAAAGATGGGATATAGAACTGTTTATAACAAAGGATGAATTCTGATGAGGAATTTCTCATACATTATCAAAAGCATATTCAACAAAGACTTAGCTGTTATCTCCTTGGTCTATGTTTCCCCCTCGTCCATATAGTACGTGCATAGTGTACGTATCAGTGACATCAGGATGATTCCGCAGTATTTTGATGATGTTATCTATGCCTTGATGGTCATATGTCACAGCCTTTAGAAATATATCGTGTTTCCCCCAAACTCCATTGATCTCAGTTACTTCTGGCAATTCTTTGAATTCAGAAATAATGCGAGTTTCACTTCCAGAATTGCAAGTGATGAGAATGTACGCTTGCATACATTAATTCATGCACATAGCAGATAAAGATAATGAAAATCAACTATCATGAAAATATTCTAAACTGTTGAAATTGTAATGTCATCAAATAGGTCTTCTGCACTTTTGATTATCCTCTTGTCATCTGCATCCGGCTCTGCAGTGATAAGCACCAGGTTCTCGCCAATTGGAACGCTGATGACGAGTTGTTTTGTTCGCCTTGAAGCAATGTAGTCAATTGGTCCAAGGACATCATCAAGATCTTGTCTCATTTTAAAGTCAAGCTGCATCTGCATGTATGTCATTCGTACCTTGTCATCCTCAAACAATGGTTTGATTCCCTTTCTGAAACCTCCCGCTACAAGATGTCCAAGAGGATTGATTACACCAACATGGCTTACCTTGTCTTCTGCAGCTAACTTTTGACAAGCTATATCTAGATCCTGTACTTGTTTTGAACTCAGTATTGTCATTGTTATACCCTCAACATGATCAGTGCAGTATATTGTGTCTTTCCCTCAGGCAAGACAATAACATTTAACTTGATATCCAAAACATCACGATCTTGAATGCATGCATTTATCAGGCTATCAAGTTCAGATTTGTTGTCTGATTCTACTATCTCAACTTTCATAATTCATCATGGTTTTTCCTATTTTGTCTAAACATAATTTGTTGTTTCATGTCTCAACATAATTTGTTGTTTCATGTCTCAACTATTAGTAATGACAGTATTAAGACAGATTAATTTTATCCCAAAATAATCTCAAGATATCTGGTTGACTTCATTTAAAATGAAATCAACTATGGATTAGATTTTAAGTAATTTTTTTGCTACAGATTCTAATTGCTACATTATCGTGAATCAACTCCTGATAACAAATTCTATGACACATCCACCCATTGTGAGTATTGTGGAGTAAAGTTAGATAGTAGTAAAGGATACTGTTCTTATTCGTGTGAAGAAAAAGATTCAGTTTGGCATAAAGAAGATGACATGTGAGTTCTATGACATATTTCAACTACGATGATAATGAAGAAGAGATCGTTGTACAAAGATTCAAGAAGCTGTATCCTAACTATGACTATTCATTAGAGTCATCATCTCATGAAAAAGATACAAGAAAAAGGATGAAAACAATGTACTAAATATTATTCCAAGGACCAAAATGTTGTCGCAGTTCAATAAATCAAAATAAGTTTCCTAATTATTTTTTTGAAATGAATCTATCTGTAATCAAAAGCTGCAGTTTGCACAATAAAGTTTAATCATAATATAGATAAATTAAAAATCTAAGCAGGTTATAGGATCATAGTGAATTTCTCAATCAAAAAATCCAACAAGAAAGAAGAAAGGCTAGAATCTATAAAAAAAGTCCATGATCAAGAAAGTTCAAAATTCACAACTCGAATGGAAGATTATTTGGAAGTAATATCTGAACTGATAGAACTCAAAGGATACGCTACCCCGATGGATATCTCAAACTACATGAATGTAAGTCCGCCAAGTGTCACCAAAATGCTGCGAAGACTAGATGAAGACAAATACATTGATTATACAAAATATCAAGGACTAAGGCTTACCAGTCTGGGGAAAAACATTGCTAATGAGATAAGGCAAAAACACAGCGATCTGTTGGAATTCTTTGAGATGCTTGGCATAGACAATGCTACTGCAAACCAGGACGTAGAAGGGATCGAGCATCATCTTAATCCAAAAACAACAAAACAGCTTAGAAAGTTTATTTTATTTTTAAAATCAAAGCCAGAACTTCTCTCTCTCTTTAGAAAATCCAGCTTTTGAATTTGAACAAAGATACTTTTATCATCATCTAATCCTAAATTTGCGTAAGGCTAAGAAATTTAGCCTAGGCTAACTTTATATTCCTGAAAGATAAAATAAACGTTAAAGATGAAACAATTTTTTTTTAATTCACGATCAGTGATGATCTTCTCTTTAATTACAGTTGTAGTTGTATCTTCGATTTTCTTTATGCTTCCTGAAGTTATCAAGGCACAATCAGAAGAGAAGGTCTTTGTAACACATACAGGAGGAATCGTCAAGACCACGGGGGAAATAATCGACCCGCTATATGTGGAGTCAACCATGGAGTTTGATCCTATGGAATATTTGAGAGATTTTGATTATGGCAAGACATCGTCATTACCAGACGGTACAACACTACGAGAATACACGATTGTTGCAGAAGATGATAAGATAATGGAAGTATCTCCAGGTGTTTTTTACAATGTGTGGACGTTTAATGGAAGTGTTCCAGGTCCCACTATCCGAGCAACCGAAGGAGATACAATTCGTGTAAATTTCATAAATAATGGCTCAAAGCAGCACACCATACACTTCCATGGAATACATCCTGCTGGAATGGACGGAGTGTTTGAACCAGTTGGAGCAGGTGGTGGACAATTTACATATGAATTCATTGCAGGTCCTGCAGGAGTTCATCCATATCACTGCCATGTCATGCCACTTGAAGAGCACATTGTGCATGGGTTGTATGGCGTATTCATAGTTGACCCAAAGGAAGGACGAGAACCCGCAGATGAAATGGTAATGGTTCTGAATGGTTTGGATACTGACTTTGATACTGAGAATAATTTCTATGCTGCAAATACAATTCCATTTTACTATCAACACCATCCAATTCAAATTAAAACAAATGAACTGATTCGCGTTTACGTGGTCAACATGGTGGAGTTTGATCCAATAAACAATTTACACTTGCATGGTAATTTGTACAAATATTATCCAACAGGAACTGATCTTGTTCCATCATTTTATACAGACATGATAACATTGTCTCAGACTGAACGTGGAATAATGGAGTTTGAATATCAGTATCCTGGAAAGTATCTATTCCATGCACACAAGGTGGAGTTTTCTGAGAAAGGGTGGATTGGAATTTTCCTAGTTTCTGATAATGATACTGATTCTCAGAAAGAAACATCACCAACAACAGGAGATGCAAACGAATATGGAACTTGATAAGAAACCCTCTAAGGTAAAGACTATTGCAAGTGGATTGATCCCATTTGCATTTGTAGTTGTAATGATGGCCTATATTTTTGGTCCAGGTTCGGACCTTTTAGATCTTGGAGTACCACTGCCAGAAATTACAATAGAGATGGTTGATTTTGTCGATTCTGAAATACATGCAACTGTCAGAAACACGGGCCCAATTCCTGTAGAGGTCGTAATGGCAGATGTCAATGACAGGATACAGCCTGCAGCAGTAGAGCCGGACAGGTTTTTGGAAAGATATGAGACTGCACTAGTAAGGATACCATTTACATGGAACGAGGCAGAGCCATACATTATAGGAATTACAATTGAGGACGGTACAAGATTTGAAAAGGAAATAGAGGCTGCAGCACCAAGACTGCAACCTAGTTCAGAACTGATAGGATTTTTTGCAATAATTGGAACCTATGTAGGAATAATTCCAGTGATGATTGGACTGATGTGGTTTCCATTTATCAAGAGACTGAGCAAAAACAAGTATCATTTTTTCCTGGCATTGACTGCAGGACTCTTGCTTTTCTTGGGAATTGATTCCATAGAAGAGGCCTTGGAAGTTTCAGGAGAGAGTCTTGCAGGAAGTTTCAATGGGGTATTGTTGGTAGCAACAGTAACAATACTTTCTTTTCTCGGGTTATACTATACTGGAGAAAAACTAATTCACAGAGTAAAAGACTCACCATATGCAAAACCTGTGGCCATAGCCTTGATGATTTCTATTGGCATAGGATTGCACAATTTTGGAGAGGGATTGGCAATCGGTGCTGCAGTGGGACTCGGACAAGTGGCACTGAGTACATTTCTTATCGTAGGATTTGCATTGCACAACACCACTGAAGGTCTTGCCATTGCATCTCCAATGGCAAAAGGAAAACCCATGATTGGCAAACTTGCAGCAATGGGAATGATAGCTGGCGCTCCTGCAATTTTTGGCGCATGGCTTGGGGGATTCATGTATTCTCCATTTTCGGCAGTTATTTTTTTGTCAATTGGAGCTGGTGCCATATTTCAGGTCATTCTTATCCTGATAAAATGGCTCCAGCAAGAAAATGAGAATCGTCTCTCAAGTGCTTCAATAGTTTCGGGAATTGCAGTTGGAATGTTAGTAATGTATCTAACCAGTATCGTTGTCTAAGGATTGGATGATTTTTGGTAAATTTTACGATAAACTGTGACCTGTTCTGTGATATGTTACTTGTGCACAATAACATTGATGACTTGCATACACGCGTCGTACAGACAATCGTTATCTTGATTCATACTCTTCATTGCAAAATTTCCTTAAAAGGATAACCACTGAATGATTCTTTTTGTGGGCTGAATGGGGCATGGTTTATTTGAAGAACAGACTTTTCATATCTGCATTACTCAATATTCCTTGACTTGTTATTCTATTATGCATTTTCTAAATTCACAGATACAATAGATGGAAATATTTTTTCTCCTCAGCATTATAGATGCTCTAAAAAATTATCTTGATGTTGTTTCTTTTGGGTCATTTAACTTTCAAGAACTAAAGTCAAAAATTGCAGAAATGATGCCATCATTTGAAGCACAGACTGACTCAGCATCATCTAATTTTCTCATCAATGGTCTTGCAAACATACAGGACACAATAGCATCTTTGTCTGCTTCAGAATCATCGCTGGTGTCAGCACCAATGCTGTTGTTGGCAGCAGGGGTCGTGATCTTTTTCGGTGTGATTGGAGAGTCTTTCTTCAAAAAGACAGGCATGCCAGATGTTGCATTCATAATGATGCTTGGTGTCTTGATTGGCCCGGTCTTGGACATAATCCAACCCGAAGTCGTGCTTGAGGTGGTTCCCTATTTTGCAGCATTGGCATTGATAATAATCATGTTTGACGGCGGTCTGAACCTTGAGATTAAGAGCATGGTAAAGACGGCTCATTTTGCATCAGTTCTTTCTATAATTGGATTTGTCATGTCAGTTGGAATAGTGACAGTGTTTACTCATTATTGGCTGGAATGGGATTGGATTGAAAGCATCCTGCTTGGCTCTATAGTGGGTGGAAGTAGTTCTGCAATAGTCTTTGGACTGGTCAGAAATCTTCACATTTCTGGAGAGGCAAAATCAATGCTGAGCTTTGAGTCTGCACTGACTGACATTCTTGCAACCATTGTTGCGTTTGTCCTCTTTGAGGCCGTATTGACAGGTAGTCTTGACATTAGTACATTAGGCGATACTATTGGCAGGGCTGTTGCAGTTGGATTGATTCTTGGATTTGGGGTAGGAATCCCATGGATGTATCTTACAACAAAGCTGTCAAACAGCCAGCATGCATACATGTTAACGCTTGGAATTTTGTTTGTGCTTTATTTTATGGCAAACGCATTTGGTGAATCAGGGGCACTAACAGCTTTGGTGTTTGGATTGATGCTTGGAAACAAGGAACATCTTTCAAGATATCTGAGATTCAAGTTGCCAAGGGTGGATTCAGATGATTCCATGCATAACCAATTGACATTTCTGGTAAGGACGTTCTTCTTTGTGTTTGTAGGATTACTGGCAAGTTTTGGAAACATGGAATACATCATATTTGGCATAGTTGCAACTGTTGCAATTTATGTGGGGCGCGTTATTCTCACTAAAAGTACATTGACCAAAAGATTCTCCAAACTGGATAGAAAAGTAACCTCCGTCATGATCCCAAGAGGATTAGCAGCTGCTGTGCTTGCAACATTCCCGTTAACCATGGGACTTCCAAATGCTGATGCATATCCGCAAATTGTGTTTGTAATAATTATGGTATCTGTCATCATTACCACTCTTGGCATGGGCAAGGCAAAGAAGATACCTCCACCTGAAAGCCAGGAAGGAGGTTTTGTAAATGAAGAAACAGACACTACACCAACACAAGACAAATCGTAATTTTCATTTCGCAGAGCTTTTCTTGTCATTTTATTACAATGTATTACAGTGAATAGCAATCCTCATAAACTAATTTAGGTGTCATCAAATCATGTCCAAATCAAGTGGAAGTACTACAAGTACCAGTACTACCATCAGAATCCCAAATGATGTCTACGATAAGATAGAGTTTGAAGCATCATCTCATGATTCTCATGTATCTACCGTTATCAACAACATTCTGAGAAAATATGCAACATGGGACAGGTTCGTAAGTGATGTTGGTTTTATGTATATGCAAAAACCGCTACTTCGTGCCTTGCTTGACAAAATTTCAGACAGGGACATTGTACAGGTCTCAAAAACAGTTGGCTATGCCAGGACCCGTGATGCTGTTCTGTTCATAGGTGGCAAGGTCAACGTAAAGGCAATTATTAATGTTGTAAAGTTGTGGCTCACATCATCAAAAATACCAATCAGAATAATTGAAAACGATGACTCCATTGAGTTTATCGTACAGCACAACCTTGGCAGAAAATGGTCCATTTATTTTATAACGCTCCTCAAAGAACTGTTCTCTGAGCTAAAAATCACTACCATAGAAGAAGATGTTGAAGATCATACCGTAGAGATCACCTTTGCTCTAAAAACAAAAAAGAAAAAGAAATAGAGTGTATTGCTCTAGGATTGTTCTGCTGCAGAAGTTGACGATATGCCTGAAGATATGCTTGTAGGTACTGATGGAAACTTTTCTCCAATCTGACTTCCAGCAACTGCTGATGCTTCCTGCAAGATCAAGTCTGTTTCCTCATTGGATCCAACATCACTCTCAAAACTACCATCAAATGAATTGGACATCAATCCTCCTAGCATGTCGCCCATTGCTGCAAACTCAGAATCTGCTTCTGGCATGAACTTTGCAAGTGCAGGTCCCATTGCATTTATCGTAGACATTGCAGGTCCCAACGTATGCATCATCTCACCAAGCTCCGTAACAGTGGACAATCTCATCTGGACTTGCTCCAAAGACAGTTTCATGTTAGAGACAACTTTTTCATTCTTTCGTAGTTCAGAAAGCTCATTTGCAAGAATTTTTGCCTTTCTTGTGTCATGGCTTTGCTGTGCATCTACGACTCTCTGAAACAGATGTGTATCTTTTTCAGCTAATCTTCTTGTCATGGAATCCAGTTTTGATATTGGTTGCCTGAGTGTTTTGGTGGCTCCATCAATTCTTGGTTTTAGTGGACCTTCCTTGTGGATTGTTCCGCCAATTTTTTCTGTAAGGCTTGAAGTTGGTCTTGCCGACCAGCTTTGTTCAAAATTTACCATTTTACTTTGGTGATGCAATTTTGTATTATCCTAAAGAGTGAATTAATCCGATCGATCTGGATCAATTTTCTTAAAGGGAAATTTCTTTGTCATTGTTTAATTACTATGTAATGGATTGTCATACAAAGTCATACAAAGTTTATATTACCGATCACCATTACAAGTATAAGAATAGAAAATATGGCAAATACCCGATCAAACAGGTTCAACATAGGAGTCCCTTCAATAGCCATGTTCACTCTATTCATTGTGCTTCTTTCTACTAGTATCATTTTAGGTCAAACAGCATACGCTCAAAGTAATTCAGCTGAGTTTCTGTATGAGCCAGGAATCGAGGCATTGACTGCATTTGCAACAGGAGTTGCAGAATCTGCACCAAAAATTATTGCCGCAGTTATTTTATTGATAATCGGATTAATTGCTGGAAAAGTGATTGGCAAGGTGGTAGAGAAATCAGCATCCAAACTACTGCAAAAGGTAACCAGGAATAATGACAATGATGATGTTGTTACCCAAACTACATCCTCACGAGATTCATCAAAACTTATTGCTGCAAGTGTCAGATGGTTTGTTTATTTATTCTTCATCATAGCTGCAATCAACGCATTAGAATTTGAGCAATTATCCTCAGCATTAACTGACTTGTGGTTGTGGGTTCCAAATCTCTTAGCATTCATACTCATCATAGTTGTCGGATTGATTATTGCCAATTTTATTGGAAAATGGTTAGACCAAGAACTGATCAAAAAAGAGTATGGAGGATCCAAATATGTAACAATTGGAATCAAGGTTGTAATCTATGCAATCATCTTTGCAATAGCCCTCACACAATTAGGAATTGGTGATACAATAATCCCAATACTGGTATCGGCATTTGCATGGAGCATTGCAATAGGGGTTGGTGCTGCCATTGCAATGGGTTTGGGATTTGCACTAAAGGAGATACTTCCTGCTGCAATTAACACAGCTGCAAAGCAGCGTTCAGTGCTTAAGATAGGTCAAAAAGTTAGAATTGGCGAAATATCAGGAACAATAACCGCAGTGGAATTACTGCACATAATCATTGCTACTCAAAATAATGAAAGCATAATTGTTCCAACCAAAGAATTGAACAATTCACACATAACCATTATTGGTGAAACACTTGATCAGTAAACGAAATAACAAAACAAAGATTTTGACTGATTCTGAAGTAAACAAAATGTATGAAAAGTTAGACAAGAAATCCCATGATATAGGAAAAAAAGAAGTCAAGAGTCAAGATAATGAAGAAAAATCACTACAAGTCGAGGCTGAAGAAACTTTAGATAACACAATAGAAAAAATTGATAAAATAAAGAATAAAGCTATAGAGGAATTAGATGATTTTATCGATGATTCTGCATCAAAACTAAATGACAGCGGAAGATTCCTCAAGAAATCCGGTCTCAAGTATTTTGACATGGCAAAAAGAGAGATAGGAGAGAGTCAAAAATATCTCCAACAAAACATTCCCGTTGCTGCAAAAAGACTAAAAGAAGAGATGGACAAGAATGGCAAATCCATTCAAAATGGAATATCAAAAGGTAATACTCAGAATAAGAAACATGTTACAGGATTTGTTGAAAGATTGTATGGTGCTTCTACTGTAGGAAAGCAGTATGGTCCTCAAAGCATTAAACTATTGCGAGAAATTGCAGGATTAAGACAGGAAGGATTAATCACAGATTCAGAGTACAGAGCAAAGAAAAAGGAACTGTTGAGGAGAATCTAAATCAAATGAACCCAAAACAAAACTGGAGAGAGAATTATGAATGATTTTAAGAACATTCTTGTAACATACGTAAAACCAACAAACAAGGAAACAGCATTTGACATGGGGTTGTCTTTGGCAAAATCCAGCAACGCCAAATTATCTGTTGTGGAATTTCTACAGGCAGATCAGCCAGAATTCCTATTCTTTAAAACAAAAAATAACAAGAAAAAAGAAGAAGATAAAAAGCAGATAGTACTAAACGCACTAAAGAAATTTGAGGAAAAAGCAAAAAAAGAAAATGTTGAGCTAAAAACGTCATTCAAATCCACCGAAACATTGGTAGACAGCATACTCCAATACGTTGAATCAAACAAAATTGATCTTCTAATTGTTGACCATCCTCACATGTCTCATTCAGAGGAAACACACTACAATGATGTGGTTAGCGTAATCCATGATAAAGTTCACTGTAATATGTTGACTCTAAAATAACAAAAATGAACAAAGGATGTAATTTATCTCAAGGATCATTTGAACAACATCTTGTTCTAAACAGTAAGCATCCATCTGAATGTTATTTCATTCCAAGTATGAGGCAAAGATCTTAAATGGCCTTAGAATTTGAACTTGCTGCATTAGCCGTTCTGATTGGATTATCCGGATTCTTTAGTGGTTTAGAAGTTGCACTGGTTGGAACTACTCAAGCTACTGTGGAACGGTTGATAAAAGACAATGTAAAGGGAGCCAAAGCACTACAGAGACTAAAGTCAAATACGGGTTGGATGATGTCAAGTGTAAACCTTGGAAATAACTTGGTAAACATTGGATCTGTATCTCTGGCAACTGTTGTTGCAATTGAATTATTTGGAGAAAATGGTTTGGGAATCGCAGTAGGTATCATGACATTTTTGATCATAATCTTTGGAGAGGTGACTCCTAAAACTTACTGCAATGCAAATGCCACAAAAGTTTCCCTAAGATGCAGCGGCATTTTGATGGCGTTTAGCTATGCATTTTATCCAGCAGTATGGATACTTGAAAAGATAACCCGAGGAATCATCAAGATTACTGGTAGTGATTACAATCCTCCTGCCCTTACAAAAGAGGAGATTGGAGGTATAATAGAGCAGAGCCATAGGGATGATGCGTTAAACAAACATGAAAGTACTTTGGTTCATGGAGCACTCAACTTTGATGAAACGGTGGTTCGTTCAGTCATGACTCCAAGAACCATGTCCGAGACATACTAAAACATCTGATGGAACCTGAATTTGAAAAAAGGAAATTAGGTGAGTTTGTACGTGCACCAATATTTGTATCCCAAGAAAAAAGGATGAGTTCTCTTCTCAAAGAAATGCAGGCAAAAAATACGCACATGGCAATAGTGGTAGATGAGTTTGGAGGAGTGGAAGGGTGTGTCACCATGGAGGATCTCATTGAAGAGATAGTGGGGGAGATCTATGATGAAACAGATCCAAAAAAACCAATCTTTGAGAGGGTAGATGATGACACGATTGTGACTAATGGGGATATGGAAATTGACATCATTAATGAAGTATTCAAAACATCAATTCCACAGGGAGATAACTATTCAACACTCAACGGATTGTTACATGATAAGATACATGACCTGCCAAAAGAGGGAAGTAGTTTGGAAATTGATTCCTTGGTCATAAAAGTGGAAAAGACTGAAAAAACCGACCAACTATAATTCGAATAAAGAAAACAGCAAGACCAGAAGAAAAAGAATGATTTTTTTCAATTGGTTTTCAGAACACGTAGTTTACTTGAGTTACATTCAAAATAACAATTTTGTTTTACCAATGCCTTGTTTCGGATCTTTGGGAGGTATTGGATAATTGGCAGGTGCAGGAGTTACTGGATTTTTGGCATTACTTGCACTGCTGCTAGGAGGCGGCATGATTGGTGCTGGAATCATGAAGAAAATAAAATTTCCCACCATAATTGGATTCATCATAATTGGAATGATTGCCGGTCCCTATGGTCTTGGAATTGCGGATGATGTTGAGTTGATCAACTTGCTAGCAGATTGATTGCAGAAGGATTCAAGAAGGGAGTAGAGTCTTTTATTGATGATAATAAATCCAAAATGATCTACATGTAAATGTACCTTGAGTGGGGCGTATCTCTAAATATACAAAATACGATGTTTCAGGAAATCATAGATTGAATTTGCTCAACGATATCTTTTTGTCCACCTTCTCTCTCAAAGGTCACTATAAGCAATCTTTCTGGACTTAATGCAATTACCAATTTCTTGAAATTCTCATAGGATTCCAGTATGAATTTTGCATTTCCAATCTTATCCTTCATTGTCTTTCTATAGTTCCAGTAATTGATGGTATACTCCAAGATTTGCCCGTTTTGCTCTTCTGTAAGAAAGTCCTTTGTTCCCTTGACTAGTCGTTTTTCTATGATATCTCCGTTAAGATCTGCAATGATTACAGATCGTACATATGGATCAACTCCAAGTACGTTGTCTAGGAGTTTCTCGTATTTTGTATCTGGTTTATTCATGGTATTTTCCGTCATATTTTTTGATTGTCTTGTGGATTAAAGAACACAGGTATAGTTGAGCATATGCAATATGAAGTCAACTAGTTTTCTTTGTGTAATTCCAAATCAAAAAAATTCTTGGTTATATCTGATTCATCCCAATATGGTCATGAAACAAAAGTTGAAAAAATCCGTGGTATCGTATGCAAGAGGATCAAGACGCAAAATAGAAAACGATAAGAAAAACTTTGAAAATACATTCATCAATACTAAATGTCCTTACTGTAGTTCGGATCATGCATATTTTTATGGACTAAAATTTGATACTGCAGGATATTGCCCTAATTGTAATGTAAACTGGATTGAAGTGGGCAATGATGCAATATGGAAATTACCTAGATAAAGAAACAAAATGTACAAAACAATACTTGTTCCACATGGTGGCACTCCTGCAGGAGATGAAGATCTAAGACATGCAATTCACATAGCAAAGATGGAATCTTCCAAGGTAGTCATACTTGATGTCATTAAACCATGGCCTGAACACAATTTTGATGAATTGGAAGAACATGAAAAACCAATAGGGGTGATTGGAGGCAAAGAAATAATTGAGAATATTTTCAGAGATCCTTCTTCAAACTTTTTTGATAACACAACAGTGGAGCACATTACGGACAAAAATCTGGTAATCCTATCTAATGAAACAACTCTGGGAGAACTTCTTACCACATGGAAGAAGACACGACGCGCATTTTCAATCATTCCAAATGATTTGGGAGGATACTCTGCCATATCTGGAAGGAAGTTACTTGAAATTGGTGCCAACTGTGTTACTGATTTGACCGTATCAGAATTGCCTAAAAAAGAAGTGGCCACCTTTGAGAAAGACAGCACAATAAAGGACATCATAACCCTGATGCTCGAAAAAAATACAAGAAAGTTACTTCTAAAAGATACAAGTTATTTTATCAGTGATCGTCTACTCATTCAGAGCATAGCACAAGAATATGATTTTTTTAGAAATGTAAAATTCTTGGAACGAAGATTTGAAGAGTCATTCAAACTTGAAGAGATCAAGAAAATTTCAAAGGATGTAAATTTGGCAGATATGTCAAAAAGCATGTATGCCATGATGCATCCATATGTTATGTATGAGGATCAGGTAATTACTCCCTGGGACATTTGCATGGCTTTGCAATCTGACAGAATAGAGTTTCTTGGATGATACAAAATACAATAAACATATCTTCATTTCTGTTTTTTCCTAAATTATTCTCTTTTGATAAAAAAATTAAATTGCAATATCAAGTTTGGAGTTCAAATAATACATTTAATACAAATTAACCACGTTTAGGTCATGGTAAAAATTCCCGATAAAATTAAAGAGTTTATTGAGAATCAAGGTATCTTTGCGGTAGGAACTGTGGGTGAAAACAGATTTGCAAATGTATCACCAAGAATTTTCTTCAAGGTTGACGAGGATGCAATTTACTGGCTTGATTTTTTCAAGCATAAATCATACAAAAATTTTCAAGTAAATCCATGGGTTACGGTTTCTGTCTTTAACAAGGATGAACTGGAAGGGTATCAATTTCGAGGAGTTGTAAGCTTTATCACTGATGAGCCCACAAAGTCAGAAATTAAAGAGTGGATAATCAAAAAGACATTGAAAACAAATCCTTCTCCCAAAGTCAAACTATTGTCTAAAAAAGAAGTCAATGTGATTCAATTTGAACCAAAAGTCTGCTATTCACTAAACCCTGAAAAATATTCTGATATGTCCATTGGTTCAGACATAGATCCCACCCAATTATTCTAGTGACCAATTGTCTGTTTCATTAATCCAAATTGTACCAATTCAGATATACAATAGTTTTTCAATAATTAGGAAACAAAAAAGATAATGGATAGATTTTTTTATTCTATCTTGATTTTTGTTGTCTTTGGTTGAGGGGTGGGTTTTTCCTTTGGGATATCTATTGTAAGTATCCCGTTGGTCAGTTTAGCCTTGACATCAGCTGGTTTTACCCTGTCAGGGAGTGACATCCTTCTGTGAATGGATATCTCGCTGTGCTCCTTTCTGATGTATTTCTTCTTTTTCTCTTCTTCGGATTCCTTGTGTTCAGCTGAAATGTCGATATAGTCATCACCAACGTCCAGGTTAATTTCTTCTTTCTTTATCCTTGGCATATCTGCGGTAACTACGAACTTGTCTCCCTCATCCACAAGGTCGCATGATGTGGATGATTCAAACACGTGATGGAAGGGTTTTGCTACAAATGATGGTGTCAAGACATGCTCAAAGTCTTTCTTAAAGTTATCAAAGACTCTGTCCAGTTCATCAAATCCTGAACGCCAAAATGGAACAATTTCCTTTTTCTCTTTGTCATTGTTTTCATTATTCATACGGGTGGGATATCAAAAAAGAGATTTGTACTTTTTGTAGATTATCAGTTTTGGTTTTTATTTTCCTATTGACTAGTTGTGACAAAAAGTAAGAACCCAGATTTAATGTTAAATTTTAATTGGAATGAAACTTGCAGTTAGAAGGTTCCAATACGAAAATTTTTACGGCATATATTTGATGTACTGCTATCCTCATAAACTCTACAGATTGTCGATTTTGAAATCAAAATCATATGATTTCAAAAATGAAAATTATATCATCACAATAAATACATCAAAACAAACTTGAAGAGTCTAATGTCTCAAGTTGGAACTACATCAGAAGGTGTTCCTGTAATTTTGCTAAAAGAGGGAACAAGACAATCTCGTGGACGGGATGCCCAAAGAAATAACATCAGGGCAGCAAAACTCATTGCAGAAATTATTCAGACAAGCCTTGGTCCAAGAGGGATGGACAAGATGCTGGTTGATTCTCTTGGAGACATCACCATCACAAATGATGGTGCGACCATCCTAAAGGAAATTGACGTGCAGCATCCAGCAGCAAAGATGATGGTGGAAGTGGCAAAGGCCACAGACAGCGAGGTAGGAGATGGCACAACATCAGCCGTTGTCCTTGCAGGTGCTTTGCTTGAAAAGGCAGAATCCCTAATTGATGATGAAATTCATCCTGTAATAATTGCCGATGGCTACAAAAAGGCCTCAAAAAAGGCAATGGAGTTTCTCTCGGAGATCACAATAAGTGTAGAATCAAAAGATAAGGAAGTACTTGAAAAGATTGCAAATACATCAATGCAGACAAAGCTTGTGTCAATTGAGGCAACTGACCTTGCAAAATTAGTGGTAGATGCCGTTCTGAAAGTTATTGAAGAAAAAAATGGAATATTCAAGGTAAACCTTGACAACATAAAGATAGAAAAAAAGGCAGGCGGCTCTATATCAGATAGCGAACTGGTAAGTGGCATAATACTTGACAAGGAGATAGTTCATAGCGGCATGCCAAGAAGAATTGAAAATACAAGAATTGCATTGATCAGTGAGGCCCTTGAGATCAAAAAGACAGAGTTTGAGGCAAAGCTGAACATCTCGAGTCCCAATCAGATAAAGTCATTCATGGAAGAAGAAAGTCAAATACTAAAAGATATGGTAACCAAGATAAAATCAACTGGTGCAAATGTTGTTTTGTGCCAAAAGGGAATTGATGACATTATTCAGCATTACCTGAGCAAAGAAGGAATGCTTGCAGTTAGAAGAATCAAGGAAAGTGACATGACAAAACTTGCAAAGGCTACTGGAGGCAGAATAGTGGGAAGAGTAGATGATCTAAATGATACAGAGTTAGGCCTAGCTGAAAATGTGGAGGAAAGAAGAGTGGAGGAGGATAATTGGGTGTTCATTGAAGGATGCAAGAACCCAAAGGCAATCAGTATCCTTGTACGAGGCGGTTCTCAAAGGGTAATTGATGAAGCAGACAGGTCAATGCATGACGCACTGATGGTAGTAAAGGATGTAATTGAAAAACCAAAGATTGTTTATGGTGGTGGGGCCCCTGAGGCATTTATCGCACTAAAACTCAGAGAATGGTCAAAGACGCTTTCAGGCAGGGAACAGCTTGCAGTTGAAAAGTTTGCTGATGCCTTGGAATCCATTCCACTTGCACTAGCAAGAAATGCCGGAATGAATCCAATTGATACAATCACACAACTACGATCAAAACAGAGTGCAGGAGAAAAGTTCACCGGTGTGGATGTCATTAATGGAACGATTGCAGATTTTGAGAAACTAAGGATAATGGAGCCTGTAAAAGTCAAAGAGCAGATAATAAAGTCTGCTACTGAGACTGCAAACATGATACTGCGAATCGATAATGTAGTTGCATCCTCAAGAGGTTCTGCAATGCCGCCACCAGGCGGAATGCCTGGAATGGATATGGGTTAGATATGCAGTTGCAAAACATGCATCTCATGATCTGGTAGAGTGATATCGTGGAGTATATCCTGATGATTGGGGTAACCCTAAGTGGCAAGACAAGATACAGGGAAGCAAATTTTGAACATGAAGTAATTGCATTATCGTATTTTGATAACAGCAGGAAAAAAGAGCTCAATTACATTGAAGAATGCCTCAAAGAAGGGAAAGATATTGTCGTAGATGATACAAACCGTACTCTAAAGATAAGAAAACAGCATAGATCTTGCCAAAAAATACAGTGCCAAGACGATTGGAATTTTCATGAATACATCAACTGGATTGCTATATCAAAGGAGAATGAGAAAGCATGATCCGTTTCCTCTAGTTGTGATTAACAAGCAGCTAAAAGATTTAGAGACTCCTACCAAAGAGGAGGGTTTTGATATGCTTGTTGTAAAAAAAGACTATGTAGAACCAAGAGATACCTAGTTTAGGCTAGGATAAGAAAAAAGATTCTTGATTATCTGTTTTGGTAATCTCATGTTGATTATAAATCAAACTAGGTCTATCGTCGTTAATGATTAAAACAATACAGATAGTATCTGTAATTGCAATTCTTTTGTTTAGCACATCTGTTGTATCTATGAGAGCATGGTTGACTATTCTTATGTACTAAAAAGCAAAGGAACTTCCAATCCCGTAACAGGTTCTGACAAGGTTTGTGGAGACAAACTTTGCTCCGAAGATCAAAAAGAACTTATGAATTCATTTTCAAAATGTTTTGAGAATTAGTCTTTACTTTTGTATTCAAAGACCCGATATACCACATCAGAATCCTTCGAGGAGTATGTCCAGTCTTTCAAATCATCAGTCACATCTACAAACATCTCCTGTACACTTGGGTGAAATCTATCAAACACATCCTTTCCAACAACAATTTGGTTGGGTTGAGCTAGTCCCTGAATCTTTGCTGCCATATTCATAGATGCACCAAGGAGATCAACAAGTGATCTCTTTTCGTCTGATCCATACTGTACCACAGTATTTGCACCAAAATCAATCCCAATTTTTATTGCAAGTTCAGGTAGTTCTGAATCCTCATCACCTAGAATTTTGTTGATTCCATCCTTTACCACTCTGAGCATTGATTCGGCACATCCTGCTGCATCATCAGCTGCCTGCAAAGAACTTCCCTTACCTACAAAATAACCAATTACAGCATCTCCTGAAAATTTTAACACAAATCCTCCACATTGGTTTATGACATAAGACATCTCCTGAACAAAAGAACTTACCAATACAGAAAGTTTGTCAGGAGGCAATTTGAGACTCAGTTTGGTTGAACCAACAAGATCAACGTAAATGACGGCCATCTCGATTTGTTCAAACACATGCTTCCTAAGAAAATCCTCAGAAGCATCAGCAATCCTTGAATATCTGTAGCCTTCTTTTATGGAATTGTGTATACGATTCCGGACATTTTTTATCAGTGTCTCTGAATCCACCGTTTTGCTTTCAGTCTTACTCAAAAGCATATCTATAACCCTGTTTGAGTCGTTTCTTTTCTCCAGATCTGACAATTCTCTACTTGACTAGGCAAAATTGCTGTTTTAATTGTTTCATGGGGGTATCAATCAAGGGAAATCATATCCATAAATCATTGTTCACGATTTTTCTAATAATTGAAACAAAAAAATTTGTTATCTATAAACTTGAGATTAAAACACAAAATAATAACTTACAGTTAGATTATGATGCTGCAACAAAAAAAGGCCATGTAAATGTGGGTGTGCTAAAACAATATCCAATGTGTATTATGATCTTTGTATCTTTTATACACTTGGAACGCATAAATCGCAATAAAATAACATAGAATTTTCAGATTTTAATTCTAAACTGGATAACAGTATGGTAAAATAAGAACTGTTTTTTAGTGACAGGTTTATTCACAAATCATGGTTTACCTTGGTAACAAAGTCAGTAAAGAAGTACACATGCTACTTGATGCACAGGCAAGTTGTCAGATTGATAGGATGAAATCAGAAAACAAAAAATATTTTGAGCCTGATACTTTGGCTCAGGCACATCTAGAAGGATATGATAATTGTGCTTACTGCATAGGTGGATCTAAAAGATAGATTCAAAATTTATTTTTCATCATTAGTATTTACTTGAAACAGATTAAATCATCGTATCTATTTTCAATCCCTCACTTGCGTGATGTGGATTTATCGTTCAATTTCTACAAAAATATACTCTTTTTTTGAACTAGGTATAACAGTCATAATTTCTTGCTCTATTACATCAGTAATCGTTTCTATCTTATCTGTATCTAGTCCATCAACTAGATTGACTTCAATTCCTACAATCACAGTTGTAGGGCCGAGATGCATGGTCTTCATAGTTACCACTTTATGTACTTCAGGTACTGCAGTAACAACATCGATAATCTGTTTTTGTTGTTCTGGTGAAACTGATTCACCCAACAATAGTCCTCTGTTTTCTTTTGCCAAGAAAAAAGCAAACGACATCAAGAGAACCCCAATAATTATAGAACTTATTGCATCAAATTGTGTATTTCCTGTAATGTCTGTAAGAAGAATTCCCATGGCTGCAACTCCAATTCCCAATAATGCTGCAGTGTCCTCAACGATTACAGTTAGAAGTGAAGTATCCTTGCTGTTTTTAAATTCAGAGTAGAAGGTAGAAAATCGTACTTTATCCCCACGCTCAATTATTGGTTTTTTGAAATGATTCACTGCAATTCTTAATGCATTTCCTTCAAAACCAAACGCGATTGCAAGCACTACATAATTGATCATTGGATTTTCAAAGTGATGTTCCTCACCTAACAGTGATGAAAATCCTTGCTCTAGAGATAATATTCCGGATATTCCAAATATCATTGTAGCTACAATAAATGACCAGAAAAACTGGGATTTTCCAAATCCAAACTGGTGTAACTCATTTGCAGGTTTTTTACTTAATCTAATTCCCAATAATAGAAGAATTTGATTAACCGTATCTGATGCGGAGTGATATGATTCTGCCCACATGGCGGCACTACCAGTCATTGCAGCTGCAATAAACTTTGTAACTGCAATTCCTAGATTTCCAAATAGTGCAGCATATACTGCTTTAGTTGAACCAGTTGCCAAGGCTAATTTTTGTTAGCATGCCTATTTAGAGGATGTTTTCTTTGCTAATATTCTTATCAGCATCATGAACCAGCCATTTATTTTAAATATACATATGATCGGTATCATATTCTGAAATTAAACTCATCAAAAAAAATGTTTGTTAGTTATATGGACTGTAATTTGCAAAGATTTTTGCAACTGAATAACAATACATGTCTCTCATGTCTTCTTCTACGCAAACTGCCAGTAAATTTACAATATCTGTTGCAGTAATCATTCCAACTATTTTCCCGTTATTAATCACAGGTAATTTTCTTACTCCTCTATCGTGCATCAAATCAGCTGCAGTCCTAACTGACTCATCTGAAGTAATTGAGATTAATGGAGATGACATGATACGTTTTATTGGCGTGCTAATTTGATATGCATGAGCTACAATCTTTACTGCAAAATCTCGATCAGTAACAATTCCCACAGGAGTGTTATCCTCCATAATGACGACAGATCCAACCTTTGCATCTTCCATCATTTTTGCAGCCTCATTTACGGTCACTGTTGCATCTACAGAAATTACTGATTTTGTCATAACATCTGCAATAGTCATGGTTTTTGCATTCTTCATTTTACACATTTGTTATATTCATTAGATATTTGATAGTCATCTAGAAAATCAAAACTGAAAATCAATGACGAGAATATGGTGACTGATTATATTTACTGATATTCCACTAAAAGTAGTTTGTCTGAAATTGAACTAAAAATTGAGGAGATGCCCCAGACATATGTTGGGAAAGGTGTAGCCATAGTAGATCCTAAAATAATTGAAGAAAACAACTGGCAACCTGGACAAATCCTTGAATTATATTCCAAGAAAAAAAGTCATGTCAGGTTGTGGTCAGGGTTCCCAGAAGACTATGGCAATAAAATTATTCGTATAGATGGTCTGACTAGATACAATATTGGTGCAAGCATTGGAGAGAATCTTTCCATCAAAGCAGTTGAAGGAGCAGAAGCTGAACAAATCGTATTATCCCCCATAGAAAAAATACATGCCGAGGGATTGCACGAATACATGTCATCTCTTTATCAGGGACATTTGTTTACTACAGGAGATACAGTAATTGTCAATACCCAGATGGGAAGCAAGATTCAGTTGGTTGTGACTAGCACCAAGCCCTCAAAACCAGTATTTGTTACTGAGAAGACAATATTCAAGTTAGGCAACATTACAAAACTGGATGATCCTTCCATCCCAAGAATTACCTATGATGAATTGGGTGGACTGAAAAATGAGATTCAAAAGATACGTGAGATGGTCGAATTGCCTATGAGGCATCCAGAACTGTTTGAGAAAATCGGAATAGCATCACCCAAAGGTGTTTTGTTGTATGGTCCACCTGGTACTGGAAAGACCTTGTTGGCAAAGGCAGTGGCAGGTGAGACAAACTCTCATTTTACATCCCTAAGCGGTCCAGAAATCATGGCAAAGCATTACGGGGAAAGCGAGGAAAAATTACGAGAAATTTTTAACCAAGCAGAAGAAAATGCACCAAGCATAATCTTCATTGATGAGATTGATTCTATTGCACCCAAAAGAGAGGAGGTTTCAGGGGAGCTAGAAAAGAGAATCGTTTCTCAATTGCTAACATTAATGGATGGCATGAAAGGAAGAGGCAAGGTTGTGGTGATTGCAGCTACCAACAGACCAGATAGTATAGATCCAGCACTTCGAAGACCTGGAAGATTCGATAGAGAAGTCGAGATTGGCATACCTGATGATGAGGGTAGACTGGAAATTCTGAACATTCACACTAGAGGAATGCCTTTAGACGAAAATGTAGAACTAGAAAAAATATCCAAAACTACTCATGGTTTTGTAGGTGCTGACTTGGAGGTGCTCTGCAAAGAGGCAGCAATGAGATCCCTTAGAAGAATTTTACCTGAAATCAATCTTGATGAAGAAAAAGTCTCAAAAGATGTGTTGCAAAAAATAAAGATAACTCGTGAAGACTTTGCAGATGCACTAAAAGAAGTACGACCTTCAGCACTTAGGGAGGTTCTTGTCCAAATCCCAAATATCAGTTGGGATGATGTTGGTGGTCTTGACAAACTAAAAGAGGAATTACGTGAGGCAATAGAGTGGCCACTAAAGCACAAAGAGGCCTTTGAGTATGCACATGTAAAACCTCCAAAAGGAGTACTGCTTTATGGTCCCCCTGGAACAGGAAAAACATTGATTGCAAAGGCAGTTGCAACTACAACTGAATCTAATTTTATCAGCATCAAGGGTCCTGAACTACTTTCAAAGTGGGTAGGAGAGTCTGAAAAGGGAGTCCGAGAGATTTTCAGAAAGGCACGACAAGCAGCACCGTGTATCATCTTCTTTGATGAGATTGATGCGCTGGTACCAAAAAGGGGAAGTGGTGGTTCTGATTCACATGTTACAGAAAATGTAGTCTCTCAAATTTTGACAGAGATTGATGGGTTGGAAGAGCTCAACAATGTCTTGATAATTGGCGCAACAAACAGACTGGACATTGTTGATCCAGCATTGCTTAGGCCAGGCAGATTTGATAGGGTAATAGAGGTTCCAAATCCGGATGTTTCTGGAATAGAAATGATTCTCAAGATTCACACAAGAGACAAACCACTGGCAGATGATGTCAATCTAAAGACACTAGCAGAAATGGCAAAAGGATTCAGTGGAGCCGAGATTGAAGAGGTATGCAACCGTGCAGCACTTTTGGGAGTCAAGGGATTTGTTGAAAACAAGGAAAAAGATGTCAAGTCCATCAAGATAGCACAAAAAGATCTAGTAGTCTCCGTAGAAGAGATAAAAAAGACAAAACCGCCGTCTTAAATTAAAATGATTTTTAAAAATACTTATCCTAGTTTTTTAATTTTGGTACGAGTATTTTTCAATTCCTTTTCTAATTCTTCTTTTTCAATTTGAGAGATTGAATCATCACATAATTTTCGTAGAATCAAGAATTCTTTGTCCTTTAATGAAGAAAGATAGCTGTGTTTTATCATAAATCATTCAGAATTTCTTTTGACTTAGAATTGCAACAACTCCTAAAATTAATCCAATGTTTGCAATGTTACTTCCAACTACATTTCCTATGGTAACATCATTGTATCCATTTAGAACAGCAGAAAGACTTACTGTAAGCTCAGGAGTTGAAGTTCCAAAAGCAACTATGGTCAAGCCAATTATCAAATGACTGATGTTTAGTTTTTTAGCAATTGCAGTAGAGCGGTTTATGAGCCAGTTTGCTCCAAAGTAAATCATTACTAGGCCGACAGCTACCAAAACTATGCTTTGCCATATTTCAGACATTTAGTTTTTAGGTATGGCTTTTTTTACGTCTAGATACTGCTTGACCTCAGACAAATGGTCGGTCATCTTTTTAAGATAATCCAATCCTTCATTAATACTTCCTCTTTCTATGGCCAAAATTAGACCATCAGAATAAATCTTGATGTTTTCTACCAGTGATTCTGCTTCATCTTTCATGATGTCGGTCACCTAATCTAGAAAATAAAACATAGATACAATTCTCAAACCTGATTATATTCTGAAAATCAATGTTGAAAAATGAATGCTTCATTTATCTCCTCAAACGTTTTTCACAAACTAGAGTTTGAAGAGTGATGAGTGAAAATAAGAAACAACTTAGACTATCAAAGATTTTGGTTCCTCTAGATGGTTCTGATAACTCAAAGCGTGCACTATTAGAGGCCACATTTCTTGCAAGTCTTTCAAAAGCATCAATTACTGGAATATACATTATTTCATCAGAAAATGAGAGTAAATCATTTATTGAATCATTAAAGCCTCTTTCCACTCTTGAGGAAAAAAACTATACTGGAAAACAGCTTTCTGAGGCAAATGGCATAATGGGGGAGGCAAAACAGATGTGCGAAGAAAACAATGTTGATTTTGAGGGAATTGCTGCAAAGGGAACTCCAGGACCCAAAATTATTCAATATTCTCAAGACAAGGAATTTGATCATATTGTAATTGGAATGACTGGAAAAGGGCATGTCGGAGAAGTCTTGTTAGGTAGCGTGTCTTATCATGTCATACATCATGCCAACCTACCTGTAACGGTGGTAAAGTAATAATGAAAATGGCAAAAACGGAATTGACTGTATTAAGAGTAAACCACAAGAAAGATTATCGAGGTTTTTAAAACTAGAGATTAATTACTTTAGTATCAATATTGAAATTTGTGATTATGCTATTATTCTCCTAGTTGTATTTACCATTATGCTTCAAAATAGATTCAAGAAAGTACTTGTTGGAATAGACGGTTCTGCAAACTCCATACGGGGGTTGAACCAGGCCATATCGCTTGCAAGACAATCACAAGGAGTAATTACCGGAATTCATGTACTGCCAGAATTTCCACCTTCCTATGAAATAAACATAAAATCATATCGTGCACAGCTAAGCAAACTGGGAAAAAAGTTCATGGAATCCGCCAAGATTAGTGCGGCCCGTCACGGAATAGAATTTAATGAAAAAATCGCTTCCTCAAAAAATGCAGTAGATACGATAGTAGGATTTGCAAGCAAGAGCAAATTTGACATCATAGTTATAGGTTCAAGAGGATTGGGATCGCCTAAGGCAAATTATGTTGGTAGTGTTGCACATGGAATAGTGAATAATTCAAAGATACCTGTACTAGTTGTGAAATAAATGCTCTAATTTTTTAATGGCATATTTTTCAAATTGAATGTACTTTGAACATTCCTAGGTGGTGATAGTAAATAATTCAAATAATACAAAAAACATGACTATGCTTTTTACATTGTACTCGAAAAATCATCCATATGGTATAAATTCTAACAAACAAGTGCTGTGGTATGTTGAAAAAGATTCCAGTATTGGTGGTAAAATAATTGACATTTGCAAAAATACTCGTACCATTTGACGGTTCTGAATATTCTGAAAAAGCATTTGAGAAAGCATTGGAGATTGCAGAAAAATTTGAATCAAAACTTACAGCAATGACAGTCATACGGTCAAAAACATCTGACTCTGCTGGAATATCCCTTACACGTATGCAAGAAATTCAAGATGAGCAGGAAGATGCATCTACTGCGATGCTCAAAAAACTTGAAGACAAGACAAAGACCAAAAATGTGTCATTCTCAATAAAAATAATTCACAATCCTTCATCTTCAGAAGCAATAGTAGATTATGCTGATGCTAATAATTTCGATCTTATAGTGATGGGCTCTCATGGCAGAACCGGCTTTAGAAAGATTGTCCTAGGTAGTGTTGCAAGTGGTGTAGTTGGACACGCAAAATGCCCAGTTCTCATCACCAAAGGAACAATATGAGATCAATGTTTTTTCACAGGTCTAAATAATAAACAAACAATCGTGATAAAATAATGCAGAGAGAATACTGGCAGCACAGATGATTGTATGGTGGATTACTGAAGATATTCCAGTCCATACTACTGTATTGCTGCCAATAGTATTGATTCCTTTGATGGGAGAACTGAAATTGCTAATACTTTTTTTGCAGCATTGACATTCCATCCAGTGTTGGTAAAAATAGAATTAGAAAAAACAGTGCAGGGCCTAAAGCAATTCCAAATCTTCTTGGATTAAATTTCAAATTAGTTCTTTTTTGTATAACCCTTGATTGTTGATATCTGAGACTATCCTTGTGATGATTCATCGTCATCAGCATATATGGCCTCAAAATTTGTTCCCTTGCATTGAGGACATTCTGTAATTATTGACACTCCTGCCTTTTTAGAAAATACATTACCACATGATTTACAAACACGCAATTCACTAAAGGATGTCATGAATACAGGGATTATTCATTCTAAATAAACAACATGTTGATTTTGTGTTTTGAAATTTGTATTTTATCTCAGACAATAGAGTTTATTATTATAAATGAAAATCCAAGCAAGGCACACAACTAAGAAACATAAATTGTTATAACAACATATTGTTGAATTTTTTCTTTTGTGAAATTTTCTTGTAATAGTGATGTAGTGTAACCATTAACTAAAATCCAACAACACATCTAATTGTAAACTAGAAATCATTCAGATAATATGAATAAAAAATGTAGAATTAATTTATGCTCATTTAATCAATCTTGATGATATTTCTATTGATTAGCCATTGTAGCATTATAGAGTACTCATCATCAGAGATTTGTCCATCTACCCAGTACTGTGCATTTGTCTTTACCCATACTGGAATTTCTATTTCAGAATAACTTGGAGTTTTTGCAACAGGAACCTTGACTATATCTTCTCGAATCAGAAATCCAATAGTTGAGGCATATGTCTTGTCATCTACTGAACCTTCTGCCCAAAATTTTGTTGTCTCTTTTACCCAGACAGGAATCTGTACTATGTTGTACCCAACTGTAACTACAAATGATGCGTGTCTTTTATTTCCTGCAGAATCTTCTGTCTCACATCTGACTGTTGTCTTTCCTATCTTAAAGAAAGAGCCTGAAGTCTTGTCGCACTGGACAGAAACATCTCCATCAACATCATCTACTGCCTTTACCTCAAAATTTACAGGGACAGGAATCTGTGACGTGATATAGATATCATTTGGCATTATCAGTTTAGGTGCTAAATAATCAACATCAGGATCAAGTTCATTTTGGGCAAAACTTAAAGGAGTTGAAATAATTAATAATGAGAATAACGCTAAAAATATTTTGCTCATAATTATAATATAATACAATATTCATCAAGATAAATCACACCCTGTTTTTCAAATCTGAACATATCTTATCTTGAATTTATGGTTTGAATAATAAAAATCCCAAAAGGATGCTCAGACCAATGAAAATTGTTATTGTAACTATCATGTGTTGTCGAGCTTTTTCTTTCTCGTAAAACTTTCTCGGGGTGACTCCCACAATGAAAAAGACTGCCATCATACCCAAAACCAATCCTATGATGTTTGCTGCAGTTAGGGTCAGCGCACTTGAGAAAATATCGAAATCCCATAATGCAACTCCAATTCCTGCAACAGTGGCTGGTGGGACCAAGGCTGCTGCAATTGCCACACCGACTAAAATTCCAGGAATATTTGTAGACATTGCAATTCCTCCTGCCAAACCAAGTGCTATTGCAACAGCCAAAAATACAGGAGATATCTCGGTTCTGGACAGAATTTCGTCAGTTAAGGGCAAATCTGTAAACTGAATTGCAATTCCTGTCAAGAGAGCACCTGTACCAATCACTGCGACCAATAAAATCAGGCCAGAAACCAATGCCTTGAACATTTTATCTGTTTTTCCAACTGCTGTATTGAATGAGAAAGCTGAAATTGGCCCAAGTAACGGCGATATCAGCATTGCCCCAATTACCAACGATGCATTATTTGCAAACAGGCCTGCAGATGCAACTCCTGCTGCAATAACTATCATGAAAAGAAGATTTTTGTTAAAATTTACATTTGGATCTATTAATGACTGGTATTCTTCAATCAGTTTTTTCTTTTTTACTTTGACTTGTTTCGTTTCTAGTTCTTTTTCATAGTTTGAAAGATAGTCCGATAATGTTGCCTCTATTGCAAAGCTAGTGACATACAATTCTTTTCTTCTAGTATCAATAATTTTGTTTAATTCATTTGCTAGTCCGCTGGACAGTGAGTCAGGACATATTCCAGTGTATCTCAAAAGCTTTTCATCTTCTCCAATGGTCAATTCCACATGAAATGGAATCTTGTATTTTTTAAAAACATACTCTATGCTTTCACTTTGTTGCTCATAACAAATAACCTCAATTTTTCTCAAATCTTATACTCTGTCATCTATGATTGTGATAATATGTTTATACATTATCAAACATTATCTTACATGAAATTCATCAATTACCTTATCAGTCAGAAATGCATAACAGATACATGAAAGATGAAATTGATTCAATTATAAATGATGTAAAGCTTTATTCAGACGGTCTCATCACTGCACTTGAAAACAAGCGACACTCAGAAGCCCTTGATTATGTGCAAGAAATGAAGAAATGCCTAAAGACTATAGACCAATATTTGGAAATGAAGAAAGGCATCAAATGATTTTGAGGCTGAATTAATATCAAAACTGAGAATTATAATGCGTAATGAAATACTCTGAGATCAAGTACTGGTATTGAATAATTTAGTCTATTTTCTATTTGTTGCATTGATGTTAATTCCTGTTGTCGATTACGCTTTAGCTGATACATGGAAAATACAAATTCCTACAGATGCCTCCAAGATTGACTCTCAATCTCATTTTATCCCTCAAGAAATTTCTGTAAAGGCTGACGACATAGTGGAGTGGGGAAATGGAGATGGGCAAACACACACAATAACTTCTGGGTCCTTGGAGACAGGAATTGACGGTAAATTTGACAGTGGTTACTTAGAAACAGGAGAAAAATTCAGACACACATTTACCCAAGAAGAGTTCGGAGAGTTCAAATATTTTTGTACAATTCATCCTTGGATGGTCGGAATCATCAATGTAGTTGATCTGCCTGAAGGTTTTCAAGTGATACACAATGTAGGATCTGAAGTATCGGATATTACATTTGATATTCCATACAAAGTGCAGAGAAATCTGTCAGAAGTAAAAGTAGATGTCACTAGGAATATGCTTATTTTTAATTTTGTTGGAAAGATTGACAATGACATGTTAATTGTTTATCTCCCACAAGAATTGATAAAAGATCCACAGTCCGTATGGATAGGGGAGAATCAAATCATGACTTTTGACTCAGAGTCAACAAACAGCGGAACAACATTAACTGTTCCTTTGGAAGGACATACCACTCAGGTCAGAATTGTAGGTACTGATGTGGTTGGAGAAATTGTGCCAAAGCCCTACGTTTTGATAAATCAAGTTTTAGCAATAACAGACAGGCAGACATACCATCCAGAAGACACAATCACCATTTCAGGAGAAGTTAAACATCACATACAATTACCCAGCATCACATCTGAAATTATCTCTCCAAGTGGAATTACTCTATATTCTGAGAATACGTTACTGAAAGGTTCCAGATTTACAATTGATGTAAACTCGGATGTTTTAAGAGAATTTGGGCAATATAAAATCAGTTTTGAAGGAAAAAACATCAACAGTCCAGATGTTTATTTTGACTATGAATTACTAATTATGTCACAACCATCACCCAAAAAACAGATGAATTCCATAATTCCAAGAGATGTAATATGCAATGAAGGATTGGAATTATTTATGAAAAACTCCAATGGAGACGCGGTTTGCTTGATGGAATCTACTGCAATTGTTCTATTGCAGAGAGGGTGGATAGATTATTTTTAGAATGTCTCTAGAGTCATTTCAGATAATCTCAATGGATTTTAAATTGAAAATTAATGGGCTATTTTTACTGGTAAAATTCAAAGGAATCAATCCTATTGGGAATAATGCCGTGGCATAGACTGGAATTGCTTCTGTAATCCACCAGATAATCATCATCCATACAGATATTACCAGGGCAATCTTTGCAGTCTCACCCATACCTTCAGGAGTTGGAAAAAGCAGTATGATAAAAAAACAACAGGGGACCCAGTACCATCCCAAATAGTCTTAGATTCAATTTCATGACTCTAAGTAAATCGTTTTACAATAAACTAGTTAGTATAAAATCTAACCCAAGACATGAATGAGTTCTGCTAAGTTTCTTCTTGGTTTTGGAAGTTTCTGCTGTGTATGATATCCAATGCATAGAATTGATGATGGTACCAGTTTTGTCCCAATAATATGTGCAACTTTTTTCTCATCAATCATTCCAATCCAAATTGAGCTGAGACCCAGTGCCGTTGCTGCAAGTTGCGAGTATGCAGCTGCCAGTGTGGCATCCTGTATTGCAAATTTTTTCAGCGTAGTTGCAGGAAAATCAAGCTTGACTCGCGATGGGTTCTTGCAGTATACCAGTACCAGTGGGGAATTGACATATGGCTGGTTGTTTGCGGCCTTTACCATTTTTTCCTTCAATTTTTCATCCTTTACATGAAATATTTCAAAGCCCTGGAAATTTCCAGCAGTTGGTGCAGTGTCTGCTGCTGCCAGTATCTTTTCAATCTTCCATTCCTCGATGGGCTTTGACTCGAATTTCCTTGTTGATCTTCTTCTGCTCATCACATCAAAAATATCAGTATCTATACTTTCTTCTTTTTCTTTTGCATGATCACTAAGTATGGCGTTTAACAATTCATTTCTGATATTATCCTTTTCAGCCACTTGGTGAATAGGCTGATAACCTTTTGGATATAGTTTCTTGGGATTAGACATTTCATAGTTTCTGTATTGTATAGCATATTTCAAATGTATTCAAAAAACCAAAATTGATAATATGCAAATTTCTCTTTTGCAGAATGACACAAAGAAAAAATCAAACGCAACGATTACTGTGTTTGATTATTTTAACATGAATTAATTAGTGATGTGTGGAGAAATAAAAAAAGATGCAACACTACAAAGTCAAAAAAATTCTAGTGCCTCTTGATGGTTCACAAAACTCCTTTAGGGGGTTGGACAAGGCAATCTATTTTGCAAGGCAGTGTGGTGCAACACTTACAGGATTGTATGTTAGCCAAAAGCCATCCAAATATGGATTTGACACAGTTGAGGATTTGGACTCATCTAAAAGAAAACAAATTGATGCATTTCTGGAAAAGGCAAAGAATATGGCTTCCAAAAATGGCGTAGACCTTAATGGTGAAATAATTCACGGATCTGCTAAAAAGGACATTTTGTATTTTGCAAATAGATGGAACCACGATCTAATTGTGATTGGCTCCAGTGGTGCTGGCTCTACAGATGAGTCTTTTCTTGGAAGCGTTGCAAATCACATACTACACACATCCAAAATTCCGGTGTTGGTTGTAAAATGATAAAATAGAATTAGTTTCGTATCTTTTATCCTAAGAATATTGCTCCTGTTATCCTTGTCATAATGAATACTCACTCCGATCAACACTTCTTGTGAAAACCATTCATAATTTGTAATTATCAAAATTTCAACTAAGATTGTAATACGATCACTTGTGTAGAAATTATTATGTTCTTTGGATTTTTTTGGGATTTGGTTGCTGATTCTCTTTTTTCTTTTTCAACAATTCGGAATATCTCATCTAATTGTGGGAGGAGTTATTGCTGTTTTGCTGAACTGTGAGAACATTTTGGCATATGACTCCATCATGACATGAGCATAGTTATCAAATGATTTTATTGCAGAAATTCTCATTGTTACGTATTCATCAAAGAATTTTGCGGTCATGTCAATGTTCTCAATACAGTTTTTCCTCATTGATTCAGAACTCTCCTTGATCTGTCTCAGTATCCCTTGGTCTATGTTTAACTTGTCAAAGAATTCCTTTTCTGCCATGTAACAGGTTCTAAACCCATCATCAAACATGTGAAGGTATTCCGTGTACAAGTTGGAGTAGGTTTGAAACAGTGACGGCATCTTTGACTCCATATTCTTGATTATCTCTGACGTATTCTCTTTCATGATGTCACAGATTGATAGTGTTCCTTCCTGTTTGTTGGATTTAGATTCAGTCTTTTCGATTGTCTCGCTCATAAGGTAACATACACAATCAAGAATAATAATACAGGATCACATTGTCAAACATGACTTTTGTATATGTAATATAATAAATAATCTATCTGTCTTGTAATCGTATTTTTAAAAACTAAATCATAGACATGTAGAATGTTGAAAGACCAAACACCATTCAATCTTGACATCAATTCCAAGTTATGCAATACAAAATGGTAGTTGATCAATACCATTATACAAAAAAATAAACAATTATCGTATCAACGATAATTGGGCGTAATGCTTACTTCAAGCTCATTTCCATTAAAACTTGAAGACATTCCATTAATCTTGCTTTTGTACAGGAAAAATTTTTTCCCTTCTTCGGTGATTTCACCTGAAATGCTAAGTAACTGTGCATCAACTAGAAACTGAATTCTTCTGTAAACAGTACTTACAGGTATTCCTGTTTCTGTTGTAATCTCATTGGCCGATTTTGAGCATTCTGATACTCTCTCAAGAATTTTTCTCGAGTACGAATCAGCCATGACTTTTAACAACTTATCTTTGATGTCTTTATCAGTTATTTTTTGTGCTAATAATTGCATGATATTAGTTTGTTTTTGAAACCTAAAAACAGGAGGAATTTTTTGCAGTAAAAAACAACATCCTAACAAAACCTATCTTTTTTGAATTCTTTGAAAGTATTTGAATGCAGTGCACCCAAAAACTTATAGAAAATAATCAACAAAATTATCACACATGAAGATCATAAAAACTGAAAGTATAACCCTTAGGATGAACCAGAAAATTCTAAACAGGATCAAAAAAGAAGCAAAGCACAATAGAACTAGTGTCAATACCTTGGCCAGTCAAGTCTTTCAGGATTATGTGGATTACAATGCCTTGGCAGCAAAGGCAGGAATGGTATCTTTTCCAAAATCACTTCTCGTTAGATTGATGGATAATCTTTCTGATAAAGAATTTGAAAAGACTGCTGAATGGATCATGGAAAATGAGATGAAAGATGTGATTCTGTTATTAACAAATGATTATGACACTGATTCCATTCTGGATATGATAGAATCATGGGTAAGAATTTCTGGTTTTACGTACAGACACGATTATGATTCACATGGAAGACACAAATTCCTAATTCAACATGATATGGGGACAAGATGGTCGTTATTTTTTGAAAAATTATTCAGGTATACATTTGAAGATGTACAACAACAGGATGTTGAATTTGAAATTACCAGAGACATGATCTCATTTAACCTTGATGCTGGTTCTGGTGTAGAAAAGTAATTTTCCCAGCAGAAAGATACAAATCAAAATATGAAGGTGTTCTATTCTTATTGTAAAAAAGAATTTTTTATATTCTCAATATGAATAAGGAATCACGGAAACGTATGATACGACATACCAATGTACATCGTAAGGGTTAACACCCTGCGTTTCCGTGCGTTGCACCAAACCAAAGTTTAATGCACTACACAGTGCAGTGAAACTATAATTAAATCAATAACATGATTATCAATTTTGAATACGTATTAGAATTGGATAGTTATAAAAAAATCAAAATTCACAATCGTTGATTATTTCAATATCTTAAATTACTAGAATGAACTTTCAAAGTACATGGTAGTAAGCAAAATTCGTAAAACAGATTCTGAAGAATTGAAAAAATTACAAAAAGACGAAAAAATACGTAATGATGCTAGACGTAAAGGGCATAAGAAAGACGTAAGCATATCTACAGATAAACCAAAATTGAAGACAAACAAAGCTGACAGACTGGCACGAAAAAATACCAAAAAACGAGTTTCAGTTAGATGAAATTTGTCTAATTAATTGTATTCTCAAATATGTAATTAAGCAACATTCGATCTATAACGTGTTTAGTCACGGAACAGTAACTTCTTCGGCATCTATTTTCTGTCTAGTTGCAATTGAATCTGCTTTGTTTTTGATATCTTTTAGGTATCTTTGTATCATTGCCAGTCCATCAACTACCTTTGGTGCATTGTCTTTTACAAATTCAATTCTGTCTGAAGATGTCTTTGGAGAATTGTCAATGTAGTTTTTCATCGCTTTTTTACCATCATAATCTACAAACGCTATTCTTGCACTAAAGTCGGTTCTTTCAAGAACCAAACTATCGCCTCCCACCAATGCAGTATGATATGGATGCCGAATGAGGGATTCAGAGAATTTTTGAGAAGTTGATATTTTGTTTTCCAAAAAATAGTCCGAATATGAGTTAAAGTTGGCCAGCAAGTAAAATGTCGCCTCAGGCTTTGTTGTTTTAACTCCCTCAATCTCATTTAGAGTTCGATACGTGTAATCCCCCATTATTTGATGAATTCGTCGAGTTATCTCAAAATACTCGTCCATCTCTCTGCTTTCTTGGAATCCTGCAATTGCGGCATGCTGGATAGGAGTGGATGTTGCAGTATACTCTGTTGCCAGTATTTTTTTGAATTGTTGTTTTAGCTCAGTTGTATGCAGTGGAAAAATGACATATCCTAGCCTGTATCCTCCTGCTGCATGTGATTTTGAAAGTCCGTTTGTGACAAATGTGCCTTCAGGATAGACTTTGCCCATGCTGACAAACTTGTTGATATCATAAGTGGTTAGGGCATAAATTTCATCAGATATTACAATAATGTCATGTTTTCTGCAAACATCTGCAATCTCTTCTAGTTCTAGTTGGGAATAAACCAATCCTGTAGGATTATTGGGGTTGTTTAAGATGAGAATTTTTTGTCTGTCATGTAATCTTAGTGTGAGGTGTTCAAGATCATTTGGAGTAATTTTACCATTTGAACGAACATGCAACATGTGATAGTTTTTCTTTAAAAATCTAATTTGTGGAAGATACCCAAGCCATGCCGGAGTGGGCAAGATCACAGTACCATGTAATATCTCCAATAAATTGAAAATCAGTTCTTTTGTGCCCGGTCCAACGTATATTCGTGCAGAATCTACATCAACTCCAAAATTTCTTTTGTTATAGTGTGAGATGGTTTCTCTAAGTTCCTGGATTCCAGGAACTCCGGCATATTTTCCCTTGTCAGCATTTTTGACTAGTGCATCTTGCACTGGTTTTGGTACAGGAAAAGGAGACTGCCCAAATGCAAATCCATAGAAGCCAAAACTACACTCAGGATGAGGGCAATCTGAATGAAATTCCTGCAAGAAGGTGTTTAGTTTCAGATTCTCAGGAACTTCAATGTCTTCTACTTGCTGGTCAATGACGAATTTCTTCATGGGATTTTCTCCATTTGTATTACAAGAGTATCTGTATTAACGAGGTTATCTCCTTTTCTATTGTTTTGTCCCCTTTTTGAAATATTTGATTCAGGTTTCAACTCTGCCAAATGATGCACAATCATGTCTGATTTTTTGCCAAGGTATCCTGCCAATATCATTCATTCCTCTACCATGTATGTTTAAAGAAAAATTATACAGAAAACCGCAAAGATACTTTCGGGGACAATATTTTATTCATTTTTTACTTCTCATATTTTTTATCATTTTACTCGTCATCAAGAATTTTTTGGCATATTACGCACTCTCGTTTGTTTTTTAGCCCAGGCATTTGAAGTGATGGAAAATGCTTGCAATTTTCCTGATTTACTGTTCCATATGTCAATTAGTTTCCCCTCTTAGATAAAATGACATCTTTGTTTTGATTTTTGGAACTCCTTGTACTGGAAGATTTCTCGTGGGTTTTTTCATGGGCTAGGACATTTTGAAAGTTGCCTTCCCAAGCATCCCAAACAAAGCTACAATGTCTGCAATGATAGGTCAACTTACTTTCCACCCATGATGATCTCTTTAGAAGATACATTATCTACGATTATCCAAGACAATCCCAGGAAATCCATTGCATTAATTCCAGGTACCCTGGCTGGAAGAGGGTTTTTGGCCTCACTTCCGACCCAGGTACGGTCTTGGCTAGGTTTCTGGCTATGTCTGTTTAACATGATTTGTTGTGTCATGAAATGATAATAACACAGGACAGTATTAAGACAGGAGAGTTTTGCTCAAAGGCAATCTCAAAGTAACTGGTTGATTTAATGCAAGATGTAATCAACTGATGCTTGGATTAAAAGCAGGATTGCAGTCTGAAACAATGAGAGAAAATCTTCAGGAATAAATGATATGCTTCAAAAAATAAAAAATTCCAGATTGGTAACGCCGCGTTACAAAAAAGCATTTTATGGATTCTATGTATTTGCAGCAGTTGCAGTTATAGCGCTTTCATTGACATTGTAAATATAATTCTGAAAAAAGCTCAAGATATTCATAAAAAACAAAGTTGTTAGTTTTGGTAAAGAGATATTTTCCAATCTGAATTTACTCCTTTTATTTATTTTATTGAATTAATATTGACTAATCCAACAGACTCTTTTTGAAATAAAATGGCAAAAGCAAAAAATACCTCAACAACCAAAAAAACTATAGCAAAGAAGACCAAGAAATAATTTGGATCTTCTAAAATCTTTTTTTCTATTCAAATGATAGATGTAAATAAATTTGTCATTATTTTGACCAAAGATAAAATTAAATTATTTAAACTGCATCTGAGTGGATTTCATCTAAAACAAAATCAACGATGTGTTGGATTTTAAGGGATTGTCTCATTACCTTTTTAGTTGATAAACTATCATGAATCTTCTACTGACAATTTTCCATACCTAAAAAAAATTAAATTTAAAAAATCCAAATCACACACCACACAATCATAAAGTGTTATTTGATTTTGTGTTGATGTCATGCATTCTGATTTGTCCAGATAAAGATTTTAGTCGGTTAATACAAACAACAACAGAAAAACAAGATGATGAAAATAATAATTACACCAAAGCAATATAGTGCAACATATTCACAGAAAACCAGGGGTTCCAGTCCTTGCAAGTCACGGACACCATTCTTCCCGTTTATACAAACCGTCATTACATAAAGTAATTTTTTACAAATATTGTTTGTTTTCTTTGAGGTAATATTTTATGAACCATTTTAGAAAGTGAATTTCATCATGGTTTAGTTGAGATTTCTCTAACGATTTGAAATATGGTCTCCTATCAATGCTTTTTATCAGCATCAATGGATATCTGTGTTTGAACAAAATATAGTTCATAATGAGTCGTGAAATCCTACCGTTTCCATCCCCAAACGGATGTATTGACACAAACTTGTAGTGTGCCATACAGGCAAACTCTGCAACATTTTTCTTTCCATCATACTTGTCAAGCCAATTAAAAAACTCTGCTAATTTCTTTGGAATTTCTGCAACAGGGGTAAAATCTATCTTTTCATTAGTGGTTACTCCTACCCTATACAATCTGAGACTTCCTGCCTCCCCTATCTTTGTCTGGTCAAAAATCTCCTTGTGCCACTGTAGTATTATTTTTTTTGTAAGCCTTGGTATTTTTTCTGATGTGACCAATCTCATAAATAATTCATAATGCTTTTTTGTCTCAATTGTGTCAATTTGGGATTTTTTTGTAGGAG
>Ga0224508_10000527_pt1 | contig 37604 bp, 39 predicted proteins | sample SF_Jan12_sed_USG_4_FD_170157 | JGI IMG/M metagenome (GOLD analysis project Ga0224508, IMG submission 170157) | Sediment microbial communities from San Francisco Bay, California, United States - SF_Jan12_sed_USGS_21 | ecosystem: Environmental > Aquatic > Marine > Sediment | place: USA... | reverse complement strand
TTTCTAATTCCATGAACCTTGATTTTTTCAATTAATGCATCCCATTCATAGGAGTGCGAGTCTTTTGATTTTTCATAGTACCCTGCAACCGGAATCTTTCCTTCAGGATATTCAGTCTTAGAGCACAGTGGAAATTCGCCACGAGACTTTGCAAGGGCAACACTTTCCTCCATAGAATAGTACGTTAGTGCTTCAGAGAGTTTTGATTGAAGTTCATATCCTTGAGGTGAATTGTATGGAATCTTTAATTTGTATAACAAATCTGCTACACCCATTACACCTAATCCAATTCTACGAGATTCTTTTGATGCTACATTGATCTCAGCAACTGGATAATTATTCACATCAATAATATTATCCAAGAATCTTGTTGTTTTTCTAATTGTTTCTTCATACCTTTGCCAATCGAATTCATATTCACCATCTGCTTTTCTTTTTACGAGATTTACCAGATTGATAGAACCTAGATTACATGATTCGTATGGGTAAAGACTTTGTTCGCCACATGGATTTGTTGCCCTTAGTGGAGCTTGCCTTGCCTTTGCAAATACATTGTATTTGTTAATTTGATCAAAAAAGATCAAACCAGGCTCTGCACTTTTCCATGCTGATAGCGCTATCAAATCAATTAATTGGTGCGCATTAATTTCTTTCACTGGTTTCATATCACGTGGACTGCGTAGCATGTAATTACCATCTTCAGTATTTACAAGTGAATTCCAAAAGTCCTCCCAAATCCCAACACTGACATTAAAGTTCTCAAGAATTCCAGGTTGTGTTTTATTTGTAATGAATTTCTCAACATCGGGATGCCATGCTTCAATGATTCCCATGTTTGCACCTCTTCTTTTTCCTCCTTGTTTAACAACTTCAGTGACAGTGTTTATGATATTCATGAAGGAAACTGGTCCTGATGCAACACCAGATGTTGATGCAACAATGTCACCTTCTTCTCGAAGATCAGAGTAATTGATTCCTACTCCTCCCCCAGATTTGAAGATTAGTGCTGCATCGGAGGTGGATTTCATGATTTGTTCCATTCCATCTTCCATTCCAAGCACAAAACATGCGGAGAGTTGTCCTAATCTGCCACCTGCATTCATCATCGTAGGTGAATTTGGAAGGAAATCTTGAGCTGTCATTAACTCCATGTATTCGGTCATTCTATCAGCATACGAATCTAATTTCTTGGCTGCGATCAGTGTAAGTAATTCCTTAAAACTGACTTTCATCTGACCTTTGTCTGCAAGTGTGACATAGTGATTTATCAGGGATCTAAAATGCCATTTGTTTAGAAAATAATCTCCAACTTTGAATTTGTAGTCAAAGGCATCTAGTTTTTCAAGATAGCTTTTTGCTTCTTCAATATTTTGAGGGATATTTCCTGACTTATCAAAGACCTGGGCATCATATAGAATATCTCCTGTACCCACCAAAATTGCGACTCGCTCAAACATTTGAGTAGGGGTCTCAGTAATCTCATTTTTTCCATTTCTGAAAAGATATCTTGATGCTAAAACTCTAAGACAATTTAGGTCAAATTTCTTTGAGACTGGATCCAAGGCCTTGGCATTTAATACTTTCATCTTTTCATCTCTTAATTTTCTTCTTTCGTGCCGGTAAACGATATAGGCTTTTGCGATATCACTATTACCACTGTCAATTAGAGTAGATTCTACAATATCTTGAATATCTTCAACACTAGGTGCTCTAGTGTTGGTGAATCCTTGCTCAACTAATTTTTGCACAACTCTATTTGCAAGTTGATCTGCTAGCCCACGATCGGCTTTAGATGTGGCTGCTAATGCCTTAAAGATGGCATTTGAAATTTTATTTTCATTAAAATCCGTTACTGCGCCACTGCGCTTACGGATCTCATTGATCGTACTTTCTATTTGTGAATTATCCAATAATAATCTCCCCGCAAGGGTTAGAATTAATGTGGATATAACTTGTGTGCTCGAAAAATTTTGATCTTGTCCCTTTTGTTAGTCAATTTTTTTAACACCGGTACTATGAAATTCATACCGGCACAACTTATTCAATCTACAATGTTCGTATAATTATAAATAGTCAAAATTTTATGTAAAATGATCAATAGTAGTTTTAAAGTTACGAATTTCAGACTATGTAAGGTGACTTGCACTTTGGACACTTGTCCGTAATAGGTTCATCTTTAAATCCACACTCACCACAGATTGCAATACTTCTTACTAGTTTGAAGGAATTCGTCAACTCTGCAGTCTTCTCTATTGATTTTTTGATATCAATGGTTTTGGCATCATTAGCGATTTGTAAAGTAACTGAAAGACCACCGTTTAGAATTTTGGATAATTTGTTGCACTCTACGATTTCATCACTCTTGCTGGTATAGTCACCAACCTCAGCTGCGTTGAGGATTATTCCTTGTGTATAATTATCCGAATCGGTTACATTTAGAGATGAATTTTTACCATATTTTTCACCATCAAGGCTAGCAAATCTGACTGATCCTTCAGTCTCAGTCATGGAAATATGTACTGGATCTCCTATTTCCTTACCTTTTTTGGCACCAACATCAACGGCTGTTTCTATTACTTTATGAAGTATTGCACGGCCATCTTTGTTGTCTTTATATCCCAGGATGTTAAAGACTGCTTCTTTCAGTCCTACAAGATTGATAACAAGTGAGACAGAACTTCTTTGCATATATTGTGTGTTCTTTGCTAGAATTGGATTTAGTCCTCTTCGAGTAAGATCAGAAATATCTTTCTTTCTTAGAGCCATAGAAGATAATGCGGGCTTCATTAAAAGTGCAAGTCTTGCCCTAAAGTAAGTTTCATCTTTGTTTGATTCAAAGGCAAGTCTTGGAAGATTAATTGAAACAGATTGTAAGGTAATTGCAAGAGGGCCATTGTTCTTAGTTGTTCCATTTGTAATTCCATAACTTGAGACTTGATCTTTTGCAAATGTTACCTTTCCTCCAATAGAAATTATTTCTGCGGTTTGTTGTGAAACATCGGTAATCTTTCCTTTGGAATAATCAATAATCAAACCGATCTTTGGAATTGGTGTTATCTTTGTATAATTTTGGTATGCATTAATTATTGCATTAATTATTTTGGTGTCAGATCCTAGAGCAAGTCTAATTGAAACATTGGTGTTTGTTGTGTTATAGTTTGATGTGGTCGATGAAGTAGCAAATGCATTAGTTAGTTTTTGTTGAAGTTCTTCAAGATTTTTTGAATGTTTACTGAACAGCGAAACAATTCCATCAAGAACGATTTCTTGCGAAGCTTCTTTTGAAAGCAAAGAAATGATTACAGATAACGAAGACGTTATGTCATCAAGCGATTTTGATGATGGTACTCTTGACACATCAAGGTATTTTCCTCCAAGAACAATTCCATCTTCAATGAGTTCTTTAACGTTTACAAAAATTGTATCTGGGATCATTGACCATATGCCAGGATTTGTTATGTGTAAATCTCCTGAAAGATGTGAATCAGCAACATCCTTTGGTAAGATATTGGTTAGTAGATGTTCAGCAAATACTCGCTGACCAGTGGAAAATAATAGGCCATCTGCTCCATTTCCTACATTGTCTAGGTTTGAGAGCATTTCTTGGATATCATAAACAGGCAGACCTAGGCGTGCAAGTTTATTTCGATACTCTTCATGACCGTGCTCTAATAGAACAGAGTTGACCATTTCCCGAATTAATGAGCCTGTAAGATATGTGGTTTGATATTTGTAAATTCTATTTTCAACCTCTTCAGTAATTTTCTGTGCTAATTCTAATGGAAGACTTCCCTCTCGAACAAGAGACTGAATGATTTTGTGGGAATTAAATTCCTCAATTGATTCATGAGATGTTCGAACATACATTTTTCCACTTTCTATAATTGATCTTTCTTCAATTTGTCTTGCCAAGCTCAAAACAAGTTTTCCAAGATTTGTGATGGTATAACGTCTTTCAGATTTGTTTAATGCAACAAGTGATTGTCTTAGTAATTTTCTAAGATGGTATGCAAATTTACCACTTTCTTTTTTTGATTTGAAACCAGCAAGTGATTTTAATTCAGAGTAAGTCAACGGACCTTTGGAATTTAAAATTCTCAAGATATCAATTCTGTTTGGACTTGCCATGACAGAAAAGATCATTCTGACTCGCTTTGAAGTGGATTGAAGGATGCTACCTTTCTTTGGTTCTTCGAGTTCTTCACTCATATCCATATTCATGACTAAAAAAAGGAGTAATTAAGACTTGTGACTGGATAATATTTTTGAAAATTAGATCAATTTTTAGGGTTTGGATCATTTTTAAAAAATAGATCACTTTTTGATCTGTTTGGTTCATTTTTTTGATCAGTTAAGATCATTTTTTTAAAAAAAGATCATTTTTTGATCTGTTTGGATCATTTTTTTGATCAGTTAAGATCATTTTTTTAAAAAAATTCGATTATTTTTCTTGGACATCAAGAGAAAATTCTGAGGTGGATAGTGTTTGTCCACATGAAGGACATTTTCCCTTGTAATGATTCATTACATCTTTTAGAGCTTTAAGCATTTTCATGGTTGTGATCTTTTCACCGCATTTTCCACATGTAACTTCTACAGACATAAAGTTGATCAGAAATACAAAATAATTAAGAATCGATTATGATTTTATTTTATAATTTTACTAAATTATTTTACTGCTTTTCAATGATGATTCCCCGTTCATCAAAACCAGTAATTTTAGCTCTGGTTCCAACAGGGAGATCTGCAGGGGTAGAAATTCCTGCCATAAATCCTGAAATCCTCAATTCAGCATTATCTAAAAGCATCACAACAAAGGCATATGGAGTATATTTCTCAAAGCCTGCAGGAGCGACTGTAATTATGGTATAAGTAGCAATTGCGCCTGTACCCTCTAAAAGGACATCCTCAAATCCCTTACTGCCGCATTTTAGGCAATAATACGCTGTTGATAAATGAAGATAACCACATTTAGTACATTTGTGTGTTAGGAGTTTACCTTGTTTAGCATTTTCAATAACTTGCTCTTCAACAGACATTTTACACACTCTGGAATACATGAACAGCGCAACTTGCTCCTGTTGCACCAAAGTTATGAGTTAAACCAACTTTTGCATCTTTTACAGTTCTTGCTCCTGCTTTACCGGTTAGTTGATCAAATACTTCCACTACTTGTCCAATACCTGTAGCTCCAATGGGATGTCCCTTTGATTTAAGACCTCCTGAAGGATTAATTGAAATGTCTGAATTTAATTTTGTTCTTTCTTCTCTAACTGCTTCAACACCTTTTCCTTTCTCAAAGAATCCCAAGTCTTCAGTGTCAACTACTTCGGCAATTGTAAAGCAGTCATGTACTTCTGCAAAGTCAATGTCTTTGGCAGTTACACCTGCCATTTTGTAGGCTTGCTCAGCTGCAATCTTTGTACTCGGAATTGTCGTTAAATGTTCACGGCCTTGTAATGCAGCCGGTGATCCACCTCTACCCGAACCAATTACTTCAATATAGTCACCGCCGTGTGCTTTTGCAAACTTTTCAGAACAAAGAATAACAGAGCTTGCACCATCAGAGAAGGGACAGCAATCATAAAGCTTTAGAGGACTTGCAACCACTGCAGAGTTCATTACATCCTCAACTGTAATTTTTTTCTGCATGTGAGCTTTTGGATTTAAAACACCATTATCATGATTCTTTACTGCTACTTTTGCAAAGTCTTCTTCAGTTGCATCAAATTCTGTCAAGTAAGCGCGAGCCATTGATGCAAATAAACCAGGAAATGATGCACCAGCCTGACCTTCATAGAAAAAATCAGAACAATAGGCAAAGTAGGTTGTTGTCCATTCGGTGCCTGTGTGAGTTACTTTTTCAACACCCGTTGCTATAAGACAATCATAAAATCCTGCTGCAATATTTGCATAGGCCTCTCTAAAAGATACAGAGCCGCTTCCGCAGGCAGACTCTATTGTTAATGATGGTTTATCTGGAATTCCTAATCTGCTCATTAAGACAGGTCCGATATGTACCTGCTTGTCTGCAACTCCGAAGACATTTGAAATATAGGATGCTTGAATATCCTTAGGTCCAATTCCTGCGCTTTCTATTGCAGAAACTGACGCTTGAGTAGTAATATCTGCAAGGCTATCTGCCAATTTTCCATATTTGGTACTCCCAGCACCAAGAACACAAACCTTTTCCACTAACAAGACTGACTATAATCCCTATAAAAATCGTTTTAGTAAAATCAGTAAAAGAACATGCCAAGAAAAAAAGTACAGCTTCAAACAATCCAAGTAAAAGAGAATAAACAAAGGCATACTGTAAAGTCTACAAAATCCAGAATCTCTATCTTCAAAAAAGAGATCGCACAATACTTTGACAGTAATGGATTTCTTTCCTGGTCATCCAAGGAAAAAAAATACATTATTTTGGGAACCAACACTCCAAAGAAGGGACTGGTACCATGTCCAGAGTGCAAGATTGGTCAGTTGATGGTCATTCGATCAAGGACCACTCGAAAGAGATTCATGGGTTGCTCAAACTTTTACGGTGGTTGCAAAGCATCATCTCCTCTTTTGCAAAAAGCAAAGCTTCGAGCAATTAAAGCATCATGTGAAGAATGTAAATGGCCAATGATAATTTTTCGCTATTCACGAAAACAAAAATGGTCTAGACAGTGTGCTAACTTTAATTGCAATACTAGAAAACCTAAACCTTCAAGTTAGTATAAACGTCTGTTCTTCTGTTTTTAAGTAGTGGTAGGACTTTGCGAATTTGCTTTATTTTTTTTAAATCAATGTTGACATATCCTATTCCTTGCTTTTTTTTCATGTCAAGCAAAATTTTCCCATATGGATCTACTACAACACTACGCCCACAGTAGATGTTACCTACTTGATCAGGTGCTATAACGTAACATCCATTCTCAATTGCACGAGTCTTGTTAATTGTTAACCAATGTTCTTCTTTCATGTCACCTTTTACCCATGCGGATGGTGCAACCAAAACTTCAGAGCCTGAAGCTGCAAGTGATCTTGACATTTCAGGAAATCTCAAGTCATAGCAAATCATCATACCGACTTTACCAATTGATGTCTTTACTGGTTTTGTAATTTTAGAACCCGATGTCATCTTATCTGATTCTCTAAATCCTAGCGCATCATAGAGGTGAATTTTTCTATAAGTTGAGATTACTTTGCCTGTTTTGGCAATTACAAATGAAGTGTCATATACTCGGTCTTTTTTTGTACTTTTTTCATAAAATGAACCAATTACTTGAATTTGATTTTGGTTTGCACTTTTTGCTATTGTATTTACAAAATTGCCATCAATTGTTTCAGCTAAACTTGCTAGTTGTTTTGGTGTTTGAGATGAATCAGTGTAAAACATCATAAATTCTGGAAATGCAACAAGGGTGGCTTTATTTTGCGCTGCTTTCAAAATATAATTTGTGATTTTTTTTAGATTAGTTTCTTTGTTAGTAGAAGCCCTAAACTGAACAACTGCCACTTTCATAGAATTTCTAGTTACAAATGAGAATAAAAGTATAAAGGAATTTGATAATTTTGGATTAGTAATAAATAGTTGGAACGAGAGGTAAACCTATGGCACAAGAAAGTAAATGTCCATATTGTGAATCTATCTTTGAGAACAATGAACAACTATCAACCCACATTGATAAAATTCATAACAACGAAGATGCAATAGGCACTCAAGGGCTCTAATTTTTTTATTTGATTTTATTTTTAGATGGTACAATTAGCTAATGTACCATTTTGTTATTATGTCAAGAAGACCTAAACTGTTCTAGACCAATGTGTGTATGTCTATCCCTAGGACTGGAAGAGAAAAATTCCAGCCTTTTTATTTTAAAAAAATAATTAAAGTTGGTTTCCTGCCAAAAACCAGTTTTCCTTTGGATTATCCTCAAAGACTACAATTACATGATTCTCTTTTGTTTTTAGAATCTCGACAGCTGATTTTGTGATAGCTTTTGCGTATTCGTCTTTTTGTTCTTGTGATCTTCCAGGGTACATTGATACTGTTATCAAAGGCATGACTAGAATGAAATAATTCGTTGATTTAATCTTTAAAGTCAGTAATCTGGCCTATAACCATAGCGAGTTCCATAAGTAAAATCAGAATTGTGTGTTTTTTTGTATAGATAACCAGTAGCGAGTCCTACTGCAAATCCTCCAATGTGTGCCAAATATGCCACACCACCACCTGCAACACCGAATCCTCCTATGAAAAAGGGTAAGAGATTTTGGAAGACTAACCAAAATGGCAAGAACCATCTAGCTTGAATGTGCATCATTCTCCAAAAGAATCCCAACATCAAGAAGGTCTGAATCCTTGCTCTTGGGAAAATAACCAAGTATGCACCTAAAACTCCAGAAATTGCGCCAGATGCTCCAACTGCAGGTATTGGACTTGTTGTTTCACCCAATATGTGTAATAGACCTGCAAGTATTCCCCATAGTAGATAAATCCCAAGATATTTTATTTTTCCGAACTTTGCCTCGATGTTGTCTCCAAATATCCACAAAAACAACATGTTACCGCCAAGATGCATTGCACCACCATGCAAAAAGATAGAACTTAGAAGAGAGATGTATGGCTCACTGGGACATTGAATAACTTCTGGTCCTGCACCAAAATCAATGTTTGATGTAGATGCACCCGTAATACAATTTGGAACTGCCCCCCAATTATAAAATAAATCAAATGCATTTTGGTTTGTGAAATCGATAAATTGTCCCGTATAAACAACTTCTATGAAAAATACAGCTACATTGATGATAATTAATGCATAAGTAACAGTTGGCTTGAAACCTGGTGGATGTGGGTTTTCATCTCGTAGTGGTAACATTAGACATTTAGCTTCGATAAAAATCGTATAATAAGATTTTTCAGTTTAAAATTTATTAAAAATAAAAGAAAAAAAGTGCTGAATTATTCACACACATTTGATACAGGGATTACTTGTCCTCTAACAGCTCCAACTGTATTTTCGAAGTCACCAAGATCAGAGTGGACGTTAACATATATCAAGTCGTCACAGAGACTACCTAGGTGTTCAGAGAGCTTTTTTGATCTTCCAGACTCGCTGGGAACATCAGTTTCATCTCCGTCATCCCATATTCCTTTTAGAACTCCATTTGTTGGATTAACTTCAAGATCGTCATCATCTCGATCTGGTGCACCTAAAACATTAAGGACATGAGGTCCATTTGTTCCAAATTCTGCAACATGAAGGTGTATTTTTGTTACCGTTTCAGTTGCCCCGTTACCAGGAGATTCTCCCTCTTTTTCATCAAGATTTAACCGATTTAGTTTAATCTTGTAAAATAACTGGGTTTGATCTTCGTTGAACCAGAAAAGAGCGATTCCTTTTGCCTTACTCTCTGATCCATCTATTTCAGGAAAATCTAGATGAGTAGGTACTTGATCGGCCTCTAATAGAGCTGCGAAATCTGGTTTTCCAGTAAAATCTTTTGCTGCAAATGCATCAGGTAAAGTGGAAACTGATACGGCAGATATTGACAAAATTGCTGCAATTGAGATTCCTAGAATTGTTTTTGTATTCATTAAGATTTTTTTCTGTTTTTTACTTATAATAGATCTAATTCATTCGTCGAATGTACCAGTTTTTGGATGTAAAATTTTTAATGGATTTAAAATAAAACATATCAATGTAACAAATGATTAGCTACAACAACGATAAACTATTTTTTACTTTGTAATTAAATTTATTTACAATAATTAAATTACAATAATTTTTCGCGCTACAAGATTTTCAATTGCAAACAGAAAATCATCATCAGAGATTTTATTTTCTGACCACCAGTAAGCTGTTGTCTTGTACCATGAAGGAATACTCCAGTTTGTCTGTGCAGTTATTCCCTTTGAAGGAACAAAAACAATTCCTTTCTCAAATAAAAAGTCAATTCCTTCTAAAAATTCGGAATCAGAAATTTTATCAGTTGCCCACCAATCTGCATTGAGTTTAATCCATTGTGGAACCTTGGGTAATTCGGGTGGAAGTCCCTTCTCAAAACCCGAAATTTTCAAAACTCCCTGAGAAGTAGGTCCTACAGTAAAGGCAACATGCCAAAATCCCATTTCATCTATACTTTGAATAAAATTTACAGGTTCATCATTTAGTGTTACACTGAATTCTTCGTTTCCAGAAATTGGGGGAAACTCAAAGTTTGCATAAGTCTCAAGAGGATAGCTATTGTATCCACGAATAGAAAGAGTGGTGCCTTTTTCATCAAACTTTGCTGCAGAATACCAAGCACCAGAGTCATATCTAAAATCAAAATTACCACCGTCTTTCTTTGCAGTCATTGGAATTACGGTGGTGTCAACTGGAGCAAAGCAACTGTAGTAAAAGACATCTTCAGTAACTGAAGGATCGGGGTACATGGAAAATTCTAGAATTTCTCCAGGCTCGATTTTCTCAATAAATTCGACATTTTGGACTATATCTAATACTCTTTCATATCCATGAACCACAGCATAGATTTTTGGAAAATGAATCGTCTCCTCTCCAGTATTTTGTATCCTCCCTGAAATGTGACCATCCTCATGTTTTATCAGAGTTTTATCGTAAAGTATCTCAATTGGAATTGTTTCTGCTATTGTTTTTTCAAATGAAAGTTCTGATGGCATCAAAATAGGAGTTTTTCCAGTAATTTCAAAAAATTTTATTTTAAAAGGAATCTCTTTTTCTGAAGCTAATGGCACATGTTCTATAGTTTTAGAAATTATTTCATCTCCATCCATTACAGAAACTGTTATTGTTGGAATTACTGCAAAGGAATTTTCATTTTTTACATTGCCAACTACTGTGTAGATTCCGTTTGAATCAAAATATCCCAAATATTCATGTGGAGGAATAAAGACATCAGCGAAAGCTAAGGGAACAAGCAATATTGATAGTAATAATCCAATTCCCAGATTTATTGAACCTGACTTTAAGAAACTAAAAAGAGTTGAAGATGTCCTCAAATCCTGAGGTTGGTTTCTCGAGTAATCCTGGTCTATAGTCTTCAATTAACTGATCAATAAGATCTCTTGCTTTAATATAATATCTCTTTTTTAAATTCTCAAGCTTTATCTCAACTAATCCATCTTTTACAATCTGTGCAAGATAAAGTGAAACAGTTGATGGTGATTTTCCTACTGCCTTTACAAGTTCACTAAACTCTAAACCATCTTGTCTTACAAGAGCTAAAAGTAAATCTCGTGGAGTTTGTTTTCGTAGTGCTTTGATTACAATTGATTCATCTTCAGTGATCTTTGGTGGATAAAATCTAGTTTGTCTTGGTCCTCTAGTTACTTTGATAATTCCGTTTTTTTCTAGCTTTCCAAGATAATGACTTAAAACTCCGTTTTTTAGCCCTGATGAGCGCATAATTTCTCGGAATTGAATCCCTGGGTTCTTTTCAATAATTTCTTGTAACGCTAAATTTCTATCAGTCATTTCTAAACACTCCTATCGCCAATAACCCCAAGGTGCTAAACGTCAATAAATGTCCTATCTCCAATAGAGGCATAGTTCCCAAATCATAAATGTTAGGCCAAGTTGCATCAATTAGCAATATTGATTCTGCTGCAATAAAATTTGCAAATGCAACTGCACTTAGTAAAAGTCGTTTAGTTCGCAGTCTATAATATGCAAATGTTGCAAGAAGGGTAATGAATACTGCAAGTGTTATTCCTCCAATGTGTAAAAAGATGTGAGCCAAATGAAAACCATGTAAAAGATGTGGCAAAATTACGGGTATTGCCAAAATTGCTATAATTCCGGTAACCACTATTGAAAATAAAGCAGATTTTTTCTCAATCAGGGTTTCAGGTCGAAACAAAGCAAAGAAAATAATGTTTTTTCTCATTTAAAGAAACTGGTTCATTTATCGAATTGAAAATCTATCAGACACGTAAAATTCCATTTTGAATTAGATATTGCAGTCCTTGAACAAAGGTCTCATCGTCAATTTGTCCTTCTGACCACCAAGCCGCATTATTTTTAATCCAGCCTGGTATTTCCTGACTGTCTGTATTTTCTTGTTGGGTTTTTGGAATTAGAATAATGTCATTTTTAATTAAATATTCAATTCCTTGAATGAATGTTTTATCGTCAATTTGTCCTTCTGACCACCAAGATGCATTATTTCGAATCCATTCAGGTATAGAGATTTCATTATTTTGAATTCCAATTCTATCAATTACCATAGGTATTGATGTTCTTGCAAGGTCATTACCGTTAAGATTTTCAAAATTTAGATTGACTACTCCTGTAACATCTTTTGGTATTGTAAATTCTGCCGTGTTAAACTCCTCTCTATTTTCCGTGCTTGTGCCGCTTTGTTTATGAATGGTTTTTCCATTTTGGCTAATCGAGAAATCATATGTTGCGGCAATTGGTCTGTTTTTTAGGAATACATCCATAATGTTGAAATTAATTTTTGCTTTAGAGTTTGATTTCAAGTTTTCAGGATCTGATGAAACTAGTACTCGGAATTGTCCATTTTCAGTTACCGAGCTTAATTGAATTTCATCTGAATTTGGTGTAACAAGAAATTTCATCTCATCTTGATTTTCAGTTTGGTTGTAAATATTCCACAATTCCTTTTGATTAATAATGAAATGAACTATTCTTGCCTCCGAAAAAAAATCATCGATTGTAATAATATTGTCTGATAGTTTTACATCATTAATGTACATAGAAAATCCTGAAACTAGCAAATCTCCAAATGTTTTTGAAATAACTAATTCCTCGTGCACCACTGATGTCTGGTTAATGTTATCAAAGCTCCAATCAAAAGGCATTGAAAAGGAAATTTCTCGTTTATCAGGAAAGTATTGAAAATCACTTATTTCATCATAAAATGTGATAGATTGAATTTCTTGTGCTCCAAAGTTTGGATCATTGATAGAATGAGTTCTTGTTTGTGCAATAGAAATTCCTGACTTGAATACTATCGGTTCATCTAATTTCTTTGAATAACCATCTGCAGTAAGAATAGAAATATCAAATTTGTATAGTCCTCCCTCACTTAGTTTTGGACCTTTTACACTAATCATTCTGCTATCCAGTCCTAATAATGATCCAAAGAAATCACCACTTTCTTCTTCTACAATTTCTATTGAATCTGTATCTTCTGATACAAAATTAAAAACAATAAATCCATTATCGGCTTGAAACTCTTTTTCAAATAGGAATTGTGTTCCACGTTCAGATTTAATTAAAAATGTTACATCACGTAAAGTAACTTTGGAATTAAAGTCAATAAAAGAAATTGAAATCTGTTGATCATCATTTTCTTCAGGAGTATTAGATGATGAAGAGATCTCCAAAGTAACTAGTTTCCCATTCAAATCTACTGGAGGAAAAGTTTCAGATCCTAACCCATGACCATAAACATCAAGTGTAATGGGAGTAATAATAGAAACAGATAGTAAGGTTATCAGGATGAAAAAATTTTTTTCCAAGAGTATTTTTGATCTCCAAACTGTCTATTTAAAAATCTAGATTAAATTATTCTCAAGTCCATTTGTTTGGATCTTTTTTCCAAACTTGCTTTCCATCAATGGTTACATTGTCTTTTTCTTCAAATACAGTATGCCACTTTCCGTTGTCTGGAAAAATTTTATTCATTTCCTTTACTTTATCATTAGTTGGGGCTTTGTTCATTAAAGCCCCCCATCTCATGTTTGGAACTTTTGGCATGATATCATTGATGTCTTTCATTACTTACACTAAACCGAATTTATTTAAAAATCTATGACTCTATGCTCATAATTCCTTCTTTGATTAGGAATTGAATACCTTGAACAAAATCTGAATCGCCAATGGCGCCATCTGCCCACCAGCCTGCGTTGTTTTTAATCCATTCTGGAATTTCATTTCCACCAGAACCAGGACCTTGAGTAGTTGGAGGAATCTTCATTATTCCTTCTTTGATTAGGAATTGAATACCTTGAACAAAATCTGAATCGTCAATGGCGCCATCTGCCCACCAGCCTGCGTTGTTTTTAATCCATTCTGGAATTGCAGTTGGTGGCTTTACATCAGGTGGAGTTATGACGGTATCTTTTGGCAGACTGGGTCCAATTTCTATTATTGCAGAACCAATTCCAGCGTAGGTAGGATCATAATCAAGTCCTGTTCCATATACTAGAATATCAAGTCTGTATTGACCTTGAGATGGAACAAATATCTGTGGAACATCAATACCTTCAATAGAGACAATTCCAGGGTTATTTGGGTCATCTCCTGAGCTTGTTTCTACTATTTGATCATTTTCATCAATTAAGGAGTATGCATACTTCACGTCTTTTATGAGGTTTCGGTCTTTATCAAAGAAGGTAATTTCAAAGGGAATTTCATCTCCTGCGCCGTATCTTGCATCCCATGAAACATTAACAGTAGTTGGAACTTGTTCAAAGTTTGTAGTATCCACTAGGTAAAATTCAGTAGATGTTTTTGAAACTTCACTTTGTGGAATTAGTTTTAGTTTCATAATGTCCATATCATCGTTGGATGTCATTGCATTACTAATTTTTGTGAGTTCAGTATTTGTAATTAGAAAATGTACAATGTTTGTATCTTCATAGGAATACGGATCATTTAGAAGAGCCCTTTGATCAATTTCTACTCCATTAACATATCCTTTGAATTGTTTTCCCTCTGCATAGGGCGCAAAGCCTTTTGGTACTCTGACCTCTTCGTGAACTACTTGAACTAGGTCAACATAGCCAGGACTCCAATCAAATGGCATATCAAAATAAATTGAATTATCTGAAGAATCAAATTCAAAGTTATCTACTTCATCATAGTAAGTCTTTACAATTACTGGAATCTCTTCTGCATTTGCGGTTTGGATAAGAAAGTCTTGTTCTTGTGCAATACTAACAAACGTGTCATAGCTAAGTAGAGTAGCTAGGACAGTTTTAGGACTGGTTGCACCTTCAATATCTACTCTAATATTGTAAAGTCCACCTTCTGTAAATATTGGACCTGTCATTGAGGGTCTGCCTTCACCTTGAACAAATAGAGCACCTGGGGCACTAACATGTTCAGAGCCTCCATAAATTGTACACCTCCATAAATCGACTTCGTTACATTCAGATTTTGGTTTAATTTTTACATTTAGTACTCCATCTAGATCATAAAAGAGATTTCTTGCTAAAAGATCTCCACTTTGCCAGACTTCAATTCGATACGTTACTTTTTCTAGAGTTGTATCTGTTAAGGTATCAAAGAAACGAATCTTCATGTTGACATCATCAACCTCTCCAACAGTAATGTCTGACGGAGTCAAATCAGTACGAACAGTGACTTCCATATCTCCAAAGGTTAGTGGTTCGGCTTGGTCACCACCAAGTCCATGACCAAAAGCATTGGGAGCTAAAACAGGAATACTAAAGATTCCAATTATAGCAATAATTAATGCAAACTTGTAAGACAATAATTATGATGTGAGAATTCCATATTTAAAGATGGTATAGAATTACCACCTCAATAAGTTTCTTGAAATGATTTTAAGTGTAATTTTTATTTATGGTAGAAAAAAAGAGATTCTATGAAATTTCTAATTGTATTGTTGTTAATTCCACTTATCATTACACCGGCTTTTGCTCAAACAAATTCACAGACTTTGCCTACCGAAAAAGGGACATTGGATGTAAAACTTTCATATGATGAAATTGTTCCTGGTCAATTAACCACATTAAAAACTGATTTTATTAATCCTCAGACACAGAAAATTCAAGAACACATTGATTGGAGATTTTCAGTTTCAAAAGACGGTGAAACTATTTGGGGACCAACCCAACTAAGTCATACTTCTGAGGGTTCATTAAAAAATTTGAAGTATGAATTTCAAGAAGATGGTATGTACACTTTAGAGTTTGATGTTGAAGGAATTTTATTCCAACCAATTCCACTTGAAAAAGTTTCTTTTGATATTTTAGTGGGAGAAGCTAATGCCCAACCTGATACACCTCCACCAGTGAATGATAATGGTGGAGGATGTTTGATTGCAACTGCAGCATATGGTTCAGAATTAGCTCCACAAGTTCAACAACTAAGAGAATTAAGAGACAATACAATTCTCCAAACAAAATCAGGAGATTCATTTATGACGACGTTTAACGAATTTTATTATTCATTTTCACCTACAATTGCAGATTTTGAAAGAGAAAATCCAATTTTCAAAGAAGGTGTAAAAGTTACTCTAACTCCAATGTTAGCATCACTTTCAATTCTAAATTATGTGGATATTGATTCAGAACAAGAGATGTTAGGTTATGGAATATCTCTGATTTTGCTAAACATTGGAATGTATGCAGGAATTCCTGCCTTTGGAATTCTAAAGTTGTACCAATTTAGAAAAAATTAGTTACAATACTTGAAAATCCAAGAGAGGTTTTTATGTATGCCAACTGGTATTTCTTTTAATGAAGACTATAGCTATAGGCTCTTTCTTCGTATTATTTGCTATTGCAGCAGGTATGTTTGCAAATCCCGCATTTGCAGATCATGCTACTGCAAGCGTCAGCACTCCAGCAGGAACCTCTGTTCCTGGATGTGAAACTACAAACGAATGTTACATCCCTTATGAGGTAACAGTCGATGTTGGTGGTGTAGTAACATGGTCAAATGATGACACTGCAGCTCACACCGTTACTGGTGGAAGTGCAGCAGATGGACCATCTGGTGTCTTTGACAGCAGCTTGTTTATGGCAGGTACAACTTTCTCACATGAGTTTGAAGCAGTAGGTGAATACCCATACTTTTGTATGGTTCACCCATGGATGGAGGGAATTGTAACTGTTCAAGAAGCAGGTGCTGATGATGATAGTATGATGGACGGAGAACTAATGGTAGTAGTAACTGATTCTGCTGTAAAAGGTGGAACCCAAGTTGACCTTGAATTCAGTGAATTACATGTCAACTATGAAATTACTGCAACCCAAAACGGCGAAGTAATCTTACAAGAAACTGCACATGCCATGGAAATGACTGCAAGTCACATGGTTGATTCTGTTGGATCTGATGATAATCCAATTGATGTTGAAATAGTTTCTTTAGGAATTGGTGCACCAGGTGAGGAAGATAATTGGACGGGACCAGTAGGTACAGTGGCAACTGCAAAAGTTGTTCCTGAATTTGGAACAGTCGCAATGATGATACTATCTGTTGCAATCATAAGCATCGTTGCAATCACCGCAAAATCTAGAGTTATTCCAAGATATTAGGAATCCACTCTTTTTCTATTTTCTTTTTATTAAAGCAATCACTGCTAAGATTATTGCAGCTGTTGCAATGGATAACCCGAGAATTGCAAAGTCGTATGCAGCACCTTCAGATGATACTTCAATTCCCGAACCTGACTTTATTGATGATACATCTTGTTGTAGTGAAGACACTGCACTTTTCAAGGCAACAACGTCTTTATCAGATGATGAACCACTAGTTGGTGGAAAGTCCAGTATGGCAGTTGATTCTACATCTTCAACAGGAATATCTACATCAATTAAAACTCCATTAATTTCACCTTTGAGTTGGATTGAATATGAGCCTGTTTTTGTTGGAATTACATGAGAAAAGTAGTGTCCTGGTCTTGGATCAGAGCCCATATCTAAAATTTTAGTTACACCTCCAAATTTTGCAGTGGCTTCAAGATTTTTGAAAGCATTTTTAATTCCAACTTTTAATCCAGCAGTCTCCCCAGTTTCACTAATATCAAAAACAAAATCATTTCTAAATCCTACAACTGGTGGCTCTACCCCCCATCCAACTTCAATCTCATATGGTTCAACTTCTATTGTAGTATGAGCAAATGCCGATGATGCTAATCCTACAGAAAATAACAATGCGATAATACTCAAAGTGGTAACTTTCATGGCTATAATCTCATTATGACATGTTATTATCTTTACGTGGATTGGTACAAACTTCAAACCAAATGAAAACTGTTTAAATTAACAGTGATAATTTGAAGATTAAATGAGAAAAATTCTAATTATCTCCTTACTGATTTTATCAATTTCATTACCATTTGCTTCTGCTCATCCGTTTACTGAGGAAACTAGTCCAAGCTCAGCAGTTAATGCACCAATTGGAATAACTGAGATTACTGTAATTTATTCTGAGCCAATAGAGTTAGATTTTAGCTCGCTGAAAGTTTTTGATAGCAATGGTGATCAAATCGATAACAAAGACTCTCAATATTATCAAGGACAAAACTCACTAGTTGTTACCACACCCCCTCTTGATAGTGGAGCATATACTGTAACAAGTAAAGTGCTTTCAAAAGTTGATGGACATTTGGTGGATGATGCTTTTATTTTTGGAGTAGGAGATGTAAAAATTGATATTTCAACTGACCAACCAAAGTCAATTTATGATATTTTGTTTTTCCCAGAAGCTGGAGCTAGATTTCCAGGATTAGTTGGACAAACCATAGTTTTAGGCTCCATTATCGCCTCATTGTTAATTTGGGGAACTCAAAATAAAGATTTAATCAGAAAAGATATTGAAAAAGTAAATTCGTTTCATCATGGAAAATTTATGACTTTAACTGGGGTTGGATTGATGACAGTTTTTGCATCAAACATTGCAATGCTTGCAGTACAAACTTTACGGTTGGAGACTTCGGCATTTGATGCTATACAAACAACCTTTGGAACATCCTGGCTAATCAGGATGATAATCACAATTGTTCTTTTGGGGGTTTGGTTTTGGATGGATAGAAAAAAAACCCTAACAAAAATGAATCAAATTCCAATGTTGTTGTTATCTTTGGCACTAATTGGAACAACAACTATGATTGGACACGGTTCTGCAAGTGGACAAATGTCAGCTGTTATTTTGGATTATGTGCATAATTTGGTTGCAGCAATTTGGATTGGTGGAATTATTTATTTTGTATTTGCTCTACTTCCAACATTTTCAAAATTAGACGTAACTGTTAGAGAAAAGATGTCTCTGGTAATGATTCCAAGATTTTCCATTGCTTTTATTATTGCAATAGGAATTGTTATCATCACTGGTCCAACCTTAATGTGGCTTTTAGAAAGTGATGTAGGATTAATTACTCAATCTATTTATGGAAAATTAATAATTGCAAAAATTTTCATTGCTGCAATTATGGTTGGGTTAGGAAGTTTCTTTCAGTTTAAGGTTCAAAAGTCGGGCGAAAATACACTTAATTCAAAATCAATATCAGTTCACAAGAAACTAAAACGATCATTAAAGGTAGATGTCACACTAGGAATAATTTTGCTTGGTGTAGTTGCCCTTTTGGCAAATGGAACCTTGCCTGCAGGAGAAATTCAAAAAGTTGACGCACAAGAAGTTTCGTATGGATTTAGAACAATAGAATTTTCTGAAAGTGCAAAATTTGATATTGAAATTACACCATTTTCTAGCGGTACAAATACCATTTTAGTTAAGATTTCTGATTTTGAAAATAATCAATTAGAAGATGCAGAAGAAGTTAAAGTAAAGATTTCAAATCCGGAAAAAAATATCTCACCTATTGAAATTCAGATGATTAAGATTACTCAGGAAGAAGGAACGCCTGCAAAGTTTGAAGGAGAAATTACATTTGGATTTTCAGGACGGTGGCAAACAGAAATTGAGATTCAGCGAATTCAAAATGCAAATGAATCTGTTTTGATGAATTTGCTTGTAAAACCAAGGCTGCCAGATCTACAGATAGAAGTTATAGAATATGATTTTCCTGAGTACACAAAACCACTATTTCCATTGTACGATGGAAAAAACTCAATATGGATTAGTGATCCTGGAGCTCCAAGACTATGGCAATTTTCATTGGATTCAAAAGAATTTACCTTACATTATTTTGATGGGGTAGTTTCGGCATATCTAACTAAAGATCCTGATGGAAAAATTTGGTTTAATGATCCTCCAAGGAATCAAATTGGCTTCTTTGATCCAAACAATGAACAAATTACAACAATTACTTTACCAAAAATTGCACCTGTTATAGATGATAGTAGAACAATGTCAATTCAAGCTGATTTTGATGGTAATATTTGGATAGTCATAAACAATAAAGATAAGATTTTGAAATATACTCCAGATTCAAACACTTTTGAAGAAATTCAATTAGAAAAAAGAACTTTACCATTTGCATTAACTATTGATGATGAAGGAAAAATTTGGTTCTCTGAAACCAATCCTGGTACAATTGGATTCATAAATCCAAAAACAAATGAAATTACAAAATTTTCCGATGGACTGCCCATAAAGGGTCCTGAGGCGTTAATATTTGATAAAGAAGGTAATCTTTGGATTACAGAACATACAGGCTCAGGAATAATAAAATTTAATCCAATTTTGGAGACATTTGATAGAATTCCAGTGTTAGACCCAGAGGCTCTTCCTTTTGGAATGACCTTTGATAGATATGATAACATATGGTTCGCACAACATACAGCAGACAATATTGCAGCATATGATCCACATAATAATAATTTGATAGAAGTTCCAGTTACAACAGCATCGTCATGGGTATTGTATATGACATCAGATGATAAAGATAACATATGGTTTGTGGAAAATCAAGGAAACAAGTTAGGAATGGTAAAGATTACTGAAGTTCCTTTAGTAGCTTCTCAAATACAAACAACAGAAAGTTTTGAATTAAAATATACCGAACTTGCTTCCCCTTTAATTGCAATGGGAATAGTTGCAACATCATTATTTTTTGTAAAAAGCATTAAAGATAAAAGAAGACTAAACTTGTTAGTTAATTCTTAGATAATAAGCCCATAGATTTTATTCCCATAGTTCCAGTAAACAATCCAATTGATAGCAAAACAATTGTTCCAGCTGGCGTAATATCAAAAATATAAGAAATTAAAATCCCTAAAACAACAGAAAGAATTGAAAAGGATATTGAAAGAATTGCAGTTGATTTGAATCCCTTTCCATACATTATTGCAGTGACATTTGGAATAACAAATAATGCTGAAATCAACAAAACACCAACTAGCTGTATGGAAGTAACAACAGTTAGCCCAGCCATAAAGACAATCAAATAATTAATTTTTTCAACCGGAATCCCACTGACTTTAGCTTGTTCTTCATTGAATGTAGAATAAAGTAATTGTCTATACAACAATAAAACAACAATTAGAATAATCCCAGTCAAGGATAAGATCAAAATTGTTTCATTTACACTTACCAGAAGGATACTGCCAAAAAGAAAACTAAAGATATCAATGGTAAATCCACCAGAAATTCCGATAATTACGAGCCCAACTGCTATACCGGATGATAAAAGAACCGCAATGGCAGCATCTCCAGATATATCGTATTTTTTTTTGATTTTGGTAATTATCAAGGCACTAGCTAATGAAACACCATAAGCTGTCCAAAGAGGATATACTCCTGCCATTAAACCCAAAGCAATTCCACCAAAAGAAGAGTGAGCTATTGCATCACCAAACAAAGAGTATCGTCTTAGAACAAGAAACAGTCCTATTACTGAACACAAAATTGCAATAGCAACTCCTGAGATGAGTGCTCTATGCATAAAGCTGAAAGTAAGAATTTCTAGTGACATGATTAGTGATGATGCATGTGTTCCTGCATTGATGCTTCAGAATATTTTTTTACAAGTTCATCATTTTCAAAGAATTCATCAGATTCGCCATGAAAGAATAATGTCCTATTAAGACAAGCTACATGATTTGCAAGTTGATTTACTGCATCCAAATCATGAGATGACCATATTATTGTAATTTTTTGTTTAGAGTTTAATTCTCTTAAAATACTATAGAAAAGATCTATACTTTGTTGATCAATTCCTGCTACTGGTTCATCAAGAATCAAAAGTTTTGGTTTGTTAACAAGTGCCTTTGCAATAAAGACTCTTTGTTGTTGGCCACCAGACAATTCACCTATTAGTCTATTGCTTAATTCATGAATCCAAAGTTGTTGTAAAATTTCATCAATCTTGCTTACATCAGATTCTTTTCTCAAACCCATTCGTACAACATCATTTACAGTAGCTGGAAAATTTTTCTCGAATATTGGTTTTTGAGGAACATAACCAATTTCTTTAAGATAATCTTTGGATTTTCGAATGTCTTTTCCAAAAAATTTAATGGTGCCTTCATATTTTGTGTTCAGTCTAAGCATTGATGCAAAAAGGGTGCTTTTTCCAGCACCATTAGGTCCAATTATGCCTAAAAAATCTCCTTTATTGACTGAAAAACTAACATCATCAAGGGCTTTAACGTCAGGATACTTTACATTCAAGTGATCAATTTCAACTATTTTCAACACAAAGCCTCCTTGAGGTTATCAAGATTTTGAGTCATTCTCGAAATATAGTTACCATCAATTCCAGTTTCAATTGGTGATAAAACTAGAATTTTACCTGATATTTCATTTGCAATAACATTTGATACTCGAGTATCAACAGATTCTTCAGTGAAAATTATTTGAATTTGCAATTCCCTTGCAGTATTAATTACATTTTCTAAAGTTTTTGCAGTTGGTTCTGCATGTGGATCATTTGATGAAATTATTGTATGTTGGTGCAATTCATATTCATCTGCAAAATAAGAAAATGCGTCATGAAAAGCTATAAAATCACGATTACATGTTGATAGTTCCTTTCTTATTTTATTATCCAAATTATCTAATTTCTTGATATAGCTTTTAGCATTGGTCTGATAGAATTGTTGATTTTGGGGATCCTGTTGCGAGAAAGAATCAGCTATATTTTGAACTTGAATTTTTGCTAAAACTGGGTTTAGCCATATGTGCGGATCTCCAGATTCATGATCATGTTCATCTGTTTCATGTTCATCAATTATTTCTGAATCTCGAATAATAATACCAACACTGGTATCAACAATAGTTCCTGAATAATTCAATTCTTTTAAACTATGAACCCAATTTTCAAATCCAATTCCGTTGATAATTATTAAATTCGATTTTTGCATTTGTTGTACATCTTGAATGGTAGGTTCCCAATCATGTGGTTCAACTCCGGTTGGAACAAGTAATTGAACATCTACTTTGTCTTGACCGACTTGTTTTGCAAAATCGTATAACGGATAAAATGATGCTATTGCGTTAATCTTTTTAGAATTATCTTTTTGATTTGTTTGTAATCCAGAATCTGTTGCCCAAACTGAAAATGAGGCCAGTGGGATTAACACAATAATTGCAATAATTGATAATTTCACTTGATTGTTCATGCGTAAAAACCAGCAGGATTATTAATAAAGCTATAAAATCTTAATAATTTTAATTGCTAAACTTATAAGATAATTAATAACATTAGGCATATGCCAATAGTTTCAATCTCACTAAATGATGAAATCCTAACAGAGTTAGACAAACTTCAAAAATCCATGGGATTTTCGGGACGGTCTGAGGCAATAAGGGCAGGTATTAGGACATTTGTTTCAGAAGAAAAACAAAAATCGGATTTGTCTGGAAAAATTCATGCGATTTTACTAGTTGTTCACAATGATGAGTTTGATCATATTGTTTCTGGAATTACTCATAACTTCGAGGATCTTATTACAACACATCTTCATAGTAAGATTGAGACAGAAAAATGCATGGAGTTGTTTGTAATTGATGGAGATGCAGAAAAAATCTCTACAATGACAAAGGATTTTCAAACAAACAAAAATATGGATACTGTAAAGCTAGTTGCACTATAACTAGAAAGTTTTTAGATTTAACGAAGTTTTTTTGGATATAATTATTACTGTCATTATAGATACAATGAGAACTAATGCAGCTATAGAACCAAACTCAGGTGCAACCACAATTCCAAATTCAGTTTCTTGACCAGTATTTCTTATATTTTCAAATCGAATTATTGTAGGTCCTGTTTGATCTTCTTTAAAGTAATAGTCTTCTGATTCTCCTCCAATTTGAGCCAATCCAGTTGTTCTGTGAATTTCTTTTCCTCCTTGTAAGAGTACAAATGTATAATCTGAATTGCGTAGTGGTTGACCAGTTGTTCCATCTCTTATTGTAAAGACAAATTTTGTGTTTGTGTCAGGTTCAATTGTAATAGGATCCCATGATAGATGTATTAGAAAGTCTTCGCTTCTAGTATATGCAGCAAGAGGAAAATCAATTTTTTCAGTAGTGGATAATGTAAAGACTATATTTTCGGGCAGTGATTCATCTGAATTTTTCATTTGGTTTTTCAAAAATCGCAAGTGATCTTGCAATAATACAAAATGAACTATCCTTTCGTTCTCTTCAGTATAATCATCAATGGTGACTGAGGATTTGAACAAGTCTATCCCATTAACTTTTCCCGTATAACCCCCAGATAGAAACTCAGTAAAGTCATCAGGAAAATGAACCTCCACATGAACTACTGGAATGTGAGACATTTGTTTTTCATTCCAATCAAAGGGCATCTCAAAATTTACCTGTTTATTTGCTGAATCATACTCAAAATTCGAAATTTTGTCAAAATATGACTTCATCCTAAATGAAACATCCTGATTTTGGGCATCTTTTTGCCAAGACTGAGTAATTTCCGCCACGCTCAAATCTGCATTATACACCTCAGAGTCCTCTATGATATTTGTTGGCTCATCAATGGTCCTGACTTCAATCTCAAAATTATAAAGACCCCCAGAATTAAAGATAGGTCCAGTGATTTCAAGTGGGTTTGATTCTGTTTTGTACCATGCGCCCAAAAGAGAGTCTTGTTTGCCATTAATTGTAATCTCTCCTTCTTGGGTGGGCTTTATTTTAATTACAAGTATACCATCAGACGTAAAAAAATAATTTCGGAATATCATTTCATTTTCATGAAATAAACCAATTAGAAGGGTGACATTTTTTGCATTTTCCTTTGTGTCATCTTCCGTTGCAGTAATTGTAATTTGTTTTTCCTCAAAATTATCAAAGGATGGGGGAAGCTCAACTGAGATTGAGATTTCTTTCCCTTGAATATCAACTGATGAGATTGTATCAATGCCTAATCCATGACCATAAACACTACTTACAGGAAATAGAAATCCTACTACGAGTAAAAGAATTCCAATTTTTGGTATTGACAATGGTATTTTTACAATGTAGGGTTATTTTATTGTCAGTAATTCCTCAATTCTTTCAATAAGTTCTTCAATAGTATTTGCCTCTAAGATAGGCTGCAGGTCATTTGGATCCTGGGCACCAAGAGCTGCCAAAGAATAGACATAATCAATTGTTGGAGTATCAGTAGTTAGATAGTATTGTTCTAAAACATGATCCAGCGCATGAGGCTCAACAACTTGTGGAAGTGCTTGTTTTACAGTTTTTTTCTTCCACATATCAACAAGATGCTCCCATTGATTCAATGAAATGTTATCATCAATCTCAGGAATCAATTCAACTTCTGCTCTGATGTACATTTTTTCATCATTGTGAGATTTTTCATCAAGATCAGATATTGCCTGATGTCCTTCAATGGAATGCGGGTCATAGTTTTCAGGTAGTTTTACTGATGGAGGAATTATTTTTTTTATCTTGAATTTACTTCGGCCCAATGTTTGAATGTGCAATTGCATGCCATCAATCTCAACATCTTCACATTTTGTGATTTTTGCAATTGTGCCCACAGATCTTGGTCCATTCCAGCCTTGAATTTGATTACTTGAATCTACTAAACACACTCCAAACTGCCCATCACCTAACATACAGTCATCAACTAGTTGCTTGTATCGTGGCTCAAAGATTCGAAGTGGTAGTTCTTGTCTAGGAAACAATACTAGGTCTAATGGAAAAATAGGAACGATTTTTGTTTGAGTCAAACTGTTATTCTTTGTAATTCCTTTAGATATATGGAATACGGAAATTTTTAATATATTCTATAATTTCACTCAGAAACCATTTTCATTGAGAATTAAACCCAACAGTGCAGCACGAGTGTGTTTTCCATATTCAGCTTGTTGAAAGTATTTTGCGTTTTTTGTATTATCAATGTCAGTTGAGATTTCATCTAGTCTTGGAAGTGGATGTAAAATTATAGAATCATCTTTCATCCTTTTTAGTAAATCTAATCCAATTACATAGCTTCCCTTTACCTTGAGATATTCTTCCTCATCTGGGAATCTTTCCTTTTGAATCCTGGTTACATAAACCACATCCAAATCTTCAATGTATTCTTCAATGTCAGTAGATTCAGTAAATGATAGTTTTTTTCTAATTTCATAAATAGAATCTGACCTTATTCGTAATGACTCAGGCGAAATCAAATGAACATCAACATCATAGTTTCCAAGAGCAGATAAAAGTGAGTAAACAGTTCTTCCATACTTTAAATCTCCAATGATTCCAATTTTTAACCCGTCAATCTTTTTCTTTTCTTTTTTAATCGTAAACAAGTCTTGTATGGCCTGTGTTGGATGTTCTTCAGTTCCACTTCCTGCATTAATTACGGGTTTTGAGGAGATCTCAGACGCAAATCTACTAGATCCATCAAGTGGATGTCTTAAAACAAGTATATCTGAATAAATTGACATTATTTTTACAGTGTCTGCAAGGCTCTCACCTTTCTGAGTAGAAGAAGATGAGATATCAGAAATGCCTAACGAATTGCCTCCAACTGAGGCCATGGCAGACTCAAAACTCAGACGAGTTCTGGTACTTGGTTCATAAAACAAGTAACTTAGTGTTTTTCCCTTACAGATTTCTCGTCGTGCTGCAGGATCCAAACTCATTATTTTATCAGTATACTCAAAGATCTTCTCAAATTGTTCTTTATTGTAGTCTTTAATAGATATGATATTTTTGTTGTAAAACTCGTTCACTCTTTCAATAATATATACTGGTGACTATACAAAGTATTCTGATGCAAGAGTCCGAACTAATGGTTCGACGAATCAAAGAAGGAACTGTAATTGACCACATTGATGAAGGAAAAGGTCTTCAGGTATTAGGAGCCCTTCAAATTGATGGGGGTGATGGCAGTCTTATCACTATTGCTCTGAATGTTCCAAGTGGAAAATTTAAGAAAAAAGACATTATCAAAGTAGAAAACAAGTTTCTTGCCGATGATGACACTAACAAATTGGCAGTAATTGCCCCAAAGGCGACTATCAACATTATCAAAAATTACAAGCTAGTCGAAAAGAGAAGAGCTTCGCTTCCAAATGAGATAGACAGGATTTTTCGTTGTTCTAATCCTGATTGCATTACTAATAGTTCTGAGCATATTGAATCTGTGATGGATGTAATTGACAAAGAAGGAACGGTTCTCAAGTGTAGATATTGTAGCCGGGTACTAGATGTGAACCAGCTAAAATATAACTAAAGATAATTTTTAAAAATTTTAGAATTTACGTTTGGGTTTACTGTCCCAAGATGATAAACATCATGACTATACCGTAGATAGCGATTGATTCTACCATACCTACGAAGATGAATACTTTTGACTGTAATGCTGGGTTCTCACTAATTACTGCAAGACCTGCTGCACCTACTTGACCTAAACCGAGTCCGGCTCCAAGTGCTGCCATACCAAATGCTAAACCTGCACCTAGAAGTTTCATGCCAGCAGCATCAGATGCCCCTGATTCTTGAGCATAAGCAGTACCAGTGAATCCTAATGCTGAAATTACAATTGTTGCCAAAAGTGCTAATACAATAGGTTTCATGTACGATTTAGCCCCTTCCGTTCCATATTTAAATCATGATAATTTTTTTGGATCAAATTTGATCAAGTGTCTTTTTTTTGAATGATTGAAGATCTTCTTTAATAGATTGGGAAGATTTTTGGTGATCTTGTTCTAATGATTTTTTTGAATCTTCAATTAATTTTTTAATTTCTTCTTTTGCCATTTTTATCTACTCTCCATCTTAGCTTTGACTTTTTTTAACTTTGCGAAATCTTCTCTTTCCCTTTCTTCTAGTGTTGCAAGGATAAATCGAATTTTTTCCTTATACTGTGGAATAATTACATTTTCTAATGCATTTAGTAGTTTTTGGGTTTTCTCAAGTGCTTTTGCTAGACTAAAGATAGAATTTTCATATTCTGCTGCTTTGCAGATTTTGGGAAGTAATTCCTTGATCTGTTTTGCTGCTCTATCTATCGAAGAGTTTGTATCTGCAAATCCATAAGGCATTGATTTTGTATCTTTTTCAGTAACTGTAAGTGCAGGAATTTTTACATCAACGACTCTTCTTACGTGAATATCAACTTCCATTACAGATGGTGTAGATTCTGCAACAGAATCAACTGTTCCTGTTCCTAATGCAAGATATGCCTCATTGACAGATTTGTAAATGTCTTGTAAGGGATCCCAAATACCGCCTCTTGCCTTTGAGGCTTCTTGAATCATTTCTTCAATGTTTTTTAAGAGAACTTTGCGTTTATCATCAAGGATTTTTTGAACCATTACTGCAACTTGAGTTGATTTTTTGTATTTGAGTAGTTCAATTTTTGTCGCAGCAACATTCTGTCCAAATGACATTTTGCTACTTTCCCTGATAATATTGGTCTACGTACTTGTCTTTGATTTTGGTAATCTCATTCTTTGGTAGTTTAGAAACAATCTTCCATAAAATACCAAGAGTCTCTTCAATTGTTCTATTTTCATCAGTTGCTTGAGTTAGAAATTCTTTTTCAAATGTATCTCCAACATCCATGTATTTCAGATCAATTTCAGTTAATCCTGCTTTACCTACAATGCCTGCAAGAGCCCTTACTTCTTGTGCTCTAGAATACGCATCATAAACCTGATTAGAAACTTCACTGTGATCTGCTCTTGTACTTCCTTCTCCAATTCCGTCTTTCATTAACCTGCTAAGACTCATCAAGATGTTTACAGGTGGATAAACTCCTTGTCTGAATAAATCTCTACCAAGTACAACTTGACCTTCTGTGATATATCCAGTAAGATCTGGAATTGGGTGAGTAATATCATCTGAAGGCATTGATAAAATTGGAACCTGAGTTACACTTCCTTTTCTACCATTTAATTTTCCAGCTCTTTCATAGATTGTTGACAAGTCAGTGTATAGATAACCCGGATAACCCTTTCTTCCTGGTACTTCTTCTCTTGCTGCACTGATTTCTCTTAATGCTTCAGCATAATTTGTCATATCAGTTAGAATAACCAAAACATGCATTCCTTGTTCAAACGCTAAATATTCTGCGACAGTTAATGCAACACGAGGTGTAATGATTCTTTCAATTGCAGGATCATCTGCTGTATTTAGGAAAAGAACACTTCGCTTTAGCGCACCAGATTCTTCAAGACTTCTTCTGAAATATTCTGCCTCACTGTATTGTACACCAATTGCAGCAAATACTACTGCAAAATCATCTTGTGTGCCAACCACACTTGCTTGCCTTGCAATTTGTGCTGCAACAAGGTTATGAGACATACCTGAACCTGAAAATATTGGAAGTTTTTGTCCTCTAACGAGGGTAATCATTCCATCAATAACTGAAATACCAGTTTGAATAAAGTCTTTAGGATATTCTCTCTGTTCAGGATTCATTGGTTCACCGTTAATGTCAATAAATTTATCAGCAATTGGATCTGGTAGTCCATCTTTTGGTCTGCCTAAACCATCAAAGACCCTTCCAAGTACTTCTTTTGATACTGGCATTTCCATAAGTTTCCCAACAAATTTTGCTTTGGTACCAGAGATAGATAATCCAGTTGTTCCTTCAAATACTTGAACTACAGCTTTACCATTTCCAACTTCGAGAACTTTACCTAATCTTCTTTCTCCTTCATTAGTTTCAATCTCTACTAGTTCATCAAATGCTGCATTTGATACATCATCAACTACTACTAGTGGACCTTTAATTTCTGCAATCTTACTATATTGTACTCCACCTTCACTCAATTTTGAACTTTCACTCCTGTAATATTTTTGAATTGTTCTTGCATGTCGAGATCTAATTGATCAAGTTTTGCAACCTCATCATCTTTGATATCCATTCTTGCCTTTAACATAGAACCAACAACTGACATTGCTCTAATATCAGCTAATGATGCTCCTTCCTTAAGGGCTTGTTGTCCTCTCCTATAAAAGTCAACAAGAAGTTTTAGTAATTTGTACTGTTTTTCTGGACTACAATAAGTGTCAACTTCATCAAATGAGTTTTGTTGTAGTAAACCAATTTTTATCATTCTTGCAACTTCAAGAATTAATTTTTCTTCATCAGGTAGTGCTTCAGGACCTAAGAGTCTGACAATTTCTTTTAGTGTGTCTTCTCTTTGTAAAACACCATATGCTTCACTTCTAAGACTAAGCCAATCCTCATTGATGTTTTCTCCCCACCATTTTGCAATGTCTGCCAAATAACCAGAATAGCTGTTCATCCAGTTAATTGATGGATAGTGTCTAGAGTATGCAAGTTTTGCATCCAATGCCCAAAAAGTTTTGATAAATCTCATGGTGTGAGTTGTTACTGGTTCAGTAAAGTCCCCACCTGATGGTGAAACTGCTCCAACTAGTGTAACTGAACCATCACGGTCTGGACTACCAGATGCTCTCACACGTCCTGCTCTTTCATAAAATTCTGCTAATCTTGATGCAAGATATGATGGATAACCTTCTTCTGCGGGCATTTCTTCTAAACGTCCACTCATCTCTCTGAGGGATTCTGCCCATCTACTAGTTGAATCTGCTACAAGTACAACATCTTTACCCATATCTCGGTAGTATTCAGCAATTGTTACACCAGTGTAGATACTTGCCTCTCTTGCTGCCACTGGCATGTTACTGGTGTTTGCAACCAAAACGGTTCTATCCATGAGTGGTTTTCCAGTTCTTGGATCTTTGAGTTCTGGGAATTCAACTAATACTTCAGTCATTTCATTTCCTCGCTCTCCGCATCCGATGTAAACTACAACTTGTGAATCTGCCCATTTTGCAATTTGGTGCAGAGTTACTGTTTTTCCAGTTCCAAATGCACCAGGGATAGATCCAGTACCTCCTTTAGCAATTGGGAAGAACGTGTCAATAACACGTTGTCCAGTCAAAAGTGGAACTGTTGGATCATATCGTTTTAAGAATGGACGTGGTTTTCTAACAGGCCATTTGTGATACATCTTAAGAGGAATGGTTTTACCGTCTTTTTCAGTAGTTGCCATTTCAGTTTCTAAATTATAATCTCCTTCACTTACAATGTTCGTAATCTTTCCACCTTGGTGATCAGGTGGAACCATAATGGAATGCTCAATTAGGTCTGTTTCTTGAACAGTACCAATTACACTTCCAGCAGAAACTTCATCGCCAAGGCTTACTGTTGGTACAAAGTGATAATTTTTAGTCAAATCTACGGGAGTTGTTGTAATACCTCGTCCAATATAGGAACCTGAGGCTTTTGATAATTCTTTTAGTGGTCTTTGAATTCCGTCATAAATTTGTCCAATAATTCCAGGACCTAGTAAAACACTAAGTGGATTTCCAGTACCAACTACAGGCTCACCTGGTTTTAATCCGCTTGTTGTTTCATAAACCTGAATAAATGCAACATCACCTGTAAGTCGAATAACTTCTCCAACAAGTTTGGAATCTCCAACAGTTACAGTCTCATACATTTTTGCATCAGACATTCCGTCTGCTTTAACAGCCGGACCGCTTATCCAAACAATTCTACCTTGCGCTGCCATCTAGTTACCCACTCCGAATTGAGTTGCAATGTCTTTCCTAATTAAAGGCTTCAGTCGTTCAATTTTAGCATCAATGGTATTGTCAAATGTCATGGCACCATCTTTTGATTTTACTTTGACACCACCAAGACAATCAATTGTTTCAGAAGAAAGCTCAGCTCCTGGATATTGAGATAAGTTAGATTGAACCACATCTTTGTCTTTGGAATTTGTAAAAACAATGACTTCATTTGTGCCCAAGTTTTTAGTTGATTCATCTAAGAGAGATTTAATTAAATTTGAATAATCACCACTGCGATCAGCATTTGCAATTTCATCAAGTGCTTTTGCAAACACTTTATCAATTGATTCTTCTACAGTAGTAAGCTGTTTGTTTCTGACTTCGAGATCTGAGCTACCAATAATTTGTTTTTCAATTTTATCTGCTTCCTTTCTTCCATTGGAGATAATTTGATCGTATTCCTGCTCTAATGTAGAAACAGAATTATCTAGTTTTTGTCTAGATTCTGAAAGTGCCGAATTAAGACTTGATAAAATATTTGATTCTGTTTGACTAAGAATTTTGTCTATAGTGTTTTCTAGTGCAGAATCAGATGGCAATGTGAGGCGTTGACTCGATAATAGATTTTAATGTTTGGGAATGACCAAATCAGAAAGATATTAAAATCAAAGAAAAAATCACTTGAGTATCTTGGCTACAGCCGATCTAAAATTAGGAACTGTTATTTTGCCAAGAAGTGAGTCTCCTCGAGCAATTTCAAGACTAACTGAATTTGAATGGTTTCACAAAATTGAAACAGATAATGATCTCGTAACTCCTGAAATCGATGATCTTCTCTTAGAAGCCCAAAAAGCCTTTCAGTCAATTGATGATGTTGTAAAGGGATTAGGAATTCCGCCAATTGTGGGGATTATGGAGATACTTTTCAAAGGAACTGTAATCAAAAAGAAGGATTATGAGATTGATGAAATTGAAGATATGGTGACTTATCTTAAAGAAACTGCACCTTCAATTATTGACAAACCTGCCGAGTTACTTGAACAGGCTACAAATACAAAACTTGCAATTGAAGAGTTTACTTCGCTTAAAGAAACATTGGAAGTGATTAAGAAAATGAAAATAGACCTGACAGGGTTTGGTTTAATGAAATACTTTTACACAAATCTCTTTGTTATCAATTCTTCAGACTTTGAAGAAATTAGCCGCTCACTTGAGGGTATTACATTTTACAAATACGATTTAGAAAATAAAGAAAAATCAGCTCTTCTAGTAATATCTGATTCAGAAGACTCTGAAAAAGTCCTAAAGGTTCTAAGGAGTTTTAATTCAAACGTATTTACAATTCCCCAAGGAATGCCTCAAGTTCCTAGTGAAGCTTATGAAACAGCAACATCAAAAATTAAAGAACTAACTGAAAAACAAGCCTCAATTAAAAAACAAATTTCAGGAATTAAAAAAAGCATACGACGAGATATTTTGTCTATTCATGAAAAGGCTCTTGTTGCAAAAGACGTACTTGAGAGTTTAAGGAAGCCTGGAGGAACTAAACATTTTGCAGTACTTCAAGGATTTATTCCAAAAAAAATGGAGAGTGAATTTCAAGATTCAACTAAACAATGGACATCAGTTGTAGAAGAGGTAACTGATCCGAAATTAGTCAATGAATTACCAACTCTATTTGACAATAAAAGATTCGTAAGAACATTTGAAGTAATAACAAAAAGTCAAGGAATCCCAAAAAAAGGTGAGCCAGATCCAACTCCAATGATTGCTCTAATGTGGCCAATATTTTATGGATTGATGTTTGCAGACATAGGTCACGGATTATTATTGATGGCACTTGGATTATTATTCAAAGCTAAAGGACAAGGTGGACTTTCAAGATGGGGAATGCTAATTGCAATTTCTGGTGCCTCCGCTGCAATTGCTGGTGTTGGTACCGGAGAAGTGTTTGGGTATCACCTGGATCATATAGGTCCATTCGAAGGATTACTAGAAGAAGGTGGAGCGCTTTACTCAGTTAGTTGGATTGTTGGAATTCTAAGTGTTGCAGAGCTTTCATTTGATCAAGTAATTAACATACTCAAAGTTTCATTATTCCTTGGGGTTGTTCATCTAGTTTGGGCAATGGTTTTGAGAATGCAAAGATTAGCTCAAACAGGACAAAAGCTAGTTTTGTATATGGAGGCAATTCCAAATCTTGCACTTTATGGAGGAATAGTTGTTATCATGATGTGTGCAATTGGCTCACAATATGATGTAATGAATATGTATTCTAGAGCACATACAGAAGCTGTTCCGTGGGTTACAATCTTCTTAGGTGATTGGGCTCAAGTTTGGATTGTTACAAGAATTGCAGTAGTAATTGTAATTGGATCAATGGTACTTATGATGGTAGGAGGAATTATGCATGCAAAGAAGCATCCAGGAGATGGAGGAGATCCCGCAAGTGTAGTGATGGAAGTATTTCTTGGAAAAACAGTGGAGGCTTTAGCTCATACAATTAGCTATGCTCGGCTTGGTATTATGTTGCTCGTACATACGGCGTTATTATTGACAGTAAACAATGCATTTTCATCATTAGGTGGTTCAGAGTCTGGAGCAGCCATGGCAATGATCATTGGTGGAAACTTGGGAATAATGATGATCGAAGGACTTATTGTGTATATTCAGTCCCTCAGATTGCATTTGTATGAATTCTTTACAAAGTGGTATGCTGGTGGTGCACAACCATTTGCTCAGGTTAGACAAGAATTAATTTACAATAAGTTTATCTGGAAAAAAAAATAAAATGATTTTACATCCAAATTTAAAAATATAGAATTTAGATAAAGAAAATATTACTCTTTATCGTCTTTAGCTTTGTCGTGGGCTTTTTTGGCAGCATCTTTTGTTCCATCATATGCTTTTGTACCAAGTTCTGAACCTTTCTCAATGCCTTTTTTTCCAAGATCTGCTCCTTTGTCTACACCTTTTTCAGCAGTATCTTTGATTTTTTTCAAAAATCCTATATATCAAAACTCTTTTAGTTGCTAAAAAATGGTAAGTGTAATTTCAAATCTTATTTTTCAACAGGAAGATCTACTCGATTTCCCCATTCACCCCAAGAACCAAGATAAACTCGTACGTTTTCAAATCCTAGTTTTTTTAGAATAAGAAAAGAATTTGCAGCTCTGTAGGCGCCTTGACAATAAGTTACAATTTCAGTATTTTTTGGAATGTCATATAATTTTGATAATTCAGAGACATCCTTGAAGGTTCCATCTTCCTTCAAATTAAGATTCCAATCAATATTGATAGAATTTGGAATATGGCCATGTTGAGCAGCTCTCACTATTGTGCCATCATATTCACCTTCAGATCTTGCATCAAGTATTGAGAGTTTATCTAAATTATCACGAATATTTTCAAATCCCGAAATAATTGAGGAATTAATTTTGCCTGTAAAATTAGTTGGTTTAAAGCTGTTTTGTGTGATTTCAACTTTCAGGTTATCTTGTCGCCATTTTTTCATTCCACCATCTAACATCACAGTATCTGGATGAGAAAAATACATCAACATCCAAACACCTCTTGCAGCTAACATGCCAGATACTTCATCGTAAAAAATAACTTTTTTTTCTTCAGTTACACCAGCAAATGAAAGAAGCATGTGGGTTTGCTTGTTGAAATTTTCAATTCCTTCTTTTGAGGTATCAACCCAATGAAATGCAAAAAGATCCAAGTTTACAGCTCCTGGAATATGGCCTTCTGAGTATTCTTTGAAGGAGCGAGTATCAATTATGAGAGTTTTTGAATCATTTAAAATCGAATCAAGTTCTGATGTTGAAATTATCATACTGTCTATAATATTTTTGAATGTAAATTGATTTGGGTTGTATAATAAAAAGAAGAAAAGAAAAGTGAGTTTTCTATTCGTTTACGTATGCTCTTTCTCCGTGCTGAGCCAAATCGAGACCAATCTCCTCTTCTTTAGGAGTGACTCTGATTCCGCCAGGCCAAACGGCATCCATTACTTTTAGGATTACAACAGTTACACCGAATGCATAAGCCACTGAGACAAATGCTGCAATGATGCTAATTGCTTGCTGTTCCATACCTTCTGCTGTACCAGTCCATGCGCCAATACCGTCTCCGGTATCCCAGACATGTGGGCTAGCTAGTGTACCTGTCAAAATTGCACCAGTAAGACCACCCATTCCGTGTACTCCCCATACATCTAATGCGTCGTCCCATTTACGGGCATTCTTGAATGCGATACATCCATAACAGATTGTACCAGCTGCAATACCGATAATTATAGCTGCCATAGGACCAACCCAACCAGAAGCTGGAGTGATTGCTACTAATCCTGCTACTGCGCCTGAAGCTGCTCCTACAATACTTGGTTTTCCTGTATGTGCCCATGACACTAATATCCAAGTAACTGCAGCCATACCTGTTGCGGTATTTGTAACAGTCCATGCACTTACGGTAATGCCGTCTACCATTACTTCACTTCCTGCGTTGAAACCAAACCATCCAAACCACAGTAATCCTGTTCCGAGGACCACCATTGGAATGTTGTGAGGCTCCATTGGCACCTTGCCATATCCTAATCTTCTGCCAAGGATCATGGCACCTGCCAACGCAGAGAATCCCGAAGAAATGTGTACAACAGTACCACCTGCAAAGTCTAATGCATATGACGGTGATAGTTCTGGATCGAGGTCTAAACCACCTCCTCCTATGAAACCGCCTCCCCAGACCCAATGTGCTATTGGATCGTAAACGAAGGTTCCCCATAAGAGTACGAATATGACCAATGCACTAAACTTTATTCTGTCAATTAATGCACCAATGATTAGAACTGGTGTAATGATTGCGAATGTAGCTTGGAACATTGCGAATAACTGATGTGGAACTGTACCAGGCCAACCTTGACTACAATAGTCGCCGTCCTTAAATTCATTCATTTGGTACGCGGCTGACCATGTGTCATGACATGGGCCTACTTCACCTAACGGTGCCCATGCTGATACCATGTTGAAGCCTGCATAGTCGAGACTTCCCATGAACATATTGGCACCTTCATCTGCGTTTGGTGCAAATGCTAACGAGTATCCCCATAGAACCCATTGTACTGACATTAACCCCATAACTACAAGGGTCATACCAAGTACATTGACGATATTCTTTGATCTGGCTAAACCGCCATAAAAGAATCCGACTCCTGGAGACATCAATAGTACCATTGACGTTGCCATAAGCATCCATGCTGTATCACCTGTATCTATCATACAAGGTAGCATGCCGCCTTCGCCGTCATCAAACCAGCATTCGTTAGGGTTACCGGTGTAAATTCCACTGGTTCCTTTAACATATCCATCCATACCATCGTCAACACTTTGGGCAAATGCTTGTGACATTGCCCCAGTTGCTGTAATGGCTACTGCGGCCACAAGTAATAGAGCATACTTGTGGTTCCTAGAATTCATTGTTTTAATCGAAATTGAAAATTATTTAAGGGTTAAGACAACAAAATTGGTAAAAAAGTAAATTATTATATTTTAGTTTAATTTGATAATATCATAGAAAATGCAAATTATGTTATGGAGAAAATAGATGAAGGTAAAATCCAGCACAAAATTATCAATCTTTGATACCTTCAAGACCAAGGACAATACCCTTACAGGCGAGGCTAAAAGACAAAGATCCATTATTCAAATTTTATCTAGTAATGCCAATCCTGCAGAAAGGACGAGAACTGGAATATCACAAAAAATTGCCAAAGGTCAAGGAAATGTTTGGAAGAACATTTACTCTGGGATTTTTAGGGATCTTGATGAGATTTTGCTCCCAATGGGAATTGCCGAAGAAGATGGGAGATTACCTCTAAAACGTGGTCCGAAAGCATTGCAGGAAATAGGCATTCCTTTTTATCATTTAACTAGAAAAGGTGTATTGATT
>Ga0224508_10000526_pt1 | contig 37608 bp, 35 predicted proteins | sample SF_Jan12_sed_USG_4_FD_170157 | JGI IMG/M metagenome (GOLD analysis project Ga0224508, IMG submission 170157) | Sediment microbial communities from San Francisco Bay, California, United States - SF_Jan12_sed_USGS_21 | ecosystem: Environmental > Aquatic > Marine > Sediment | place: USA... | reverse complement strand
CAATGCTTCGCCCAACTGCACACCGACCAGCGAACGAAAGAGCCCCAACCCCATGGATTCATAGTCCGATACAGCTTGTCGCAATAACGATGTCCCTTCCTCAACCCGACCGGAAAGCGCGTACACATGGCCCAGGAACCCCATGATGAACGGGGATAGATAAGTGAGTCGCCATTCTTGGATCAAGGCAAAAGCCTGTTCAAGCGCGTCAATCGCGGCGTCAAGCTCCCCTTTTAGGCCGTACAAGTACCCAAGATCGTAATAGATGTGCGCCAGGTTGAATGGATGCCCGACTTCCTTGGCGATCCGCAGTGCTTCTCGGCCGTGGTCCAGCCCTGCCGCGAACTCTCCCCGTTCAGCCAAGGCCCACACCAACCAGGAACGGGCGACCACGGCAGGCACAAAGGGTAGACCACAACGTTTATGACTTAGATCGTCGGTGAGCAAATCCGCGATCTTTCGAAAGAAAGTTTCGGCCCGGCGACAATCGCCGGAAGTGACGTAGGCACATCCGAGATAGAAATTCGCCCCGATCTTGAGTGGAAGACCTCCCGATTTTTCGTTGATTGCCAGCGCACTGCGGGCAGAATCACGCGCCTCCATCGAACGGCCAAGCTGCCAAAGACTCGCGCTCGTGAACACTGATACCCAGCCCACCCGTCTTGCATTATCGAGCTTCTTGGCTAGACGTTCGGCGCCACGCAGAAGCGTAAGGATTTCTTCAAATCCACCGATGGACCAGAGCGCGTTCCGTAGGTCGAAGTGCAGATCGATGGCCTGTTCCAAGGACTCACGTGTCTCCGGTAGGTGGGATCCAGCCGACAGTGCATGCTCGAATTGTGCGACCGCCTCACGCACGGCGGCACGATCCATCGCCCTGATCCCCGCCTGTTGCAGATAGGTGAACGCCTTATCCCAGACCTCACCTTGGTAGGCATGATGCGCCAGCAAATCGATCCTCTCGTTTAGCTGGTCACCGACTTGGGCCTCCAGAACTTCTAAGATGAGCGCATGCAAACGCCGGCGTCGGCTAATCAGTACGGTTGTGTAAGCGGCATCCTGCACTAACGAGTGTTTGAACGTATAGGTGATATTGGGTGATACGCCACGACGAAACACCATCCCTGACTGAACGAGTCGATCGAGGGCGACATCGATCTCGACGTCGGTCTTGTCCACGACTGCGGCAAGTAGGTCATAAGAAAACTCCCGGCCAATGGTCGCGCCAACCTGGGCAATTTCTTTTGCCGCGTCCAGTCGGTCGAGGCGCGCCACCAAGGAAGACTGAAGCGTAGCCGGTATCAGGTGGCCGGCCATATCACCCGTTGATACGCCGCTTTCAAGGACCGATTTTGTCAGCTCTTCGACGTACAACGGCACGCCGTCGGCGCGCGCAACAATCCATTCGATCATTGGGTCGGCGAGATCTTGGCCGCCTACCCAGCGCGCGATTTCTGCCGCTTGCCTACGGCCAAGCCGATTTAAAGTGACCGAGGTCAGGTGCGCGTGACCGGACCAAGGCGGCTCATATTCCGGCCGATAGGTGATCAGCATGAACACTGCCTGATCGGCGATCCGCGACATGATTTCCCCTAGGAAATCGCCGGTCGACGGATCAAGCCAATGCGTATCTTCGACCACGAACAAAACAGGCCGTTGCCGGCCCAACGCCAACACCTGCTCGATCAGTGCCTCGATGGTTCGGTGTCGTAGCTGTTGAGGCGTCAAATCGAGCGGACCAAAGCGCTCTTCTCCCGAAAGCGACAGCAAAGCCGCGAAAAGCGGTGCAATCGCTTCGATGTCTGCCGCCGTCGGCGCCAGTAACCTCTCCAACTTGTGCAATTTCGCCTTACCGTCGTCCTCACTAGAAAAGCCCGCGGCGCGTTGCAATCGTTGGATGACGGGATGAAACGCACTGTTGGCGTGATAGGGAGAGCACTGGTAGTGCAGGTTGAAACGTGGCTCATCGCCGAATTCATTCCTGAAATTTTGCACCATTCGGGACTTGCCAATACCGGCCTCGCCCGACAGCAGTACGACTTGGCCCTCGCCGCCCTTCGCCAGTTCCCAGCGCTCCCATAACAAGCCTAATTCGTGCTCCCGTCCAACCAGGCGGGTAAGCGTGCCCCGATGTGCTGCTTCGAACCGACTCTCCGCCGCGCGCTCGCCGATCACGCCCCAGGCGGGGACACTCTCGGAGAACCCCTTCAAGTGGTGCGAGCCGAGATCATCCAGCTCGAACACGGTGCCAAGCAGACGGCGAGTAGTCGCACCGATTACGACTTGACCGGCTGTCGCGATGCCTTGAAGACGGGCAGCTAGGTTCGGCGTTTCGCCGGTTACTGCTTCCGCATCCGAAGTGACATCACCGCCCAGATCGCCCACGACGACCTGTCCCGTGGCAATGCCGGCACGGGCGCAAAGGGGGGCGCCACCCTCGAGTCTGATATCTCCAACCATCCTGAGCGCATCGAGGCCAGCACGAACGGCTCGCTCCGCTTGATCCTCGTGGGCTCGCGGCCAACCGAAGTAAGCGAGGACGCCGTCGCCTCGAAACTGGGCCACGTAGCCCTCGTAACGCAATACGGCAGCCGCGACCACGGCCTGATATCGCTGCAGCACGTCGCGTAGGTCTTCTGCATCGATTCGGCGTGAGAGCTGGGTGGAACCAACGAGATCACAGAACATCACGGTAAGCTGACGTCGTTCCGCTGCGGACCGCCGAGCATCCGGTGCCTGCTCCCGGTCGTCGGCCTGAAGCCCGGCGATGGCCTTGAGCAGTTTCTTGCGGTGGCCGAGCTTTACGTCTAGCTTCTCGAGATCCGACTCTGTTAGGTCGGGCAGGACATCCCTGTCGATACCATTTTCGAGAAAGACAGCGGTATATAGCCCAAGCCCGAGCCCTTCCAGCCATCCTGCAATATCACGCATGGTCACAGGTATCCCGGCTTTGCTGGGACACTTAGTATAATCGCGCAGCGACGTTCACATCCAGGCGATGCCTGGGAGCACGCATAACGCGTGCCTGACCGAGGCCTAAGAATGGCTATTATCACAGTTATGTAAGTGTCGCCCGCCCGGCCGTACTCGATAGAAACATAAATCTCTGGGTGACGGTACCGAAGAAGATGAAACTGCCGAAAAGCCAACAGCATGGTTGACCTGAAAAAGGGCTATCGGCAATTCTGATGTCCTCGACTGCCGGCGTTGGCGCACCGGGCGCGGTCGAACTCTTGACCCCCAGTTACGAACCAACACGCGTCTTACGCGGCTAGCCTTAGGACACCCCCGGCACTGGAAACTTTTTGCAGAAGGTCTTCACATCCTCATGCAGTGCCTCCAGGGCTGCCCTATCGTTGCGCTTGGACACGGCTGACAGCATGAAATCCACTAACTGGTCCATCTCCTGCTCGTTCATAGCGCGGGTGGTAACGGCCGGGGTGCCCAATCTAACACCGGATGGATCCAAGGGCTTGCGCGGGTCATCGGCGATCACGTTCTTGTTTAGAGTAATGCCGACACTATCGAAGAGTTCTTCCGCCTGCTGGCCGGCGATGTCCCATGACTTAACGCAATCGATCACGAGCAAGTGATTATCGGTACCATTGGTGATGAGTTTGGCGCCACTGTCCATGAACTTCGCAGCCATGCGCTTGGCGTTAGTGATGATCTGCCGCGCATAGTCTTTGAACTCGGGTTTGAGCGCTTCTTTGAAGGCAACGGCTTTGGCCGCCACCATTTGCATAATCGGCCCGCCCTGAAAACCGGGGAACACAGACTTATCGATCTTCTTACCGAGCCCAACCTCGCGCGACAAGATCATGCCGCCCCGCGGTCCGCGTAGGGTCTTGTGTGTCGTGGTAAGAATGACATCGAATCCATCATCGAACGGGTTACGCAGAGCCTGCCCGGCGATTAGGCCAGCGATGTGCGCCATATCGGCGACCGCATAGGCACCAACTTCCTCGGCAATGGCCTTCATCTTGGCGTAGTCGAGCTCACGTGGATAAGCTGAGAATCCGGCTAGAATGATCTTGGGTTTCTCGCGAAGGGCGACTGCTCGCATCTCGTCGTAGTCGATCTCGCCGGTTTCGATGTCCTTCATCTTGTAACGGACGAAATTAAAGATCTTGGTGATGTAAGTAACGGGGTGACCGTGCGTGAGATGCCCACCGTGGCTGAGGTCCATACCCAGCACGGTGTCACCCGGTTCCAGCAACGCGAAATAGGTGGCGACGTTGGCCGGCGCCCCGGCATGTGGCTGCACGTTGGCATGGCCGGCCTTGAACAACCGTTTCGCGCGATCGATGGCAATAGACTCTACGATGTCGGTGTAAGTTTGGCCGCCATAGTAACGTCTGCCTGGATATCCTTCCGAGTATTTGTTATTGAATACCGACGCCATGGTTTCCATCACCGCGGCCGAGATATAGTTCTCAGACGGGATGAGCTCCACACCCTCTATCTGGCGCTGCATTTCCCCGACAAGCGCGTTATAGATGTCGGAATCCTGTTGTTTTAGTGCTTCATAGGTCGGCATGATTGTTATCTTCGTCGGTTAGAGTGGGTTTAAAAAGCTTAGGGATATTGTTCTTGTCATTTATACCAGTGAATTTCACGGAGTCAATGCGGCGAACAGCGTTGTCAGCGCTCGCTCACAGATTTTGGGCATTATTCACACATACGCGTGCCCCCACGGGGCCGCGGGCTGCGCCCACAGCGTAGTGATTTGGAAAGGCGATGCCATCGCGAATCAAACCATCAACAATGCCGGGTTTTGACGCAAGCGTGGCCAGGCGTGGATAGACACTCACCACGCCATTGGTCGGTAGATGAGTCGTACATTCGTTTTCGAGGGGTCACGTTATCGGCGGCTCCACTTGCGCCCGACGCCAATCCGGTCGGAACGCGAGTACTTGCACACCGCTCGGCATTACCGGATTGAACAGACTGTTGTGCCAATAGGTGGCCTGGTAAGCCGCACTTCGTTCGCGCAACGTCCTCACTTTGCAAGGAACACGGTAGGTTTGATTGTATTGCTCAAATGCAAGTGTACAGACACCAGCCTTGAGTAACGTTTTCACGAATTCGGAATCCGGCTCGAACAGGGCCGTCATTTCATCGGAAAACTCTAGCGGTTTTTGATAGTAAGCGGCCGCCAACGTTTTCAAGGCAGCATCATAGCGATCGGCCGGATCGTGAGTGCGTTTGACCATATGCCTGAACTGCGTGGTGATATCCTTGGGGTCACGCCTGATGATCAGTACGGTAACCTGTCCCAACTCTTTCCCGTCAACGAGGACACTTGGACGCATACCTGGCGTCGGCCGTCCGCCTGCGTGACGAATGGCATACTGGCGCAGTCGGCACTGCCAGCCGAGGAAGCGTTCGCACAACTGCGGTACGGTGTTCGCACTGGTACGTTTTGTACTGACTGTCCCCGTCATTTAGACTAACCCACGGAATAGCGCCAGCACCAGTTTAATTCGGGTCGTGCGACAAGCACAAACGGCCAGCTTCAAAGGGAGGTTAGCGTGAGCAAATCGGCAGACGAGCAGCATCGTTTGAATGGGCGCTGTCTGTGTGGTGGTGTGAGATACGAGGTGCGAGGGCCCTTGCGTTCAGTCGTGAATTGCCACTGCGGCCAGTGCCGACGTACGCACGGACATTATTCGGCCTATACAGCTGCCGCACGCGACGATCTCGTGTTGCATGATGATCGTACCTTAAGTTGGTATGAATCCTCGGCCATAGCGCATCGTGGTTTTTGTGCGCGATGCGGTGCAAGCCTTTTTTGGGACACCCACGATCGGCCAACCATTAGTATCGCGGCTGGCACGCTCGACCAGCCTACTGGGCTTAAGACAAGTGCCCATATCTTTGTTGAAGATCTGCCAGACTACTACACGCTTGACGACAACCTAGAAAAATGGCCACGCGGTCACGCGGGTTGACACCACTAGCATTGACTTGCCAGCTCTAGTGAGGATAGACGACGGATGAACCCAGGCCTGTGGGGTCTGCTGACCGCATTCGGCTGGGGCGGTGCCGATTTCATTGCCCGCTTCACCAGCAGGGGGTTGGGTTATCAGATCGCGCTTTTCGGCATGCTCAGTGTCGGTGCGGTAGTTCTTACCTTGGTGGTCTGGCTAGCCGATACGCCATTAGTCTGGGACCCATCCGGGTGGTGGCTTGTAGTTGCCACTGGTGTCGGTGTCATGGTGGCCACGCTGTTGCTCTACGCAGGGCTAGCGCGGGGGCCAGTTACTATTGTCGCCCCCATCGTCGGCAGCTATCCTGCATTCAATGTGATGCTTGCGTTAACGCTCGGCATACGACCTAGCCTCATCCAGTGGGGAGCGATGCTAGTGGTGATGGCAGGCGTGCTTATTGTCGCCATCAGTGCTGAAAGCTTTGAAGGACAGGAAGATTATTCACGTCTCTATTTGCGTCGCAGCATCTTCATTGCACTTGCGTCTTCGTTTGCGTTTGCCGTAACAATAGCGGCAGCCCAATACGCTACCCCGATTTACGGCGAATTACAGACGGTGTGGATGGCGCGCTGGATCAGCTTGCTAGCAAGCGCGATAGTCCTCGCCTGCATACGCAAGACACCGCGTCTGCCGATAAGCTGGTGGCCACTGCTCATATTGCAGGGCTTATTGGATGGCGCTGCTTATGTGGCTTTGCTTGCCGGCAGCCACGGTGAATATGCCGTTATCACTGCCGTCGTCGCGTCTAGCTTCAGTGCCGTCACCGTCGTGTTGGCGCGGATTATCCTTCGGGAACCCATGACCTGGAAGCAATGGGGCGGCATCGTATCGATTATCGGTGGTGTCGCGGTCTTGTCAGCCCAGTAGCCACGGCCCTATATGATCAGATGATAAAGCAACCCAAGCCCAGCGCTCGCCGCCAAAGTTGAAATGATCCCAACTTTGAAGCGAAATATCGCAACCAAGGCCGCAACCGCTAGGGTGAGCGACGCGGGATCGATCGTGGACCAAACCGGTAGCGGAATACTCGCGCCAAGCGCATGTATCTCGTCCAAATTGGCGAACACCACGTGCAAGACAAACCACGCAGCGAGGCTTGCTATCACACCCACCACTGCCGCCGAAATACCGGACATCGCAGAGTTTAGAGCTGCGTTGCCGCGCAACCTTTCGATATAGGGCGCGCCGAGAAAGATCCATAGAAAACACGGGACGAATGTGACCCACGTTGTAAGCACTGCCGCCAGCGTTCCAGCTAGCATGGGTTCCAACCCCCCTGATTCACGGAAAGCGGCCATAAAACCGACGAACTGTAAAACCATAATCAACGGCCCTGGTGTGGTTTCGGCCATACCTAGGCCATCTAGCATTTCACCGGGTTGTAACCAGCCATATGAATCCACCGCCTGCTGTGCGACATAGGCAAGCACCGCGTAGGCACCACCGAAAGTAACCACTGCCACTTTGCTGAAAAACAATCCCATCTGCGTGTACAGGTGGGATGGACCCAGCGTCATCGCAAGTACCAGGATGGGACCTAACCAGAGGACAATGCAAAACGCTGTGATGCGTATTGCACGCGTGAATGAAGGCCGAGTGTGTTCCGGTACACCGTCGGATAGGATTGCATCGACCGTACCGTTGGAATCCTTTTCATCTCTACTGATCGGCGCAAATAGATCGGGTTTAAGTCGATTACCAACATAACCGATGATAGCCGCCGCCACGATAATCAAAGGGAACGGAACATCGAAAAAGAACAGCGCTATAAACGCGCCAACAGCGATAGCAATCGCTAGTTGATTATTAAGGACTCGGCCGCCGATGCGGTGCCCTGCATGGACAACCACCGCTAATACAGCTGGCTTCAGTCCAAAGAACAATGCTTGTACAAACGAGACATCGTAGTAGCCGGCGTAAAGAATGCTCAAGCCCAAAATTACGATGAATCCAGGTAAAACAAACAGTGTGCCGGCCACCAAACCGCCCAGCGTGCGATGTAGTAGCCAACCAATGTAGGTAACCAGTTGCTGCGCCTCGGGACCTGGGAGTAGCATGCAATAATTCAGTGCGTGCAGAAATCGCCGTTCACTAATCCAACGTTTCTCGTCTACCAAGATGCGATGCATGATCGCGATTTGTCCAGCCGGACCGCCAAAACTTAGTAGCGCAATCTTGAGCCACACGCGAACCGCGTCGGCAAATAAGATTCCGTGCTCCGGCATACTTGCCGAGGCGTCGATCGGTTTAGAAGAAAGGTTATCCATGCGTCAGTCGCTTTTACCACAGAACCATTCATAAGGAGAAAACCATGAACCGCAACATCAACCCGGCTGAACTCCGCCAATGGCTAGAACAGGCCGGCGATACCCAGATCCTTGATGTGCGTAAGAAGGCCGATTTTGATCTAGATCCCAAGATGTTACCGGGGGCACGTTGGCTGGATCCGGCCGAGGTCGCTGAATGGAGCGCCGACCTATCAGGCGACGCCACGATTGTGGTGTACTGCGTGCACGGCCATGCCGTCAGCAACGCAGTTGTCGACCACTTGCGTGGACGAGGACTCAACGCCTGTCTAATAGATGGCGGTATCGAGGCCTGGAAAGAGGCCGGCGGTAAGACCGTTTGAAACGATGCGCGCCAACTCTATGGCAGCTTCCGCAATCTTCTGCACCACCAGTAACGGCGTGCAGACATAAGCTAGAACAAACCCACTACGTTGCCATTCTCATCGATATCGATCTGATCGGCCGCCGGTTTCTTCGGTAGGCCCGGCATGGTCATGATATCGCCGCATATCAGCACCAGGAACTCTGCGCCGGCCGCCAAGTAGACGTCGTTAATCGGCACAACGTGTCCAGACGGCGCGCCACGTAGTAGGGGATCAGTCGAGAACGAGTATTGAGTCTTGGCAAAGCACACCGGCAGATGACCGTAGCCATTGTCCTGGTAGTTCTTAATACGGGCCCGTACCTTGGTATCGGCCACGACCTCACTGGCACCGTAGATCTTGCTTGCAACCTTCTTGATCTTATCCCATAGGGGCTCATCGTCTTCATAGAGAAATTTCAGGTTGGGTGGAATGGTCTCGATCTTTTCGACCACTTCCTTTGCCAGTTCGACCGCCCCTGCCCCGCCATCGGCCCAATGGCTCGCAAGTACAACCTTAACACCGTGGTGGGCAAGCTTTCGTTTCAATAACTCTACCTCCGCATCGGTGTCGGCCGTGAAGTGGTTAATGGCGACAATACAAGGCAAGCCAAAATGGTTGCGGATATTGTTGATATGGCGCTCTAGATTGGGCAGTCCCTTTTCCAAGGCAGTGAGATTTTCTGTGTTTAGTGCTTTTGCATCAGCCCCGCCATGAAACTTGAGCGCCCGTATGGTTGCTACCACAACCACCACCGACGGGCGCAACCCGGCCTTGCGGCATTTTATGTTAAGAAACTTTTCGGCACCTAGATCAGCCCCGAACCCTGCCTCGGTCACCACGTAGTCGGCCAACTTCAATCCGGCCTTGGTTGCGATGACCGAATTACAACCGTGGGCAATGTTACCAAACGGCCCGCCGTGGATAAGCACCGGATTGTTCTCTAAGGTCTGTACTAGGTTAGGCTTGATCGCATCTTTCAATAATACGGCCAGAGGGCCTTGTGCCTTGATCTGGCCAGCCCGAACCAGTTCCTTGTTTAGGTCATAACCAATAATGATGTTACCGAGTCGTTTCTTAAGATCCTGCAACGAACTCGACAAACACAAGATAGCCATTATTTCAGACGCGGTGACGATGGCGAAGCTCGCTTCGCGTGGACGGCCATTGGCTACCCCACCGAGACCGGTAATAATATTTCGCAGCCCTCGATCATTGAGATCTACCACGCGGTTCCAGGTGATTCGACGATTATCCAATCCAAGCGCGTTGCCATGGTGTATATGATTGTCGATCAACGCTGCCAACAAATTGTGAGCCAGCGAGATTGCATGGAAATCGCCGGTGAAATGTAGATTGATGTCCTCCATGGGCACGACTTGCGCGTATCCGCCACCAGCGGCGCCCCCCTTTCGCCCAAAACAAGGGCCCAACGACGGTTCGCGTAGACACATGATTGTTTTCTTACCGATCTTATTGAGCGCATCGCCAAGCCCGATCGTCGTTGTGGTTTTGCCTTCGCCCGCCGGCGTGGGGCTAATGGCGGTCACCAATATGAGCTTACCGTCTTCTCCATCCTCGAGGCTGTGGACGTAATCCATATCGAGCTTCGCTTTGTAGTGTCCGATCGGTTCGATATTGTCCTCATCGATACCCAGCCGTTCTTTTGCCAGCTCTGTTATTTTTCGCAACGTCGCTTTGCGAGCGATATCAATATCGGCCATTGTTGGCATCCCTCATTGAGTTGTAACTAGGCGTGCGATTAGCTATCGCAGGCTCCGACAAAAACGAGAAAGTGTTGGCAGCAAGTAGCGTAAATTCTAATAATAAATCCAAAATAGGAACCCTTGCGGCAGGTGCGAGACTAAGGGAAATTGAATCCGGGCGCAATGCAGCCACGGCCCCTAGAGACAACCGTGTGTCGCGCAACTGGCTGCACTGTCTGGGCAATAATTGGTACAGTACCGGGGCGGATCGGTTTGCTCGGGTAAGTATCATTACGTATGGTGACGCCGGCGGGCCGGTATTCATAATCGCCAGCATCCTTGCCGCAGCCCGGCTATCTGCGTTGATACAGGCCTGTGGATGCCGACAACACAAACTAACCGCCATTTGCAGAGGAGGGAACCGTGAAAGCTGCTGAACTTTTTGTACGGTGTCTAGAGAACGAGGGCGTCGACCGGATCTTTGGCATACCCGGAGAGGAAAATATCGACGTCATGGATGCGCTCTTGGACAGCAGCATCCAGTTCATTACGACGCGACATGAGCAAGGCGGCGCCTTCATGGCGGACTTGCAGGGACGCCTCACGGGCAAGGCCGGTGTTTGTCTCGCCACGTTAGGCCCAGGCGCTACCAATCTCGTAACCGCTGTGGCCGATGCCAATATGGATCTAGCACCGATCGTGGCAATCGCTGGCCAGGGAGCGACGACGCGCTTACACAAAGAAAGCCACCAGATATTGGATCTGGTCAACCTATTTAAGCCCATCTCCAAGTACAGCACGCAGATCCGTGAACCCGAGATCGTCCCAGAGATTATCCGCAAAGCGTTTAAGGTGGCGCAGGCTGAGAAACCTGGGGCGAGTTTTATAGATTTGCCCGAGAACATCGCGAAGATGAATGTTATTGATGAGGTGCCCCTAAAGGTACAGAGTCCATCACCACCGGTTCCACCTGAAGAAAAGATCACCCAAGCGGCGAAGATCATCTCGAGTGCGAGATATCCGCTGGTAATGGTCGGCAATGGTGTCATTCGGGCCGGTGCATCGGACCAGCTCGTAAAGTTCGCCGAGAAACTAAATCTGCCAGTGGCAACAACCTTCATGGCTAAGGGCGTGATCCCGTTCTCTCATCAGCTATCACTCGGCACCGTCGGCCTGCAGGCAAACGACTATGTGTCCTGCGGCTTCAATCGCGCCGACGCTATTATTTGCGTGGGCTATGACATCGTCGAGTATCATCCGTATCTCTGGCACAAAGACAAAGATCGAAAGATCATTCACATCGATGCCTGTGCAGCCGAGGTCGACGAACATTACATCGTCGAGGCCGGGGTCATCGGCGACATTGGCGCTGCCTTGGATGGCATTGCGTCTAAAGCGCAGCCCCGTGATGAACAACTGTCATCCAATCTGCGCCAAACTATCGTCGACGAGATGGCGGCACATGCCGAGGATAATGACTTCCCGATCAAACCGCAGAAGATCATGTGGGACCTTCGGCGCGTCTTACAACCCGAAGACATCGTAATTTCCGATGTTGGCGCACATAAGATGTGGATGGCGCGCATGTATCAGGCGGAACGCCCCAACACCTGTATTATCTCCAATGGATTCGCGTCGATGGGGATCGCCGTACCCGGGGCCATCGGCGCCAAGCTGGAGCATCCAGATCGCACCATTGTCGCGGTCACCGGTGATGCCGGCTTCATGATGAACTCGCAAGAAATCGAAACAGCACTGAGAATCGGTACGCCTATCGTTATTTTGATCTGGACCGACTCCCAATACGGTCTTATCAAATGGCATCAGTTGCGACATTTTGGACGACCGAGCCATATCGACTTCAATAATCCCGATTTTGTCAAATACGCAGAAAGTTTTGGCGCCAAGGGTTATCGCGTCGAGCACACGCAAGACCTTGTGCCAACGCTCAAACAGGCTATTGTCGACAATACGGTGGTCCTCATCGATTGCCCGGTGGATTACGAGGAAAACATGAAGCTCACGGAAAAGCTGGGCGAGCTCGTATGCCCGATCTGATGTCGCAAGGGTAGCCACCTATGACGCAACACTTTCCGCTCATGGTACCTGGTGCCACCAGTAACGCCGGCACACTCGAGGTGCGTGCGCCCTACGACGACTCGCTCATCGCCACCGTAGATACCGCCGATAAAGATGCAGTAGAGCACGCGCTCCGTACCGCCTATGAGCTCTTTCGCAACCGCGATAGCTGGTTGACGACAGCACAGCGCATCGACGTGCTAGAAAAAACTGCCGCGTTGATGAGCCAACGTGCCGAGGAATTGGCGATCGAAGCAGCTAGAGAGGGCGGCAAGCCATTAATCGACTCGCGCGTAGAAGCGGCACGTGCAATCGACAGCGTAAAGATATGCATAGAGACGCTGCGTACCGAGGGCGGTACCGAGGTACCGATGAATCTCAATCGGGCCTCGCTTGCACGCATGGCGTTTACGCAAACAGAGCCGGTCGGGGTGGTGGTCGCGGTCAGCGCCTTCAACCATCCGCTAAACCTTATCGCTCATCAGGTGGGGCCGGCGGTAGCGGTCGGTTGCCCGGTAATCGTAAAGCCAGCCGAAGACACGCCGCTTTCCTGTTTCCGATTTGTGCAGATTCTGCGCGAGGCTGGGCTACCCGAGGAATGGTGCCAGGCCCTGACCGTCAATGATCTCGACGTCGCCAGCCAACTTGTTACCGACCCACGGGTAGGCTTTTTCAGCTTCATCGGCAGCGCCAAAGTGGGTTGGATGCTGCGCTCCAAACTCGCACCTGGCACCCGTTGCGCCCTGGAGCACGGTGGCGCGGCACCGGTGATTATGGTGGCCGATGCCGATCTCGACAGTGCGCTGCCGTTACTAGCGAAAGGCGGTTTCTATCACGCCGGCCAGGTCTGCGTATCCGTGCAGCGGGTTTTTGCAGATTCATCCATCGCCAGGAGAGTTGCCGACGGCCTGGCCGAACTCGCGAACAAGGTTAAGGTCGGTGACCCTACGTTGCCCGACGTCGAGGCCGGCCCGCTAATCCGACATGCCGAGATTGAACGCGTTGGTGCTTGGGTCGATGAGGCGGTAGAGAGCGGTGCACAGTTGTTGTGTGGCGGAGAGAAACTCTCGGCGTCATGTTATGCACCTACCGTACTTTATGAGCCACCCATGGATAGCAAGGTCAGTACGCTTGAGATATTTGGACCCGTCGTGTGCGTCTACTCATACGAACACATCGATGAAGCGATTGTACGCGCGAATGCCTTGCCGTATGCATTTCACGCGGCTGTGTTTACACGCACGCTCGATACCGCCTTGCGTGCCTACCGACGACTCGATGCGAGCGCAATCATGATTAATGATCACACCGCCTTCCGGGTTGACTGGATGCCGTTTGCCGGCTTGCACCAATCAGGGCTGGGGGTCGGCGGCATACCGCACACAATGAAAGACATGCAAATCGAGAAGATGCTGCTGATTCGTTCACAAGAGCTCTAACTACGAGCGCCCAGGGAGCGACCACCTGAGGAGGTCATGGCCATGATGTCAGAACAGACGACGAGCTTTTTAATACGCGCGGTCGAACTCATGGCAGTTCTATTTATCTTTGCCATAGGCCTGCTGGTGGCAACGATCATCGTCATTTACATCCTCGACCGCACGCAGACAACGCATGCGGTTCGCCGCAATTATCCAGTAGTCGGTCACTTCCGCTACCTATTCGAACACCTCGGCGAATTCTTCCGCCAGTATTTCTTTGCCATGGACAGAGAGGAGTTGCCGTTTAACCGAGCACAACGCTCATGGGCTTATCGTGCCGCCAAAGATCTTAGTAACACTATGGCGTTTGGTTCAACGCGTGACCTACGACCCAATGGAACTATCTTGTTTGTTAATTGCCCCTTTCCCACGCTAGATGAAGATGCGGTGCCGCCAAAGGCGGTAACCATTGGCCCGCACTGCGAAAAGCCCTATACCACCAACTCCTTGATCAATATCTCAGGCATGAGCTACGGGGCGATCTCGACGCCCGCCGTACGTGCTTTGTCAAAAGGCGCACACATGGCCGGCTGCTGGCTCAATACCGGTGAAGGCGGCCTATCGCCTTATCACCTGGAGGGTGGTGCCGACGTGGTGTTTCAGATTGGCACCGCCAAATACGGCGTACGTGACGTGGACGGAAACCTCGATGAGGAAAAGTTACGGCAGGTCGCGAGCCACGATCAGGTCAAGATGTTCGAGCTCAAGCTGAGCCAGGGCGCCAAACCAGGCAAGGGCGGTATTCTGCCGGCCGCCAAGGTCACACCGGAGATCGCTCGGATTCGAGGTATCCCGCCGGGGCAAGATTCCATCAGTCCGAACCGACATCCCGAAGTGGACAATGTCGCTGAGCTGCTCGATTTGATCGACCGGATTCGCCGGGTGGCGAGAAAGCCTGTCGGCTTCAAGGCGGTGATGGGTGCCAGGGGTTGGCTGGACGACCTCTGTGAGGAAATCAAAAAACGTGGGATCGAAAGTGCCCCGGACTTCATCACCGTCGACAGCGCCGACGGCGGCAGCGGGGCAGCGCCTATGCCGCTGATGGACGATATGGGGCTGCCGCTACGCGAGAGTTTGGCGATGGTCGTTGACAAATTAAAAGAGCATGATTTACGCGAGCGTGTCAAAGTCATTGCCTCGGGCAAACTCACGACCCCGACGCAGGTGGCGTGGGCCTTATGTATGGGCGCGGACTTCGCCGCCTCTGCACGCGGTTTTATGTTTGCCCTCGGCTGTATTCAGGCACTGCAGTGTAATAAGAATACGTGCCCCACCGGGGTTACCACTCATAATAAGAAACTACAACGAGGGCTGGTCCCCGCAGATAAGGCGGTACGGGTGGCGAACTTCGCTAAGAACATGGTCTACGAGGTGGGGATGATCGCGCACTCATGCGGGGTTAGAGAACCTCGGCGTTTACGCCGTTACCACGCACGCATCGTGCTGGACAACGGCTTGTCAATACCGCTTAGCGAGCTACACCCAGAGGTGGCCGAAGTCTCAACGAGTCAACAATCCAGTGTCGCACCCTAGCGAGCTGTACCACACCTGTCCTGTTTAGAAGGGCGGGGTAAAGGTGGCGCCAGCCTCCAAAACCACAGGCAGCAACAGCATGGCAGAGAGCATCACGCCCACGATCAACCATGCACAACCCACGTCTTGGCTGCCCACATCTGAAGTTTCGTGTTCGTATTCGCGCATTGTCATAGATCTTCCCTCATTCCTAGTCCTACATATATAGACTTTTAGTGGCGTGCGTGGTGTGACATAAATCACTATTACGCTATAGAAAGCATCGTTGGCGGGGGGATTTGTAATATTTGTCACAAGAATGTGCGAGGGGCTGAAAGATCTGGATCCGAGTTGGCCGATATAGCCTTTGGACAGGGGCTGAGAGCAGCCCCAGGGATGGGGGTCGCGGCGCTACTGGCCGCGTACTTCCTGTACCATGCGACTTAGCCTGGCAACGTCACCGATAACGAGTGCGCTGTTGCGCCGCTCAATGACGCCGATCTGCCCCAGGTGACTCATCTCCCGTGCCACTGCCTCACGGGTGGTACTGACGCGACTGGCAATGTCTGCTTGCGTGGGCGCCGGTGAGATCACCGCACTATTTTCGTCCTGCATATGCTTACCGGCCAAACGCAAGAGTTCGGCATGGATCCGATTCTTTACGCCCAACGTGCTGAATTCCACCACTCTCTCAGCAAGGCTTCGAACCAATTTTGTTAACTCCTTTAAGACCACCGCACACACATCTGGATAACGCTGTAAGGTATCCCACAGAACTTCCGCTGACATAGACACGATCAAACAATCAGTTAAGGCAACCACATTGGCAGAACGCGGTTTGCCATCGATTGCGGATAAGTCGCCGAATATCTCTCCCGCCTCGATATCCCGGAAGCTAACTTCTTTACCCGACGACGAATAGATCGTTGCTCGGACCCTTCCGCTAACGATGAAGTAGACGTCGGTGGAACTGTCAGTGTGCGAGATGATCTGTTGGTCGGCCGCGTAGCGCCGACTATCGCAGCGGCTGGCTAATGCCTCGCGGTCATCCGTAGACAGACTTCGGAAAGCTTCGATTCCAGACAGCGTGACTGCAGCAACCATCGGAGTTTCCTCCTCCTCACGCCGCTACCCTGATAAGACAGTGTAAACCCTGTCTGCCCTGCGCCAGCGGCAAAAAGTATCATCGCAGCCCATATACTGTTGCCGAAGATGTGTCGAATTACTAGAGGCAGCGCGAACAATGACATCGAGACGCGCAAATCTACTGCCCACACGCTTGCGAAGCGTCGCGCCACCAAACGCGCCTACTACCAAAATCGCGACGTAGAGCGCCAAGCAAAGGAACAAGGAGCAAAAGGGTAGTGGGGAATGTCGAGAAAATGGGGATCGACTGTGCGTCGTTTCTGCGCCGGTACAGCGATGCCGTAGCCACAGTGTTTTCGCAGCGTGATAGAGACCGTCGTTTCCCACCATGTGCGCCACCCTTCCACTAACGGACAGCAGGTAGGAATCTGCCTGTTGTCGCGCGTTTCAGTCTACGGAATCCGGTATAGCGAGGCAAATATTCGGATACCGTCCAGGCACTAGGATGGTGCAATCCACAAGAAACCAGCTATAAGCGGGTGTTCCCGAAAAGCCAACCGGTTCGGTACTGTTCGGAATCGGTTTAGCCGTTCTCGCCGACCAGATCGCTAAAGACCATGCCCTTGACCGCACTCCACATGGCTTCACCAAATACAGTTCGTATCACCAATGGCAGCGCGATAGAGCCTGCAGATAGTAGGCGGTCATGAAAGTCTTTAACACCGAACGCAGTGTCCTGTAAGCGGGCGCGGTCGCGCGCCGCGTTGATGAGCGCCCAGCCGGTGGCATAACCCATCGGTGTGGCCGGTGCGCGGCTGTACCACTTGAGATCGGCCAGCGCCTGGGCGCGCGGAAAGCCGAGATGCTTAACCATGCGGTCTGCCGCCTGTTCGATAGTCGTACCACGGGTGTGAATCTCGATGTCGATAATGATCCGCAGCGCACGCCAAAGCCGGTCCTTCAACAAAATAAACTGCTGCTCTGGACGATTTAGAAAGCCTTGCTCGTGCATCAGTTGTTCACAATAGAGCGCCCAGCCTTCGTACAAGGTTGCCGACGGATTCAGTAGGCGTGGCAGCGTGCGCGCACTGGGGTTGAGATTGGCGGTCACGAACTGGTGGTGATGGCCTGGCCAGGCCTCGTGCACACAGGTATGCATGAGTCCTGGATAATTGTGCTCTGCCAGCTGTCCATCATCGGCCGGTGGCGTGACATAGTAGTAGCCGTGTTGCTCGGGATCGTTGGGCGCGGGGTCAGAGTAGGCAGCAAACGGAATCTGGTGACGCATAAAGACTGGTGTATCGATGACGTCGAGCCGTTCTTTCTCCGGCATCGTCACCAGTTCGTGACTCACCACGAAGTCCCGCGCTGCCTGCATTTGCTGTTGATAGACCGAAAGTAACTCGGCCTTTGTGGGATGATCACCCTGTATGGCTGCGGTGGCCGCCGCCACATCATCATGCCCGAAGAGTGTCTTGCAGGCGTCCGCTAGGTCGCGTGCGGTTTGCCGAAATATCTGCTGGCCGAGGTCATAGAGCTGGGAGATGTCGATATCGAGAAAGTGCCGGTAGCGCAATAGATTCTCGAAATACGGCTGTCCGCAAGCAAACTCGCCTTGCGCCCTGGGTGTAAGTTCGTTATCGAGGAATTGACCGTAGTCACGCAGTGTGTCGGTTGCATGAGTGATCGCGGTATTCAGCTCAGTTGCAGCTATTTCCGCATCCACCACCTTGGGGTGCTGCGGTAACGTTTGTAAAAACTCACAACCCCGGTAGGCGCCGGTGGCGGCCGACTCGAGCCAAAGCGTAGGGATCTCGCTCGCGCGCGAATGCAGGTGGTCCTTGGCACGAGTCATGTACTCGGGGATAGCATTCAACCGCGCCAGCAAGCTCGTCGCAAAGTCTGGCAACGATCGAATCGTCAATTGATAGATCGCATAGATCGGTAACAGCCGGACTGGGTCGGGGGTACGCGATTCGATATCGAGCAGATACTGATTCTCAAGTAACGCGGCGCCATAGAGCAGGTCACAATCAACCCGCTCATCATCGGTCAGGGTCGCGCTGTCGAGCTCTTCCAGGCTTACCCTGAGCTCATCGTTGAGACATACGAGTGCGCCTTTATCGTCATCGCCGAACGGCGTCAGTAAATGTGCGTACCCGGGTACGCCCACCTCGACCGCTGCTTCCGGTTGATAGCGGAACCACGCCTGGTAATAGTCCTTAACCAGCGCCTCAAAACTGGAACTTGGTGAGGATGGCTCGTTCACGGGGTCGCAATAATCTCGTAGTCGTGGGTGATGTGGGCGGTCTTGGCTAACATTCTCGATGCCGAGCAATACTTGTTACCCGACAGCTCAATCGCACGCGCCACCTTCTTGGGATCCAGGTCTCTACCGCTAACGATGAAATGCACGTGGATGCGGGTAAACACCTTCGGTACCGTATCCGCCCGCTCGGCATCGATCTCGGCCACGCAGTCGGTCACATCCTGTCGAGATTTACGCAAGATGCTTACAACATCGAATGCCGTGCAACCGCCCATGCCGATGAGCACCAACTCCATTGGCCGGTGACCTTGGTTACGACCGCCGTATTCTGGTGCACCATCCATGACCACGGTGTGACCGCTGTCGGCCTCGCCGCTAAAACTGGCATCACCCGTCCATTTAATAGTCGCCTTCATTGTTTCGTGATCCGTAAATCTTTAACCGTAAACGCTCGGAAACGGCTACTAAGTTGTAGAGCCGGTGCTCGACTCACGGCTTTCGACTCACGACTGACGAGTTAAACAACTCAGCCAACTTGGTCCCGGGATCTGAGGCTCGCATAAACGCCTCGCCAATCAAAAATGCATGCACGCCATGTTCACGCATCAACCTTATGTCGCTATTTGAACCAATACCACTTTCTGTTATTACGATGCGATCGTCCGGAATACTTTCGACGAGATCCAGCGTCGTCTGCAAACTGACTTCAAAGGTATGCAGGTCTCTATTATTAATCCCGATCAACGGCGTATCGAGTCGCAACCCACGTTCGAGCTCGGCTTTATCATGGACCTCCACCAACACATCGAGATTCAATTCGTGCGCCAACGCCGCCAGCTCGGACATATGCGTGTCGCCAAGCGCAGCAACGATGAGTAGTACGCAATCGGCACCGATCACCCTCGCCTCATACAGTTGATAAAAATCCAAGGTGAAATCCTTGCGCAATATCGGCAGCGAACAGGCGTTGCGCGCCTGTCGCAGATGATCATCATGACCCTGGAAGAAATCAACGTCGGTGAGCACCGAAAGGCAGGTCGCACCATGTTGCTGGTAGCCCTTGGCGATATTGGCGGGTTGGAAGTCCTCGGCCAGCCGGCCTTTGCTAGGTGAGGCCCGTTTCATCTCCGCGATCACCGCCGGCTGCCCGCGATCCAAACACGCCCGCAGCGCGTTGACAAACCCGCGTGGATCAGGGGCCGATTCAACTTGGCGACTCAGCTCGTGCAACGGTAACTCTTGGGCACGCTGTATGATTTCTTGCGCCTTGCGCGCCAGGATCTTTTGCAGGATCGCGGACTGGTTGCGCACAGGCTACGACGCGAGTTTTTGGCTAAGTTGCGCCAGTGCCTGCAATCGTTCGCGTGCACCGCCACTGGCAATGCACACCAACGCCTGCTCCACCCCCGCCTGCAGTGACGAGGCTAAACCGGCGGCGTAAATGGCAGCGCCTGCATTCAGCGCGACGATGTCTCTGGCCGGGCCCGCCTCATTAGCAAACACACGATTGATGATAGACAGACTTTCATCGGCGCTCTGCACCGCCAACTCGCTCACCTTCCCTCGTTCTAGGCCAACCTTACCCGGGTTAATCATATACGAGGTGATATCACCATCCTTGAGCTCCGCCACGTGCGACGGCGACTCGATACTGAATTCGTCCATACCATCGTCGGCATGCACAACCAGCACGTGCTTACTACCGAGCCGTTTAAGCACATGTGCCAATGGCTCTACCAACCTACCGTCAAACACACCCACTACCTGATGTGGCGCGCCAGCGGGATTAGTCAAGGGACCCAAAACGTTAAAGATGGTTCGCACCCCCATCTCGCGACGCGGACCGATGGCGTGTTTCATGGCGCCGTGATGTTTCGGCGCGAACATAAAACCGACACCAACCTCGTCTATACACTGCCCAACCTGGGCCGGGGTGAGCTCAAGACTGACCGCCGCCGCCTCCAACACATCCGCACTACCGGACTGACTCGACACAGATCGATTGCCATGCTTGGCGACCTTAGCACCCGCCGCCGCAACCACAAACGCACTCGCGGTAGATATATTGAAGGTATTAATGCCGTCACCGCCGGTCCCACATGTATCGACCAGATGCGGGCCGCTGACATTCACCCGCGTGGCAAGCTCGCGCATAACCTCGGCCGCGGCCGCGATCTCGTCCACCGTCTCCCCCTTCATGCGCAGTCCGATCAGCAGGCCGCCAATCTGCGCTGGGGTGGCCTCGCCGGTCATAACGATGCGCATGACCGTACGCATCTGCTCCTGGCTCAGATCCTGTCGGTCGCATACCGTACGTATTGCTGTCTGGATATCCATAACTCGCTCCTCGCACTCGTGGCAAGTGATGTTATTTTCTAGTCGCGCTTAAGAAATTTTTTAGTAGGGCATGGCCATGCTCGGTCAAAATAGATTCCGGGTGAAATTGTACGCCCTCTACCGGCAAGTCCTTATGCCTAATCGCCATGATTTCATCATCATCGGTCCAGGCCGTGATTTCGAGGCAATCCGGCAGGCTTTGTCGTTCAACCACAAGCGAATGATAGCGCGTCGCCTCAAACGGACTGGGCAGATCGACGAATACCCCTTCGCCATCATGGTGGATCATCGAGGTCTTGCCATGCATCAATTGCTTGGCTTGCACGATCTTGCCGCCGTAGGCCTGGCCAATGCCTTGGTGTCCGAGACACACGCCGAGCATGGGGATCTTTCCGCCATACGCCTTTACGGTGTCTACCGTCACCCCCGCTTCGTTGGGGGTACAGGGACCCGGCGATATAACAATGCGCTCTGGTCCCAAACTACCGATTTCTTTCACCGTTATTTGATCATTGCGATAGACCCGCACGTCTTCGCCTAGCTCACCCAGGTATTGCACAAGGTTGTAGGTGAAAGAATCGTAGTTGTCGATCATCAATAGCATGCTTGCATTTTCTCGATGTTCAACCCGCGTCATCCACTAATTTGCGTCACCTTCATTCAATCCTGCCGCCACCAAAGATGCGGCCCGGAATATTGCGCGTGCCTTATTCATGGTCTCGTTCCACTCATAAGCGGGTACCGAGTCGGCAACAATGCCGGCGCCAGCCTGAATGTACAATTTGTTGTCGCTGATGACGGCGGTACGAATGGCGATGGCAGTATCCATGTTGCCCGACCACGATATGTAGCCCACCGCACCCGAGTAGACGCCACGCTTTACCGGCTCAAGTTCGTCGATAATCTCCATGGCCCGCACCTTGGGGGCACCGCTCACCGTGCCGGCGGGAAACGTCGCCCGCAAAACGTCGACGGCATCCATACCGTCGGCCAATTTGCCTTCTACATTGGAGACGATGTGCATTACATGTGAATAGCGTTCTATCACCATTTGCTCGGTAACGTTGACGCTACCGATCTTGGCAACACGTCCGACATCGTTGCGACCCAAATCCATCAACATAAGGTGTTCCGCCCGCTCCTTAGGGTCAGCCAACAGCTCGTTCTCCAGGCGCTGATCATCGATTTCATCCCTGCCCCGCCGTCGGGTACCGGCGATGGGACGCAGCGTTACAAGGTCTCCTTCCAACCGCACCAGGATCTCTGGTGAAGAGCCAACGATTTGAAAGTCTTCCAAGTCCAGGAAATACATATAGGGCGAAGGATTTAAAGTACGCAATGCACGGTAGAGATCGATCGGCGCATTATCGAACGGTACCGAGAGTCGCTGGGCCAATACCACCTGCATGATGTCGCCAGCACGAATGTATTCCCGCGATCGCTCTACCGCCGCCTCGAACGGCCCGCGGGTAAATCCCGAAACAAAATCGGATTCTGAGATCTGGATGGGCATCGTCGATGATGAGACAGTGGGAACGCCGCCACGCAACCGGGCCACCAATTCATCAAGCCGCTGGCATGCCTTGGCATAGGCATCATCGATCTCAGGGTTGACGTGTATCACCACGTACAACTTCCCAGCAAGATTGTCGAATACCACAACCTCATCCGAGACTAACAACAGAATATCGGGGGCGCCGATGGCATCGGGTTTGTCGGGCGTGTTCAGTCTTGGCTCGATGAATTTCACGGTTTCGTAACCAAAATAGCCCACCAGGCCGCCGGTGAATCGTGGCAATCCTTGAATCTCAGGCATGTGGTAGCGAGCCTTAAATTGGCGCACGCGCTCCAAGGGATCCTCGGCCACGTTGCGCTCTACGATGTCGCCATCGCGTTCAATGGAGATATGTTTTCCGTTAGCGCGCAATACGGTACGACAAGGGAGACCAATGATTGAATAGCGGCCCCATTTTTCGCCGCCTTGGACGGATTCGAAAAGATAGGAGTAGCGGCCGCTAGCGAGCTTTAAATAAGTACTGAGCGGGGTATCGAGATCCGCCAGGACCTCCCGCATCAAGGGGATACGGTTAAATCCTTGTGCTGCGTAACGATTGAATTCTGATTCTGTTAATGACATGTATCACCACTGGACGACGTAAAACGGGAAAGACGCACAAAAAGGACGGTCATCGCCACCATCGCCAATGTGTATCGTTCTTATTCACGTTACGTGTTCCAGCAGTGTACACAATGTTTACTGATACAAGCGGATGTAGTTTGGAAGCTCGCTAAGCTCGTTAATAACCGCGGCGGGAGCCAGCTCGCGTACATCGACGCCTCGATTATAACCGTATGTTACCCAAATTACAGGCATCCCGGCCGCCCGCGCCGCCAGGGCGTCATTCATGGAATCCCCTACCATTACGCTGTAGTTCGCACTAATGCCAAAGTACTCACACGCGTGTAGCAACGGCAGCGGGTCGGGCTTATTCCGTGGTAACACGTCACCACTTAGCAACAGCCCGAAATAGTCGTGGATACCTAGATTTTTGAGTAGCGGCACCGTAAACGCTTCGGGTTTATTGGTGATACACGCTAGTCCGAATCCGGCAATGCGCAGGGCCTCCAGGGTTGCGGCTACGCCTGGATACAGCGTGCTCTCCTGCGACACCCGTGCCCCATAGTACCGCCGGAACAGTGGGTCCGCCCGTTGGTAGAGGGTTGGGTCCGGTTCCCCATCCACCTGCCCCGTGAGTGCCCGCTTAATCAGACGGCTGACGCCACTACCGACCCAATCGACAATGGTAGCACGATCATAGGTAGGTAACCCGAGATCCGCGAGCATACTATTTATGCTAGCGGCGATATCCGGTGCGGTATCAACCAAGGTCCCATCCAAATCCATGATGACAAGCTTCACGGACAGAGGGCATTCGAATCGTTGACTCAACTCAGGCACTGCTCACACCACCGGTTTTGTCCGACTATTTACCCACCTTGGCGAGCTCATCTCGCATGGCTGCAACCGTTGCCTTGTAATCATTGGTGCCAAAAATCGCCGAACCGGCGACAAACGTGTCGGCACCAGCCTCGGCTATCTCGCGGATATTGTCGACTTTCACACCACCGTCGATTTCCAAACGTATAGGTAGACCACTCTCGTCGATGATCTCGCGGGCTTCGTGCAGTTTAGCCAACACACCGGTTATAAATTTCTGACCGCCAAAACCAGGATTGACCGACATCAGCAACACCATGTCCACCTTATCTAGCACATAGTGAAGATGGTCTAGGGGCGTGGCGGGATTAAAGACTAACCCCGATTTGCAGCCCTGGTCGCGAATCAGCTGCAAGGAGCGATCGATATGTTCGCTCGCCTCGGGATGAAAGGTGATGTAGGAGGCACCGGCCTTGGCGAAATCGGGAATGATACTATCAATCGGCTTGACCATGAGATGAACATCGATATCGGCGGTGACACCATGCTTGCGCAGGGCGGCGCACACCACCGGCCCGATCGTCAGGTTCGGCACATAGTGATTGTCCATGACGTCGAAGTGAACGATATCCGCGCCCGCGGCCAGTACGTTGTCCACTTCTTCGCCCAACCGCGCGAAGTCGGCGGACAGAATGGATGGGGCAATCTTGTAGTCCCGCATGGGTTGTCCTTTGATCGGCGACACCGACGCGCGCACTTTACCCGATTGCAAACAAGTTTTCAGCTTCTCGCTCTTTAACCTAGCACGGCTATTGCTCGACGCCTGTGATCGGCTCCCCTATACTGCCGGCCAACAATAAGGTGCCACTATGCCGATCGCTATTACTATACATATCTTGGCCGCGGTTATTTGGGTCGGGGGTATGTTTTTTGCCTATATGGTGCTTAGGCCGGCGGCGCTGGATCTTGCGCCGCCTCAGCGATTGTCGCTTTGGTCGCGCACTTTCGCTCGTTTCTTCCCTTGGGTTTGGGTCGCGGTGGTGTTGCTGCTACTGAGCGGTTACTGGATGATTCTTTTCGCCTTCAATGGTTTCGCCAATGTCGGTCTCTATATACACATCATGCAAGCGATTGGGATTCTTATGATGCTGATCTTCCTGCACGTGTTCTTTGCACCCTATCGGCGTTTGAATCGCGCCCTGGCGGCGGCAGACTTTGAAACCGCCGCCAACGCGCTCAACCAGATACGTATTCTCATCGCGATCAATCTAATCCTGGGATTGATTACTATCCTTGTTGGTACGGCGGGGGCATATTTTGCCTAGGACCAGAGTCGTTGTTCGTTTTCGCGGGTGAAGTTACACGCATGACACCTCTTTTACGGTTGACATAGCTTTGTGGATCCTCCTTGAAGCGCTCTAAACACCGTTGCGAGCAAAAGGCGTAACGCTGTCCTTGGTACTCGTTAAAGATTGTTGCCGTCCATTCACCCACGCGCATGCCGCACACAGGACCCCGCGACCATGAATGTTGCGCCGACTTACGGTATCTATGATACTGCATCGTATTAGCTAATAGGTATGGCCCGATGACCCCATTTGACTCTATCTTGATGCACCGCAAAGAAGTGCCGTACGGCCCACGGTACCCAACTCGCATTAACCATAAAGCAAACTCCTGAGGCGTATAGGTATGCAAGAAGCACTGGGTTTGATGGGTGATCAGGCGACGATGTTGGCCATAACCATCGCCCTTGGTGTGGGCGGGCTGGCCGCGTTGTTTATGGCACTGCTTTGGCCAAAGCGCTGGCATCTACCCTATCGAATGGAGGTCGGTTTCGTCGTGTTGCCCACCTCTTTGGATCGATGTCACCGTTACGTTAAGGCGTCTCGTCGTACCTCGGAAAGTATTCCTTACCCTCTTTGAAGGAATCTAAACTACGGATTGCGATATATTTCTTCGCCTGCGCTTTCGTCGCGAATTCACTCCTGGGTTGATATCCGATAGAGCGGGAGATCAGGCGCTAAGGAATTACGGCAATCTGGAATCGCCAATCCAATATTTGGATACTACGGGCCAACAGCGTAGTACAAGACTTATTAAGATTGGTTCTTATGGTCAAATTTACGCGCAATGGTCACCAATCCTTGCAACACGCGATGATACGATCGACCACAATCTTTGTTTTTGGGCTTCGTCTATAAAAATACAAGAGCGACAGCACGATCCACAATATAGCGAGCAAGCCCAAGCTCGATGGGAGGGAAACAGGAGCGCCGATGGCAAATAGGGCTACCAGGGTAAGTGTGAGTAGGAGCGGCAAACGAAATACGTGTAATGCTTCACTGGTTCGTTTCTCTAGAAAATAATACAGCCCGACAACACTCTGCCCCATCAAAACAGCAATGATCAACGGTTCGTTGAATTCTCCAAGCCAATGCAGCAGGAGCAGACCAAGCCAGGTCACACTGACGCTTGCGCATAGCGCACAGAATTCCCATTTGCTGAAACTTTTGGTAATTAAAAAAACAACAAAAAGCCCAGTAATCATAAGCAAAACAAGGACTACGTCGTTCATACCGAAAGCTCGATAACAACTGCCGCAGAAACGAGTAACACGAGCGTAATGACCATGCCTTGAAAGGGATACATCTCGCCGCCCCGCGCCAGTGCCAGTTTTCTACTGAGGTAAGGCGACAACAGCATTAATACGCCACCTATTATCCCACCGACTACGAATAGGTTTATCAGCAGGGTTTTGCCGAATTCTCCCCAAAACGGCAGATACACGGAGGAGTAATCGGTAAGGACGGCCTGCAATGGAAAGATGGTGGTAGCAAACGAGAGGATCGCCAGTACCACTTTTTGTCTTGGTACATATTGCTTTTTTAAGAATCTTGCGGCCCACAATCCAAGCGCCACCGCAAACGCGCCCAAGAATATACCCACAGACATGGACCCCACCCCCAGCTGGGCGGCGCCCAGAGCTACGACCCCCGCACCTGCAGTGCATAAAGGACAATGCGCGTACCCCAGTGTCGACGCAAGTAGGTTGAGCGCTAACAGTCCAATGAAAGAAGTTGACGCTATTTTCATAGAGCTTCTCACTATTGAATGTAACCAGTATTAACCATGTAATTCCGGCCTACGACTCGGTTACAAGACTACACCACACAACAGTACCGCTGACGCTACGAGCGCAGGACAGTATAAAGTGGGGATGTCTCTTGGAATTTTGTTATTCCCAGCGGCACTGACATGCACCCCTCTTACTTCAATTCCATCGAAAAAGACTACAGCATTACCATCGCGCCGATGCTGATGGAAAAAGGCAATGAACATATACTTGAGCGCCACGGCACCAGTATAGAAGGTGAATCGCTTCTTTAAGCCCTGTGGTCTGTTTTGAAAATTACACCTACGCAACGAAAAGCTATTCCCCTTAGCCCGCGGCCGAGGAACGTATACAGTATTGATGCCTCTCAGAGCTTGTCATATATGGATATCTTGCCGTTTTTAAAGGAATAGATTCTCCACGTCTCATTCTTCCGTCCGGGCATCCCGGGCGATCCCGAGGGCATACCTGCCATGGCGATACCGTCGATCGCCGGTTTTTCGGTGAGTAGTTTGTCCACCACCTTGGACGGGATGTGACCTTCAACGATGTAGTCGCCAATGATTGCGGTGTGGCAACTCTTCAGGGAGCTGGAGATATTGTATTTGCGCTTGATAGCCGCCATGTCTTTGTCTTCCATGTTCACGACGTTGACTTTGTAGCCGTTGCTCACCATATGATCTTTCCACCCACTGCAACAACCACAGGTGTAGGATTTATAGAGTGTGATTGTCTCTTTCGGTGCCGCATTGGTGTCGCAGCCGGCAATCAAAAACGCCAACCCCAGAATAGGCAAGAATTTAAACTTGTTCATGAGTAATTCTCCTAAACGTTTACTTAGAAGCCAGCAGGGCAGCTCAGCCATCGGCTAAAAGCTGCCAAAAACAATCGTCAGGAGAACCGTGGGGGATGGAAAATGCTGATAGAGCGATGTTTGAAGGTTAGTCTTCGTGGGTCCTGACGGGAAATCGTAGCGCTTCGCTGAAACCAAAGCTCGTCCATCCGTAACAGGACACTGGCGCCGCATATCGAGCATGAGAGCCCGGACATGCTGCAACTTGACATTGATATATTCATCGGACAATCAGACTGCGAGTCACAATCTGGCAAGGTACAGGGTTTGTGATCCGATGACATGCTGTGCAGCCACTCCTGCTCCGGTAAGCCTGGTCCTAGCGCAATCAGGGAGGAATCCTGAGCGGACACCGGTGTCACTGGCCACATTACCAACACTGCCACGAGGGCCCACAGCGCGCGTTGTGTGATTCGACCCATCATCCTCAAAATATAGCATATCAGCGGAAGATACGGATTTGACTTGTATCAAAGAACACGACAAATCAAGCACAAACTAGATTAAGAGCGTTTCTTATGTTTGATACACGTCTGCAGTTTAGGGGTGCCCATGATCCATCCTCGCGGGTCATGAGCCACCTTCCACTCCGTGTTACTTCCCTTACTGCTCGGGGGCTGACATTACGTCGTTGAGCGCCCAATCGTATTGGTCGTCGGCGATTCGTGTTGTCCGGGCCAGCGCCGAGCCGAGTGGCGGTCCCGCATATTGCTGTAGGTGACGGACAACACCCTCGTCGCTGTCCTCGAAGTCCTCTTGGAACCAGGTGTAGATGCTCGAGACGATGAGCCGGCCGTTCTTGATCTGAGCCCCACGCGGGTTGTTGATGTACTCGCGTGCTGCACGCGTAAGCAGCACCTCGGCATTAACCGCGGTAAACGCTTCGTCTCTGAGGTTAGGACAGCCGATGGAGGCACAGTTGACGGCATAGTGGATGCGTGGATCGCGCCAGATCGGCCGCAGGATTCGATGCTCGATGTCGTTCAGGCTAAGCTTCTTGCCCTCCACGGTAATGAGCTTCTTATTCCACGGTCCGCGCCACGGCCCGATAGTGAACCATCCCGAGATTTCGCGAATGCTCTTTACCGGGTAATGCTCGAGTATGACCTTTACGGTGAGCGCGTTGTAGAGGTTGATCCAATAGGCCCTTTGTTCCGCTCGGTTGTACACCCTAATCGGGATCGCCGCGAGATTGGCGGTATAGTCGTCAAGCACCCTTTTGTCGGCATCGGTCACGCTTGCGTAGCGGACTCGATTGATGCCGTCGGGATAGTGTCTCACGTATGCTTCGAGAAAGCGTTGCCACCGACTGTGGTCGATCGTGGTGGTGGCCGTAGGATCATGCGCCGTCCAACGCTCCCAGAGCTTGGCCTTGGGCGCCGCGAGAACAGTAAACGAGGTCAATGCAACTGCGAAGGCAATGAGAAAGACGGGCAGTCGGTTGCGTTTTGGCATAATGGTCCGCGTATCTAGTTGAGGTAATGGAACAGATCGACCTCCGGGCGTTAACGCGTATCGTCGTGCCTGGGAAAGTATGCCTTACCCTCTTTGAACGAATCTAGACTACGGATTGCGATATATTTTTTCGCCTGCGCTTTCGTGGCGAATTCGCTCGCGTGTTGATATCCGATAGAGCGGGAGACCAGGCGCTTTCGATTTTCGCTTAAGAGAAAACGCTTGTAAAACTTCACGAACTCATCCTTCGTAATCGAGCGAACGGCGTCGGCTAGTTGCTCACGCGAATCGAAGCGGTAGTTCTTACGGTCAAGCTCCCTCCAATAACGATTGGAGCGTGTTCGTAGGCGTTTTTCTTTTTCCAGGATACGCCCAAGCAGCCCTTGCCTATGTTTCTCGAAGTCGGTCTCACTCATCCGTGCAATCGGCTCATAATAGCCTGAGAGAAAACGCTCTATATGAGCTTCCAGTTCGATCGGATCCGCAATCGGCGATTGTACGACAAAAACCATACCTGGGACCTCTAACAATGGCATAGAGCTAGCAAGTACGATGTAGCCGAGCTGTTTATCCGTTCTAAGATCATTGTAGAACGGTGAGGACAAAATTTGCGCCGTTAGCGAAACCATCGCCCTCGTGGGGTAGCTTCTATTGGTGCCTTGTACGTATATCGCGATAGCCGAATCCGGATGGTCGACCTCTATCTGCCATATATATTGTTTCGCGTCAGGGAGCTTCACTACTTGGCTACGAGGTACAGAAATCGGCGTTGATTTGCTTATTAGCTTTTCCTCCAACACTTTGGCGAAGTCTAATGCGTCTTTGCGGTATAAATTGCCGTGGGCTAGTACTACCACTTCGATTCGACTTAGCAGTTTTGGAATGAATTCCGCCAGGTCTTTGACTGTGAGTCGTTGCATAGCGGCCAGACGCTGTTCTTCAGTCCAGTAGGGCTTTAGGAGAAGTTTCGACACCTGTGAGACGGTTTGTCTATGAGGTGCTTCGCGCCTCTCATTCCTTAATCGCCGAGCCAATTCGTCTTTAGCGATAGCGAAGCGTTCAGGCTTGATAGCTGGCTTAGTCAACGCCTCTACGATACGCCAAAGCAACAACGCTTGTTTGTCGTTATAGCCAGATATGCGCACGGCAAATCCACGAATGTGTTTGTAAAGATCGTAGGTAAGCCCCGCCAAATACGCCGGATAATAAAATTCGCTCAACTGATCATCGACAATCTTTACGTAAAGCTGGGTGAGCACAGCATGCTCGGCGCTATCGTTCGCGCTCTTGGATCTTACGCTAAAGTAAAAGTCAGCTCGGGGAACACGGAAAGTATTATCTTGCTGAAACCAAAGTTCAAAGTCTCGAGATTCTTTTAACTGAATGGGTTTGCTCGTAACTTCTTTTGACAGCTTGACGGACAGATCCGCTGGCAAGAATACGTTGCGCTCCGGGATTTCGAGGCGAGGATTTCGCTTGTCGTTCTGCAAGCGCTTAATAATATTTCCGCTGAGCCCTACGACTTGATAGGCAGCGCCGAACCAGGGGTCCTGCGCGTTGGTTTGCATGTTCTTAGCATTGACGGTTATCAGCACGTTGTCCGGGGTAAGTTTGGCAAGAAAATGGCGGATTAGAGTTGGGTCATATTTTTCCATGGCATAAGGGCCATAGAGTACGTCGCTGGCAGGATAAATCTGCAGGTTAGAGGCAATCGAACGGACGTATCTGATTGGCGCCGGTTTTTCTTGGAAGCGGAAATCGATTTCAGCAATTCGCTTCTGTTCGTCGAAGATCCATTGCATGATGCCCTGTTTTTCGATCAGGCGAAGATACTGAAATACATGGGACGCGATATCGTTAATATAAGGGACCCCTTCTTTAGTGAGGGTCATTGACACATCAAGAGTTGCTGCGCTTCGATTACTCATTTGTGAACCAGCCCTAAGTGAGTCGACCCAGCCCTTCTTTTTCAGGAGAGAAAGTAGGCTTCCTTTACCTTCGTGCCCTAACAGGTTAGCGATGTAATGTATGGGCTTACTACGGTAGAACTCGGGCAAAGCAGGTATCGGGAAGGTCAGGCGCATGATCTGTCTGTCTTTAAGCGGGACCACGTCAACTCTGGCCGGAAGTCGCCCCTCGGCGAATACTGGTTCGGTAATATGGAGCGGCTCGGCATCAACATTCCTTATCGCCGAAAATTTCTTGGTGACCCATTGCTTGAGCACTGCAATGGGTTCGCGGCCAAGCACGACCAGCGCCATGATATTGGCAGAATAGTGACGGCTATAGAAATCGATGAGTTCGTCACGAACCTTAGCACCCTCTCGGTCCGACAGAGTATCCAAGTTACCGACGTTAAAGTTTGAAAAAGGGTGTTCCGGGTTGGCTACTCGCTTCCAAGCTTGGTGCAATCTTATATCATCATCCTTCTTTCTGGATTGATATTCGGAATGAACCGCGTTCTTTTCACGGTCGACGTATTCGGGCGTGAATAAGGGGTCGATAAAGAATTGCGCAAAACGATCCAAAGCAGGTTCTAGATAGTCCTCGTCAATGTCAAAAAAGTAGTTCGTATGCTCGAAGGCGGTGTATGCGTTGTGGCTACCGCCGTGGGTTGACACGAAATCCTGATATTCTCCAGGCGTCGGGTATTTCCTAGTACCTAGGAACAGCATGTGCTCAAGAAAGTGAGCCAGGCCTTGTCTGTCTTTTGGATCACGACTACTCCCCACGAAAACATCCATGGCGGCGGCCGCCTTATCAGTGTCTGGGTCAGAGATCACCACGACCTTAAGCCGGTTAGATAGAACGAAACTTTCGTACTGGCGCTCATCGTTCTCGCTCTTGATTACGTTATCGCCACTGGAGATAGGGAGATAGAGCAAATAGAGGGTCAAAAAGAGCGCAGATGGCAAGAAACGGTTGTAGGTGGCGTGTAATCCCATCAAGTCCTCCGGTTTATTCAGGAAGCTAGACCATAGGCACGGGATCAAAGTTCCCACTGAAACGCCACCGGCTCTGTGCCCCCGTCCCTCAAGTCTGGGCCCGACTACCGAATATCGGCTGCGCTGCACCATCGATTACCGCGCTACCGGCATTGTCCTATCACTGACTTTATGATATCGACATGAGGTCTCTGCCGTTTCATCGCATATTGTCGTGACTATGAATGCAAGTACGGTTCAATGCCCCAACTGTAGCCAGCCAGCCGCGGGTCGGTTCTGTAGTCACTGCGGTGCCGCGCTCACGGCTCGGGTCACCCCCACGCCAACCGGCGCGAAGACCCTCGTACCGTGGGTGGCCGCCGGTATCGCATTGGCGGTCCTCGTCGTCGGGTTGTGGGTGTTGGTCGGCCGAGATAAACCGCCGCCGTTTCTCGAGGTAGGTCAGATGTTGAACCAACCCCCCGACCTTTCAACAATGGCCCCGCGGGAGGCGGCAGATCGATTGTTCAACCGCATCATGACCGCGGCCGAGGGCGGCGATAGCCAGGCGGCATTGCGGTTTGTGCCCATGGCCCTTAAGGCCTACGAACGCTTGGCACCGTTGGACAACGACGCGCGCTACCACGTCGGACTCATCCATGCCACCGCCGGCGATCTGGACGGCACGCGCGCCGATATCGCCATGCTGCGCCAGTCGGTCCCTGATCATCTGTTGGCCATCATGCTCGAGCACACCATCGCCAAGCAGCTTGGCGATCAAGACGCTGCAGCCCACGCCTACAAGACGTTTCTCGCCGCCTACGACGCGGAGATTGTAACGGGGCGCGTCGAGTACAGGGACCATCAGCGCGGCATCGACAGCTTTCGGCGTGCGGCGAAAGCGAGCATCGGCGGAAGCCCGTAGAGAGACCAACGCGCGTCGAGCCCGTTAAGGGCTTAGGACCTCATTGAGCGAGGAGGCCGAGCCACCGGGTGTGGTGCCGCCCGAGATGACATAAATTCGCCCACCCACGTTCGCAGCGCCAAGGCCATGGCGCGCCGTCGGCAACGGCGCATAACTGCGCCAACGGTCGGTCCTGGGATCATAGGCCTCGGCTTCGTCGAATGTGCCCGATGTCGTCTCGCCGCCAAAGACCAATACCTCACCGTTGAAGACTGCTGCCGCGATACCACTGCGCGCGGTTGGCATAGGTGCACGTGCTTGCCATCGGTTCGTAGCCGGATCATATGCCTCGTTCACGTCCAGATTGCGCGCATAGCTTCCGTCGACGCGACCGCCAATCACGTAGATCCGGTTGCCGACCACGGCCGCAGCTAGGTGGTCGCGCGGCGTCGGCACCGGTGCGCGCACGCGCCAGCTGTCGGTTGCCGGGTCGTAGACTTCATGCGCGGGTATGTTTCGTCCATTCCTGCCAACACCGCTCAAGACATGGATCTTTCCGTCAAGCGCTACCGCTGTCAAAGCCCCGCGCGGCGTCGGTAAGCGCGCTCGTTTCCGCCAGGCGTCAGTGGCCGGATCGTACTCGTACACGAAATCGACTGGGCTCCAGCCTCCCGCGTATCCGCCAATCATGTAGAGCTTGCCGTTCAGGCCTACTGCCGCCGCATGATGCACGGCGCGTGGCGCGGGCGCCCCACGGAGCCAGCGGTTTGTCGCCGGTTCATAAATTTCGAGTTGCCGGCCCGCACCAAAACCGCCGACCACGTAGATCTTACCGGCGACCGCCGCCACCGCGACTTCGGAGCGGGCCGAGGGCATGGGGGCGCCGGTCATCCACCGCCCCGGACCTTGACCGAATGCAAATGGCATTAAAAAAACCAGGCCGACTATTACGGTCATGACTGCTGATGGTCCTATCTTTCCGATCATCGCCATACCTACTCGCTGCCTTCAGGTACCGCCACTCAACAAGCGCCACCGTGACGTTTGTGAGTAAACTACACGAGAAGTCACTACTGCGCCACCAGCCCTGGTCATGCGATAAATCAACCTTATTTATCGCCTTCGCGGACTTTCAGGTCCCCTCTAACCACGATTGGATCAAAGCTGAATTCTCATCGCCTACCTCGACGATTGACTTTGCGGCATCGACGAGGCGCAACCGGCAGGTAGGTCATTTCCGTCGAAGGCTTTGACGCGTTCGGTCACGGCGAGTACCTTTGGCAATATGACATTTCTTTGCGGTGTGGGAAGTTCGCGTGCAAACCGTCACTAGTGTTATTTCGCGCATCGTCGGCAAACTCCGGTTGAACTCGCGCCCACTTCTGAGCACCGTTACACGTCTCGGCAACGCAAGTACAAACAAATGGAAATGCGAGTGCCTATGCGACAGCTAAGAATCCTGCTTGCAGTCGGTGGATTGACCTTCACTGGATTGCTGGTCGGGTGTGACATGGGTATGGGGCCAATGATGGGGCGCCAAGCATTACCGAGCAGCTTTGAGAATAACGGTGAACGCATCTACTTCACTGGCACAAGCGCCTCGGGGCGCGTTATTACCTTAAGTGGTGGACACATGCATGTTCGGATGCACGGCGGCAGTTGCGCGAGCTGTCACGGTGCGGATCGCCAAGGAGGTACGCGCATGATGCCGTGGTTTTGGGTCGTCGCACCAGCTATTACACCTGAGGCGCTGTTTGGGAACCATGATGCCCAAGCCGACGGTCACGGCGATCACCAAGCATATACAGTGGCGAGCCTGCGACGGGCCATCATTGAGGGTATTGATCCGTCGGGGCAACGTTTGGATGACGCTATGCCCCGTTGGTCCATGAGCGGGCAAGATCTGGGCGATCTATTAGAGTACTTGCAAGGCGATCACAAACACGATGACACACATTAGCGCGGGTTGCCCCTCGCCTTCCCGCCCAAGTAGGAAAGTCATCTGTAACATCGTTACGCGACTTGACAAGAAACAGTTCCCAGGATCAAGCCCATGAATGCGACGCGGCTCTCCATCGCTATCTTGATTCTTAGGGTTGGTCTCGGGGGATTCTTGCTCCTCTGGAGTATCGACAAGCTCGTCGCCCCGGAGGGAGCGGTGGCGATACACCAGTTCTTTTACCACGTCAGCATCACAACCAAAATCGCCTACGTCATTGGAGTCTTTGAGCTTTTGTTGAGCCTTGCAATCATGACGGGATTTCTGAAAACCTATAGTTACGGGCTTGGACTCTTGCTCCATGCGTCAAGCACGATAGCCAGCTATCAGCAACTGTTAAGTCCGTTTGGGGGAAATCATCTATTTATCGCGGGCATACCCGTCCTAGCAGGCTTTATCGCCCTGTTCCTCATACGTCGTCAGGACACCGTTTGGACGGTAGACGGGATATTCCGTAAATAATGGACATTGAATGAGCGGCCCCCCTCGTTTTGCCCATGCTCTACTGCCGCTTTCCTGCGTCGGTATATATCGCCAGCATCGCCGCGGTCGTGGCTGTGTCCGCGACACTTATCGTTGCACGCCAGGCCAAGCGCCGGTAGAGGCGTCAATTGGCTAAGGTTCAGAAGCGCAAGAAAAGAAAACGCTAACGCACCGTCATTACCACTGTCTATTGCGGGCCAGACCCGAATAGGATGGTGCGTCGTGGAACCCATGGCTCATGGCTGGTCTAATGGCTGAACCAGGATAGAACAGTTTCCAATGGAGGAAATATGAAAACCACAATTGCAGCCGCCACAGGGTTGGTAGCGGTACTGGCAACGCCTGTTTTAGGAGCTGCTCAACATCTAAGAATCTTGAGCTTTACCGGTCGCACGATGTATTGTACGGAACATCAGGAGGGTCGAAACTATGGATCACAGAACACTTAGGGGTGTGGCGTTAGCGGCTGCGTTAGCCTTAATGCCTGTGGCGGCGTTAGCGTGTGGCAGTCCCGAACAGAAAACCCATGTCGGGCAGGTAACCGGGGTCGACAAGAAAGCGGGGTCGTTTACGATCTTCGATGTGCAGACAGCCAGTCCGATAACCTTCGTTTCCGATAAGGCGCTCCTCGAGGGGCTCGAGAACGTAGGCGGCATGGTACAGGTGAAATACGAGCACGACGGGGACGCGCTCAGGGCCATCGACATCCGTTACTAAACCGACCCCGGCAGCGGATTATCGTTAGGCGAGCTTGTGGGTAGGCGCTTTGGTGGTCCGCGGGTTGCGGCGCCTGCAAGGCGCTAGGTACGCGTTGACCACAGATTTTTTGGGGATATGTGACGCAGCGGCGGAAACTCCCAGAGGTAGTGCTAGTCTAAGAGTAATCGAGACGCGTTTTCCGATAACCCGTTGGTTGCATCCTGTCCTTTGGATGCACCCAGCAAGAAAAGGTATTAGCTATGGTGAGAAAGAGCCTCCTGCCACTCGTCGCGGGAATCCTGGGTTGGCAAGTCGCGCTCGCCAACGAAGACATATCGCCCGCCCTCGTCAGTTCCATGGACCGAGTTATTCCTGGGGTCAAACCCGATTCCGTCAGCCACTCACCGATCGACAGTTTGTACGAACTGACCATCGGCCCAAGTATTGTTTACGTGACTAAAGACGGTCGCTACTTATTTCGGGGAGATGTGCTTGATCTAAGAACCCAGACAAATCTAACTGACATAAAGCGCAAGCAAGCCCGCATCAATACGATCAACGGCCTCGACGAGCATGGCATGATCGTGTTCACCCCAGAGAAGCCAAAGTACACGATCACCGTGTTCACCGATATTACGTGCCCCTACTGCCAGAAGTTTCACCGCGACATGGATCAGCTGAACAGCCTGGGTATCAAGGTCAGGTATCTTGCCTTTCCGCGCGCCGGTATTCCATCGCGCGTCTATGACGACATGGTCTCCGTATGGTGCGCCGATAATCCACAAAAGGCGATGACCGACGCGAAGGCAAATGGAGGTCGACAGGTAGTACCCAAGCGTTGCGACAACCCGGTAACGGCACACTACAACATGGGTCAGGTGATCGGGATTAGGGGCACACCGACCATTATCCTGGAGAACGGGGACATGGTGCCTGGTTATGCACCTCCACAGCAGCTGGTCCAGCGAGTCAAAAGCAGTGAGGCTGAGCTCGCCCGCCAATGATCGATGCGATTCGCCACCCTGGAGCGTAACCCGCCTATGAGCTCACGGAACATTCGGCGCAGCGTCTCATTCCTGGTGGTGTTGATATTATGGCTGCCGCTTCAAGGTTTGCACGCCGGAG
>Ga0224508_10000525_pt1 | contig 37612 bp, 37 predicted proteins | sample SF_Jan12_sed_USG_4_FD_170157 | JGI IMG/M metagenome (GOLD analysis project Ga0224508, IMG submission 170157) | Sediment microbial communities from San Francisco Bay, California, United States - SF_Jan12_sed_USGS_21 | ecosystem: Environmental > Aquatic > Marine > Sediment | place: USA... | reverse complement strand
CCTAGCGTTGTCATGTCAGGCGTGATATCCAGCGCTAACTGCAAACCGCCCGCACTCAAACGTGATGTCATGACTTCGTCGAAAATAAGAATAATGCCGTGTTGTTCACACCGTTCGCGCAACGCTGCGAGAAACGCTTTGTCCGCCTGAATGCAGCCGCCCGAACCCATCATGGGTTCAATCAGAATCGTTGCCAATTCATTCTTATGCTTTTCGATCAAGGCTACGGTAGCGTCAACATCGTTGTACTCGGCCATAACAAACGGAAACGGAGCGTTGATTGGATTGTGACCGTGCGCAAAATAAAACACCCCACCGTGATAGGCACCGTCGAATACCATGACTTTTTCCCTGCCGGTAAACGCGCGCGCGGCGCTGACCGCCATTAAATTGGCTTCAGTGCCTGAGTTACAAAAACGAATTCGTTCCAGCGATGGAAAGCGCTCGCACAACAATGCCGCCAGTTCTGATTCGTAGCGGTTAGGTGCGCACAAAACAATGCCATCGTCTAAAGCCTGTTTTATTGCCGTAACAATTTTGTGGTGGGAATGGCCGTACAAACCGGCAGTGTACTCGCCCAGAAAATCGGTATAGCAATGCCCGTCCGCATCCCACAGTCGCTGTCCCTGCCCTTTGCGAATCGAGGCTGGAAAAGGCTCATAGTGCAAAACCGTGCGCGTATTGCCACCCGGAAGAGAATCACAAGCACGCTCATACAGTTGAGCGCTGACCGGATTAGCCAATTGATAGCGTGTTTTCGCCGCCTCTAATGCCGCTTCGATGGTGGAAGTCTGGATTTGTTGCGCGTAGGCCATAGTCGTTCTCGCTTGATTCTTAAAGGGAAATCGCGATCCAAAGGGGCATGACGAAATGACAGTATTTTGAGATGGACCCTAAAAAAGGTACTATGCCGCGCCCATGGAACAAGACCACCTGCATTTTAGCACCGCCAGCCGTATTGTCATCACAATCGCGTCAGTAACCGTCGTGATAGCCGGAATGCGTGCCGCCAGTAGTATTCTTGTGCCGTTCTTGATGGCTACCTTTGTCGCGATTATCAGCACACCGCCGTTGTTTTGGTTGCAACGCAAAGGTTTACCCATGATGGCAGCCCTGATTATCGTGATTATGGTAGTCGCTGGTATTGGCTTTGGTACCGCCATCGCGGTCGGCACATCGGTCGATGAGTTTACCCGCATCCTGCCCAGCTATGAAGCTCAACTGCGATTAAAACTCGGCGGCTTACTGACCTGGACACAATCGCTCGGTGTTTCTATTTCCACGGAAGAATTTTCAAAATATCTCGATCCCGGTGCAGCTGTCAAACTGGTGACAAGTCTGGTCAACGGTGTCGGTAATGTGTTGACCGATGCGTTCTTGGTTTCATTGGCGGTCATTTTTATTTTGATTGAGACCTCAAGCTTTCCTGACAAACTGCGCGCCATTTTGGCCAATCCCGACGAATCCATGGCGCACCTCGATGCGTTTATTGAAAATGTAAAGCAATACCTGGTGATAAAAACCATCATGAGTTTAATTACCGGCGCGTTTATTGCAGTGTGTCTTTGGATTATCGGCGTCGATTTTCCGATCCTGTGGGGCTGGCTAGCGTTCTTCTTGAATTTTGTACCTTATGTCGGTTCGATTATCGCCGCGGTTCCCGCCGTACTGCTGGCGTTACTCGAACTCGGTGGTGGTGCCGTCGCCTGGACGGCCGGCGCTTATATCGCGGCAAATGTCGTTGTAGGGAATGTTATCGAACCCAAATATCTTGGCAAAGGTTTGGGTTTATCGACGGTGGTAGTGTTTGTATCGTTGTTATTCTGGGGTTGGGTTTTAGGCCCGGTAGGCATGTTCTTGTCCGTGCCACTCACCATGTTGGTGAAAATCGCCGTGGAAAGCGATCCAAAGACAAAATGGATAGGTATTTTGTTAGGCGCCCAGGCACCGGTTGAAGAGCAACCTTCGGACTAACAAGACTTAATAGGTTTTTTGAGACTCACGATTAGATTCGCGAGTTCGCTCGCTCCTGCGATTTCGGCCCACTATTTTGGTGTGATGCGATTCTGTTGCGGAATAAAGTAAAGGTGGTCGAAATCTTCGCGTGCAAGGTGACATGGCACACAATACTCAACACGCTGTGCACCTGCGCCATTCGTCTCGCCTAACAAGGTGCCGTCCGGTTGGATTTGTAAATATTTCCAGTTTCCACTGACTTCGTTAAATCCAGCGGACATTTTTTGCATCACAAACAATGGACCCAATACGATCTCGCGACTTTGGGTGACGGAAAAACTATCTTTCACCAGTATCGATCCTTCAGGCAAGACACCAGCATCTTCGAACTTGCCGTAGCTTTTTGCAATGTCATTGGCGTAATTATTCAGATAATGATTACCGTGGGTGGACGAAAGATAAGGGGCAGTGTTGTAAAGCTGCCAGGATTGATAATTATCGAATATTGATATACCGGATGCGGTATATCCGGAAGACAACGCGGATTTTATAAAACCATAAATTTGATTCGCTTCATCACTTGCCAGTTTTTTTGGATTACGCAACCGAAAATGACGACGTGGATTATCAACCTCTCCACTTATACTACTCATCTCAATATCGGATGTTTCGTCACTGGTCTGTGCAACTAATAACCCAGCCGCGCATAGGAAAAGTGCCACTGCAAAGCTGAAAAACCCAGTGAACCTCCACAATCGCCGCGAAATCATCTTCCGTTGTATTTATAGCTTGAACATATTAGTAGAGTTGTACACCTCCCTAAAAGTTCCGCCTTCTTGGCAAATGCCAGGAAGGCGGTTAAGAGGACACCTCAGAGAAGGAGAGCAACACGAAAACCAGGCGCAAAGCACCACGGGTTATCGGTTCCTCAGACTAATAAGACCGGTCTGATAGACTTTCTATTACATAATTTTTGTAGGTTTCAAAGACTCATAGAACAAAAAAAAGGCCGTTACGTTTTCACTTAACGGCCTTCTAAAGGTTGTTAAGTGACGATTAGAAACTACGTTGCGCCATAAACTGCAAGCGGTCGTTATCGCCGTCCGATCCATCGGCGTTTTCGATCTCACCATGAATCCATTCAACGCCAAAGGTCACCGCCGGCCAGGGACTCCACAGGTAGTTCAAGTGGATACTGTCCAGTGTATCGATGCCATTGGATCGAGTTGGCTCGTCATTTTCAAAATGACCAAAAGCGAGGTTCGATTGCGATGTTTCTGACCAGGCAACATTAAAGTTCACATTGGCCGCGGCACTTTCAACTGTCTCTACCGAACCATCTTCGTTGACGAATATATCGTTGCCAAATCCATTGATGATGTAACGGCCGATACCATCACCGCCGGTCAAGCTACCGGAGATATAAACATCGCCAGCTTGCCATCCACCGGCCAGCATGATACCGACACCGGTCTCACGGCCTTCATCAATAGGTACGCCAGCTTCCGTAGTACCACTGACACCTAGATCACGAACCACGGCACCCAGTTCATAAGAACCGCCGGCACCACCGGGTCCACCGCGCCAGGCTGCGGTTAAATCAGGCAACTCATCCGTGCCTGGGCCACCGGTTGATTCACGTAAGCGACCGGCGGCACCATCCCCATCGGATTCCGGATTCTCCAGCGAAATGGCAAATCCACTGGGCCAGGTCCAACGTAGTTGGGGGGCACGTACAAAGTTTTTGCTTACCGGACCAAAGAAATCGGCTGTACTTGGGTAAGCAACAAAATCATTCTCCATGAAGTTTGACCAGCCAGAAACTGGGAGCCACCAGCCAAATCGTATGACGCATAGGCATGACGCAAGCGAAAACTGGTTGAGTTAGAGAAAGATTGATTGCCGCCACCACCGTAAAAATCGCCTTCGATATGGGTTTTGATAGCACTATCGTTACCGAGATCGGTATTTGATCTAATACGAAATCGCGACTGTCGTGCATGTAATCGTGTATGGGTGTCACCTATTTGCTGATCGTCAGGTAAAATCGAACTGAATATAAAACTGTCGCCGACATCCTGGTCGGAATCGATAAACGCATCCAGCTTGATATAACCACTCACTTCTACAGTAGTATCAGTACCCGGAATCTTGAATGATCCGGGAGTATCGCCAGCAAGCGATGCTTCGTCTACCTGGTTTTCCAGTTGTTGTTGACCGTCTTGAATTTCTTGCTGTTGCTGTTCCAGTTTTTCGATCTTTTGCATCAAAATTTCAACTTGACCTTTCAGATCGTCAACCTGATCCACCGATACTGTACCGACATATCCCATCGCCATAGCCGCGCCTGAGCCCACCAGAGTAGAGCGCACACTGGTAGCCAAACGCGAAGGTTTTAAAGGTACTTTAGCCATGAAGACCTCCTTCTGAGCATAGTTAAAACGTGGGGATCACAAACCCCGCCTGCGAACCAAGCGGTTCAAACCCTCATCAGGTTTAAAAGGATTGACACAAAGACAACCAAGAGCCCGATAAACGCAGTGTTAGACAACGTTGTTGTATAATTACAACAATTAGTTTGCCATACACTGGCAATAGAGACCGGGTTAGTCGTTGTTATCTTGCAACGAATATAAAAATTTGTGGTGATTGTGATACGCAGACCAAATACCGATGGTACTTGATCAGGCGTGCTCTAACGTGGATAGCGCCGATGCAACGTACGGCACTGCTCAGCACTCAATCTGATATTCGATGTGGAGTTTTGGATGTTTGACGTGGTACAGGAATAGCTCAACAGATTACCTGAATCGGCCTGATGAGAAGGAAAATGTAAAGCAACATGACCCGATCTCGTGCGCCAACAACAGGCCGCGACATTCTTTTTTAGCGCGGCGGGTTATCCAGATCGTGCCCTGGCTAGGCGACGGCGTATGCTCAAGATACGCGTAAGCGATATCGCGATCCTGCGTTTGACGAACAAAAAAGACCGTGGGTCGCTCTGGATTCAATACCGATAATAATTGCGCCTGTCTGGATTCATTAAAATCTTGCAAATGCCGCGCAACCGTTCCCCGCTGTACACTGCGAACGCTTATATTGAAATCACATTGTTTAGCGTAGATACCCACGGTCTCACGAATGGTTTGGGCAACTTCATTCAGTGTCCAGACGGAGTCCTCCACAACAAAAACAGAAAATACGAAGCCATCTTTGTTACCACTTAAATCCGCCAAACCGAACTCGATCAACGAAACAGGGCGAAGATTCTCGATTTTGTCTTCAGCCTGCAAACGAGTTGAAACCAATACAAGAAAAAACCATAAATAAGTAACAATCAATCGATTGTTGAAAACAGACAAATTCAGCTACTCCGCTGATTCCCCCAGCGACTCAATCAAAGGCGTTAAAAAAGGCTGATAGCGCTGCCAACGACCCACGGAGGATTGATACATCGGTTGGCGCACTTGCCAAAAACTTGCGGTCTTGACCTCGCGCGAATGACGGTGGAATTGCAGGAAATTATCATCCCATTCAAGATTACAAAACTCGATTAACTGACGACTCACTGTTTCTTGCTGTTCCACCAATACCTCGTATTGCACATGAAACATTTTCAATGGCAGTTCCACCACCCAGTGATTCATTAGTTTTTGGTAAGCCCGATAAGCAATGCCCAAATGTTCCAGGTTATAAGTAAAACGCAAACCGTGTGCGAAGTTTTGCAAATAACACGACACACAGGTATCCAGTGGGCTGCGTTGACAATGAATCACGCGCGCATTCGGAAACAACAATGCGACTAAATTTAACCGTAGAAAATTACCCAACATCTTGTCACATACCCGGCGAATTTGTTCCGGCACTGTGGGCAACTCGTTTAAATACTGTTCGGCTAACCTATGGGACAATGCGGCATCTATTTCAGTTACATTGCCGGGTACGGGTGTATTCGTCTTAAGCGTTCCACTCAACCCGCGCATCAGCGAACGCACTGTACTTAACTCTCCGGCCCCATGTATTTGTGAGTGACTGGCGAGAATCTGCTCCACCAGTGTCGAACCCGACCGTGGCATACCAACTATAAATACAGGCAACTCGCTTTCAGAACCGAAATATTTCCGCGATTCAAAAAAATCACGGATAAATATTTCAATTATACGGTCTACGTAATCTTCGAGTGCTTGTGCATCGAAATGCTTGAGACCAGCTTTAATCTCATTCGCTTTGCGATAACTTTCAAAGGCATTTTGCACATCGTCTTCGCGGTCATAGGCTTTGCCTAACGCGAAGTACAAGTTGATCCGGTCTTCGTCTCCCGCAATGGTATCGCTGAGCAACCCGGTCAACTATTCGATGGACAAACTTCTATCTGGGTCTTGCCCCAACGCGGAAAGACTGTAGGCGGCCTGTGCTAATGACGGTTCAATGGCCAACGCCTTACGATGAAATTCCGCGGCACGTTCAAAGTCGCCTTTGGCCTGATAACACACTGCGAGATTAAAATACGCTTCGGCTGAATCGGGATCTAATGAAAGTGCATCATTAAAACAGTTATCGGCCTCTTCAAAACGGCCCAGTTTGACCAGACAATCTCCTATGTAAATCAACAATCGTGCATTATTTTTATCCAGCGTTGACGCATGCTGAAAAGTCTTTAATGCTTCGCCGAATTCACCCATATCGCGCAAGGTACATCCGGCGCCGATTAGCCCCTCCACTGAATCCGGCTGACGTGCCAATGCATCACCGTATGCTTTTAATGCATTATTGTGGTCAGTCTGTTTCGCCAACGTACGAGCTTTGCCAAGAAAAGCACTGGTGATGGACGAATCGAGTTTAATCGCAGTACAAAAGGCATCCATCGCTGCATCAAGCTGATCGGATTGTTCCAGTACCAGGCCAAGATTGACCCAGGCCTCCGTATACTGCGGGCGACACTTTAACGCGCGGCGGTAGTGCTCGGCTGCTTGATCAAATCTACCCTAACCCGACAATACATTACCGAGGTTGTTGTGCGCTTCGGCATCCCGAGGATTCAGCCGCAACACCTTGCGAAAAGCATGTGCCGCAGCCTCGTACTCCCCTAAATCCGTAAATACGGCACCCAAACCAAAGTAATAATCAGGTTCGGAATGACCCAATGCAATCGCGCGTCGATAACTCGCTTTTGCAGAACGGGTTTTTTCCATCGACCGGTAAATTTCCGCCAGATGAAAATGATAGTCTGCTTTTGACGCGTCGAAATTTATGGCGGTTTGAGTCAAGGATTCGGCTGTGATGTGTCGACCACGCTGCTGCATCAATACCCCAAGCAGGTGCAACGCTTCCGCATTGCCGGGATCGAGTTTAAGAATATCCCGATAGGCAACCTCCGCTTCCTGCAATCTATTTGACTGGTGCAGTTGAATCGCGGCAGGCAACGATTGCGAGTGATTCCACGCGCCAGCCCTCATAACGCACTCTCAAGCATTATTGGTCAAACGGTTTTCGCTTCGCTATTCGCATAGCACCGTTTGACCAAACGAAACCTGAGAGATTCCCTCAGCCTGGTACTCTAAACAAAACCAATATCGCCATCCCAAAAAAATGCCGTGGTGGAAAATCCACCACGGCATTGGAATGTAACTATTTTGTATTTGGAACTACTGGAAGAGAAATCGAAAGCCGGTCAAACCTACATAATCGCTGCCAATATCGTCCACTTCATCGTTGTCCATAAATCCACGCCCCTGGATAAACCATTGAACGTTAGAATTTCCGATAGTCCAGGGTGTATCGACACCACCTTGCAGAAAATAGGTACCGTCACGACCGGATTCATCATTAATATCCCAAATACCGAGTCCACCACCAAAGAAACCACGCTCACCGACCCGGGTCTCCGCGCCGACGTCCGCGAACAAGGTCGACCATTCGCTTTCTTCCAGATTGGCGGCACCACCACCCTGAATCAGCCAACGGAATCTCTCGGTGTGCGGAATCATCACACCACCGAGCGCACCTGCCAGATTAGAATCGATGTCCTTAATGCAATTACACAAATCACGCGTGCGACTTTCTCGCCCAATAAACGGTGCCAGGAACGGGATAAATTTTCTTGGCTCAACTGCCGCGACGACCGGTGCCGCGCAGGCTTCTACATCAATGGTTTGGGACACAACATCAGACGTACCACAGGAATTCGATGCGGCTACAGTCAAGGTATACGTTCCCGGTGTATCAACAACCGAGTCCCACATACCGGCGCCAGCCGGGTTAAGCGTACGGGTTGAACCATCCGCCGCGGTAAGCTGCAACTCCACGCTGTCCGCCGAATCCACCGAAACCTTTAATGGCTCACCGGCACAGGTCTTGTCAACATTGACACCCGGTGCGACTGGACCTTCAATCGGTTCCGCCGCCAGCAAGGACACGTTACAACATACTTTCGGTATGACGATTTGGTGAGTTGCGCAATTCGACGTTACGGTTAAATCAAAAGAATCGAAACTTTTCTTGCCCGCCCAGCGTACATATTTTGACGCCTGGGGCTTGCCCTTTAGCTTACGGCCCATCCACTGTAGCTTTGTACCGGGCGCATGTGAGCCATCAGAAAAATTACCAGCGGCGATGGCATCGAATAAATCTGACGGATTACCGGACCAATTAGCATCTTGCAAAACCTGCAAGACGACACTTTGGTTATTGGCAAAAAAGCTTTGCAGTTGGTCACCCGTCTCGATGGGACGGCACAATCTTTCACCAGTACCGAGTCGCTTTATATCTTTATATTCCTGCGCCTGTGCGACATGCAAAAAAGCCAGGCCGAGGATTCCCGCCATCAGAACCGGCATACGTTTTAATGTTTTTTTCATCTTGCTTCTCCTGCATAAGAATTGAGGCAGCACCGTATACGAGTAATAACGGCACCCATGCGTTTAAACGCACGATAACCAAAGTCTAGCCAAGGTGTTCTAAAAATACAAATGAATTCGCATGAAAAATCAGCGAGTTCGAACACAATCGTTATGCTGTCGCTTATCTACGACAATAAAAATACAACAAGAATAAAACGACTGATTTGACATTAAACACTGAAAATACCAGCTTTTTCAGTAAAACGATTGACGGCGCATATACCCACGCGCAAGGCATCGCAACCAATCGAGTCAATGTTAGTGGTTTCAAGTTGATCACTTAAAAATGCGCCTTCCCGTCATAAACCTCAGTTTGGTAAAACAGTTCTTATCGACCATTTTAATAACTGCTTCAGTGGGCGCTTGTTCGACAATTGCGGGTCAGAAATATGGCGGCGCCGCGGCACCAAATCAGGCCGTTAATGACGCGCAATGCAAAAAATTCGCCAACGACTATGTGCGTACGCAGGGCATTGATAAAGATTGGCGTCAACAGGAGTTTTACACACAGTATCGAATCTGCATGAAGCGTGCCGCACAAAAGTCCTGAGCAAAGGCATCGCCAACCACTCTAAACAATCAAATTAACGGGACTATTTCAGTAACGCGGGCTGACGATCCTGCCGCTGGCTGAACTTGTCTAATTGTTCGGTGTCTGAGACCGACGACAACTACGGCTTTAGCTCGCCTGTATCGGTGAGGAGCCTTGATCCAATAAAAATTAATGTTTTCGCGAAAGAAATCGGACAAACAACCGGTCTTATCGGATATCAGCCCGTCACGCCAAACCCGATTCGAGGCAATGGTCAATGCGGTTGCCGATGACTTGTATCGTTAAGCCTGCTGGGTGTGCAAAGACGCCACTCTGGCGGAAGAACTCGTCCAAGAAACATACCTTCGCGCCTGGCGCGCATTGGAAGATTTACGCGACCCGGATGCGGCAAAAAGTTGGTTGTTTACCATCTTTCGCCGTGAGTATTCACGGCAATTTGAACGCATCCATCCGGCCGAAAATGGAAAATATTGAACAAGTACCCGAGTTTGTTGCGGTCACTCAATTCAAAACCGATACTGAATCGTTTGTACTACGAAGTGCAATGGCCGAATTGGCGATCGAGTATCGTGAACCGTTGGTATCGCAGGTCATCGGGGGATTTAGTTGCGATGAAATCGCGGAAATCATGGGTGTAACAAAATCGACGGTGATGACGCGGGTATTTCGTGCTCACAAAAAACTAAGAGACCGACTCATTGGTATTGAACCTAAAAAAGCGCTGGAGAGTTAGTTTTGAATTGTCTTGAGTTCCGCCGCGTTCGTATGACAGAACCGGATTTACTGACACCCGAAGCCAGCGAGCATTTAAATGAATGTGTGGACTGCCAACGTTTCTTTTCGGAAATGGAAAATTTTGATAAGTCACTTCAATCAGCTGTCGACATTCCAACACCAGGCAATCTGAAAACGCGTATCTAACTGCGTCAAGCGTTCCAACAACCCGACTTGCCACAACCGAGCTTTCGTCCCTTGCGTTATGCGCTGGCTGCCAGTCTTTTTATTGCTGTCGCCGCCGGCGGCGCATTCGGTTACAAGATATACAACGACACCGCTATCGCGCGGGAATGTCGTGTTGCGGCCTTGGACTATCTCGACCATCAGCTACCTTTGTTGAAGCTGGAAGAAAGCGTTAGCCGAGCAAAGGTGGCGCGATTGGTCGGTTCCTTCGGCGGCCACATCACTGGCGATGTAAGTAATATCCAACTGGCGGAATTATGTGCCGTCGGTGACCGACCTGCCGCTCACCTCATCGTGCCGGGAGATCAGGGACCAGTCTCACTCATTTACACAACAGAAGCAAAGGTTTGGCATACCGCAGCTATCGATAATGACATTTATGAAGGCATTCATGTGCCGACCAAATCCGGCAGCATGGCAGTGTTCAGGGAGCAAGCCGAATCACTCGATCAAATTGTCGAGCAACTCGGTAAGTCGATTAGCTGGTAGCGTTATTGATCAGTATTTTTGGATAACGATACGATGGGCAAACTCGTCGCCGTCAGTCATTACCAGTTGTTCAAAACCCAGTAGTTTTAACAAATCGAGAAACGTTAATACATCAGCGACGTCGTAGCGCTGAAACAATTCAGACACGCGGGCGCGTGCGGTCAATATGGCCAACAAACCACGCATCCGATAAAGAGAATCGTAACGATCGACACCAAGACTCGTTATTATCATTTTCTCCGACTGATCTCCTTCGGAAAATATCGCAAACTGAGGTGGATAACGATTACTGGTCACTATTTGATTCATAAAATCAGTGACGAACTGGACACGCTGCCTGCGATCTACACCAGTGAGTATTACGGTTTTTGCGGTATAAATTTCAACCGACTTTGGATCAGGATAAAAATAGCCGACATATTCATCGACCGGTGGTCTTTGGACATTACTCTTATCTACATCTTTGTCAGCCGCATTCGCTGACATGGCAACGATAATTGTGCAAACACCGACCGCAATAGATAGACGCACGAAGATAGCACGCTCCCCGAAGATTAGTTGATCTATGTCGGGGTTAGATTACCAAGTTAATAAAGAGTTCTATGCATCCTCAAATGTAGCGATCTATTTACAAGTTACTGAAAATATTTTAATCCACGGGTTTCATCTTATCGCGAGGCAGCATTACATTAAACGATGTACGAATAGATTCATCGACTGTCTTGTCGATGTGGTCAGGGTAATGCGATGAGAGTATTTCCTTTACCCGCGCCTGGGCTTTTTCCAATACGTTAGTGGAACCCTGCTCTTTCCATTCCTTCGGACTGGTGCGATCACCGACAACCGGGTAGACATAATCTTTTTCCATTAGCGACATGGTTTGATCATGACCGAGGAAGTGATTGGGGCCACCCACACAAACATCACGCATTGCTTCAATCGACAGTGAATCTTCCGTTACCTCGATACCACGTACACTGCGATTAATTGCGCCCAGCATATCATTATCAATGACATAACTCTCGAAACTCACACCGAGCAGACTCGCCTGCATACCAGCGGACTCATAAATCAGGTTTGCACCGGAGTGGCCTGCTAGTGCATTGGTGTAGGCTTTTTCATATCCTGATTGTGCATCGGGCAATTTCGAATCCGCCATGCCGGCCGCAATTCCGGTAGGTAAATCATAGTAACGTCCCATCTGACCACACGCCGCCATCAACACCGCCTGCTCACCACTGCCACCACTCATCGCACCGGTTCGCAAATCCGACACAAACGGCCAGGTACCGAATATCGCAGGATGACCCGGCACGATGGCGTTGACATAAACAAGACCTGCTAGCACTTCCGCAACTTCTTGCACCACCGCGCCGGCCAAAGCCGCCGGACTGGTCGCACCAGCCTGCCCTGCCGCCAACAACAAGACCGGCATACCGCCGCGCACGGTGGTCTCTAAAACGCTACAAGCATCTTCGGCAAAGCGTAACGGCGGCACGACAAAGCAACTGGAACAACTCACAAACGGACGTTCTCGCCATTTCTTTTCACTACCGGCAATCATGTGCAACATCTCGAAAGATTTATCCAGATGTTCCGGTAACACCCAACTCGACCCGACATGCTTGGTCGTCCCCTGCACGGCGGCATAGCAGGTATTGAAATCCATGTCTTCCGGTTCGGCAACGTCACGCGCCACCATTGAACGCTGATAAAAATGGATATGCTCAAGGAAATCGACTAGACGCGCTGCGTTATATAAATCCTCCAAAGTCGATTCACGATACTCCCGCGTATCACTATCGACAATGTGTACGGCGGCCCCCGCCGTACCGAAATAAACCCTATTACCGGCCAACTCCATATCATGTTTTGGATCCTGGCCATGCAGAACAATATTGCGTGCGGCATTAGCGACCGTGTCCTCAATCAATGACCGGGGGAAAAACAATCGTTCGTCGGCGTAACGCGCACCTGCGGCTGTGCAGATTTCGATACAAGAAGGAATGGCCTGGGACAATCCAATATTTTCCAGTACATCTAACGCGGCTTCATTGATGCGTTCTACTTCGCTGTCGGTCAGCGGCTTATATCGACCGCTCTCCATCCCTGGGCGTACTGGTTTTTCCTCTTCCGGAGTAGGCGCCGCACGCAAGGCACGGCGAGCAGCTCGGCCACCCATTCTCTTGGACTCGCTCATCTATTTTGGCTCATTTTCATTAACTTACCTTCTTCTACTCGTCAGATTTTAGTACGCAAAATCAAATAGATTTAGCAAATTGAATTAGCAAAAGCCTTCGCCACAGCCGCCTCAATATCATCGCCTTTAGGCATGAATCGCTCTACTGCAGGAATACCGTATTGATTCGAGTGCTTTATATTGACTTTTCCCCGGCTAAGCAATACCCCTGAGTAACCCAAATCGCCCGCTGCCCGGATAGTATGCTCATTAAAGTCGCCGTCATCACCAAATGGAATTGACATTAGATTGCTTTGATTAACCTTTCGATGCTGCGCCAGCAAATTTTTTGTCTGTGCTATCTCGTGACTCTGCTCCTGCTCCGATAATGACGACATTACATAGTGAGAATGACAATGATTACCGTAACTCAGCAACGGATGATCCACAAACCACGACACGTCATCGAAGCAATAGTTTTTCTGATCTTCAGTTACGTTCTTGTCAGCGAAAAATAAATCCAGAACGTGGTCTATTGCCTGACTATTGTTTATCGAATTTTTACTGTATCGGTAAAACGGTTTTGTGCTATCAACGACAATGATATTCGTGCTCGATAAAAATTTCTCTACCAGATCGTTTTCGATAATAAAACGAATCTTATCGCGCCACAGGATTTTATTGTCGAATGTTTTACCATTGATATAAACCGTCGCGGAAATGTTTAAGGATTCCAAAACAGGCAACGCATTTTCAATAACGGACTTGTAGCCATCATCGAACGTTAAAAAGGCATGCCCCGTATTATCAGGCAATTCAGCGAATTCATCCGCGGTAATAAACGTAAAGTGTTGGTTTAGCCCATTCAAGTGACGGTACAATTGTTCTGGTGTGACATTATGCAATGTATTACCCAACGCTTCGGGTATTGACTCGAACACAGCGTGGTACAACAGGCCAATACCACACTGCTCGGCAATTGATTTAAGCGACGCAGGTACCAAAAATGATCCGGCTTGCTACTTTACGATTAGGTCCAGATTATGACGACTGAGCAACTCATAACCGGATTCCGTAACGCGAATAGTTTGACCTAAAGTCATGGCACGATTTGCGTCACTGTTCATAAGTATCATGTGTAAAAAGAACACCATGTTCGGCTGCATCAGCACCGAATTGCCGGTATAAAACATGGGGTAGTCCATCCAGGTAGGTGTGTACGTCGTGCCCAGACTGTACCCACAGGCATTCATGCGATGTTCATACAGACCGGCGGCATCCATCACACGAGCGTGAGCATCAAACACATTGCCCATAGGCGCATCGGGTTTTATTTCATCCAGACAGGCCTGCATGGCATCAACTGATACTTTGTGCATCGTGACGTGTTCGGGTTCCGGTTGACCGATAATAATGGTACGCATCAAGCAAGCATGATAGTGACGGTACGCACCGGCGAATTCGATAGTCAGTTGATCCTGCTCATCGAGATGACGCCGCCCGGTAAAATATCGGCACAATAAAGCTTCGTTGCCGGAACCGACGATGTACTCATTACCCGGATAGTCGCCACCACCACGAAATACCGCACCTTGCATGACCGCGAGAATATCGCCCTCAAACACCCCCGGCCCACTCAGCATAATGGCTTCATCCAACGCGTCGTCCGCCAGTTCCGCCGCGCGTTTTACGTAGTCGATTTCAGCCGCACTTTTTATTAAACGTAATTCGCTGACAATGTTCGACCCGTCTTCCAATTCACAAAATCCCGCTAGACTCTTTTCCACCCGACGCCAGTTGTAAGCGGTCAAGCCATAAGCATCGAATTCGATACCGAGTTTGCCACCCTTGCAACCAAACTCGTCCAGTAACGCCTTCAGATCATCGGCAGGATTCTTTCCAGCCTCGTCTTTCCAGACACGTACATCTTCGATAACTGAAGTATGTTTCGCCTGACGATAATCCGGCAGACGTGTGAGCAAACAATATCGACCGTCCGCTGCCAGATACAAACACTGAAAAAAACAATATCCGAATGTGTCGTAACCGGTCAGATAAAACATACTTTCCTGACGGAATATCAATAACCCATCCAATCTATTGTTTTTTATTGATGCGCAGGCGGCTGTGCGACGTGTAGCCAATTCTTCGGTGGAAAAATGTACGGGCATAAATTATCGCTCCTCAAACAGTAAGAATATTGTTAGTTTGCGATATTATGGAGAACATTGTTCATCGACGCTATGCAAGACCATGAAATTTATTGACGCCGACGCCATTCATCAGGCACTCGACTATTCCTATTTTGTCGATGCTTTGGAGCAGGCGCATATACACAATACCGAGACCATGGATGATTTGTTACTGGAACAACCAGGCAACCTCGGCACGCCTTCGCATTTTTTTATTCGCGCCGCATGGCAAAAAGGCCGCTCGGTTGGGGCAAAAGTGATCACGATTTTTCCTGACAATAATAAAGATGATCGTGGTTACCCATCGATTCAGGCAATTTACATATTGTTCGATGGCGACACGGGCGAGCCACTGGCATGCATCGACGGTACTGCACTGACTGCACGCAAAACAGCCGGCGACTCGGCTTTAGGTGTAAAGCACCTGGCAAGACAGAACGTCGAACGCATGTTTATGATTGGCGCCGGCTCCATGGCACCCCATTTGATCATGGCTCATTGCGCGACGCGGCCATCAATCCGCAAGGTTTCGATCTGGAATCGCACCAAACAAAAGGCCGAAGCGATTGCCAATGAGTTAAACATAAACAACGTGCAATTTGATGTCATTGACGATATCGAATCAGGTGTGCGCAATGCCGATTTAGTTTCGTCCGCAATCGCAACACCGACACCCGTTATAAAAGGTGAATGGTTACGTCCCGGAACTCATGTGGATTTGGTCGGTGCGTTTACCAAGACCATGCGTGAAGCTGACGATGAGGTTTTTCGTCGTGCAAAAATTTATGTCGACTCACGCACCTCGACAATAGGAGAAATCGGTGAAATCACTATTCCCTTACAAACAGGTGTCTTCGCTGAAGACGATATCGTTGCCGATCACTACCAACTCAGTCGTGGCGAAAAACCGGGACGTACAAGCGACGACGATATTACCGTTTGCAAAAACGGTGGTGGTGGTCATCTGGACTTGATGACTGCACGCTTGATTTATGACCGAGTCTCTCAGGATATTTAAGCTTCCAATCTGAATAAGAACGCAAAAAGAAAACTTTCCTTGTATGACAGGTTTGATAAAAATCTTACTGATAGTAGGTGCAATTGTCGTTGGATTATTAGCGCTTCGTTATCTGTTTAGTCATTGGTATCTTGCTACCGAAAACGCAAATTTCGCTGAACATCACAAGAAATCCCGACTAAACTGTTTTGAAAGAGCATTACATTGTGCGATACGTGATAACGATAAAAAGCGGTTTGAAGAGGAGCTAAATAAAAATGCCGACTTGGAAGCAAGAGATGGTTGGGGACGATCACCGCTATTCTATTCAATTAAGCAAATTAATCCTCGATTTGTCGACCAATTGCTACAAGCAGGGACCAACGCAAACACTAAAGACGAACGAGACATTGCAGCACTATATCAAGCGGTCGCAAATAAAGACCTAGAAACAGTCCACAATTTGCTAATTTACGGTGCTAATGTAAATGCAACCAATGGTGAACTAAGTGTAACTGCGTTGCATAGTGCAATTTTCGATGAAGACGCCGATACTATAAGACTACTGTTGAAATTAGGTGCGGATGCTCGCATTAAAGATGACCTCGGTCGTAGCGTGATCGACAAAATCAACTTAGAGAAAGCTACCAAAACTAACTAACGAGTAGCTGCCACTTCATACAACCTTGGATCAATCGGAGTACGTGGTAGATTTAAGTGCTGCTCCAACAAATGTGCTGCGCCGAGGACTTTGCCGTCGCCGCGTGGCGGGCCGATAATTTGTAAACCCACGGGCAGGCCGTCTTTGGTAAATCCTGCAGGAACCGACACGGCGGGACAAGAAGTCAGGGTGATGGCAAAGGTAATCGCGATCCAGTGCACATAGTTATCGAACTTTACGCCTTCAACTTCTTCTACATAACGAATATCCACATCGAACGGTGGCACGATTGCCGTCGGGCATAGTAACAAATCGTATATTTCGAAAAATTTAACCATGTTATTGTATAAGCGAGTACGCGCGGCCTGGGCACGACCGATATCTTGGGCGTTTAACGCCAAGCCCTTTTCGATATTCCAGATAACTTCCGGTTTTAATTTATCGCGATGCTCTCGCATTAAATCAGCCATGCCTGACGCATACGACGCAGCGCGTAGTGTCTGAAAACTATTAATGGCCTCGGAGAAATCCGGACATTGAAGTTCAGCTATTGAACCCATTGTCTCCAAGGCATAGGCAGCATTTTCACAAATCTGCGCGACCTCCTTATTCACCGGTACAATACCGAGATCTTTACTGAACCCAATACGCTTCGGCGGCGTACTTTGTTTGACTTGATCTAAAAAGGACATTGCGGGAGCTGCTAGTGACAATGGATCGCCCACATGCCATTCGCTCATCGCATCTAGAAATAACGCTGCATCCAACGCGTTGCGCGCCATAGGTCCGTTTACCGTCATGCTGTCGAACAACTCTTCCGCTGGACCGCGCGGCACACGCCCCGGACTCGGTCGAAGACCTACGACGGAATTAAAACTTGCCGGTGTGCGCAAACTACCCCCAAGGTCGGAACCTGTCGCCAGCCACACCTGACCTGACGCGACCGCGGCAGCCGAACCACCGGATGAACCGGCAACGGACTTGGATGTGTTCCAGGGGTTTCGTGTCTTGCCAAATACTTCGTTGAACGTACTGGCGCCCGCACCAAATTCCGGCGTATTGGATTTTGCGATCACAAGAGCGCCGTTTCTTTCCAACACCTCTACCATATAATCGGAATAATCAGGAACGAAATCCGTGTAAATCGGCGAACCATAAGTACAACGCACACCTTGCACGGGGTTGAGATCTTTTACTGCAATCGGCAAACCGCCTAGGTTTTTTTCCATTTGATTTGTCTTCTTTCCACCGTCCATCATTTTCCTGGCATGTTCCAGCGCACGTTCGACACACAAAGTCGGCAAGGCATTTAGGTGATCGTCGAGCTCTTCTATGCGGCGCGCTGACGCTTCGACCAACTCCAGCGGCGAAATCTCACCGCTTCTCAGGAGCGCACTGGCTTCAACTGCCGTTATTTCAATAAGTTGGTCTGTTTGCGTCACTACTGAAAGATGGCACCCACTCGTCAAATTGCCTGTTTTATTGATTCAAGACACGCGATAATACCGGCCTTGGGCGCGAAACTCATTCTAAAACACTGATGGATATAAAAAAGTCCGATCCTATGCCCAGGAGATCGGAGCCTTGTAAGATTACACTATGATGCCAACGCGTTACGGTTTTCTACTGGTAGCAAATTATTCCATGATCGCTTTTTCATCGGCGGTGGAAGCCTTACGTATGGCGAACAGGCTCAGCGAACAGACGTTATACGAGTGGAAGACACTCACCATGGACGGCGAATCCGTGCAGGCGAGTAACGGACTGACCGTCGTTCCCGATGGCAGCGCGCAGGAGAGCCATCATCTTGATGCATTATTCGTTTGCGCAGGCGTCCACGTAGAGCAATGTGTTAACCGTCCACTGTTGTTGTACTTGCGCAATATTGCGCACCGCAAGATTGCGATTGGTGCGCTCTGTACAGGCACTTATCTGCTGGCGAAAGCGGATTTACTTACCGGCTACCGTTGTACCATTCACTGGGAAAACATGGCTATCATGCATGAAGAATTTCCTGAGATCATTGTCTCGCCGGAGTTATTCGAAATCGACCGTGACCGCTATACCTGCTCAGGAGGCACCACTCCTCTGGACATGATGCTGACCTTGATTCGACAGAAACACGGTCAGCAGCTCGCATCGTCTATTTCTGAAGAGTTCATTTGTGACCGCATTCGCGGGCGTAATGACCGCCAGCGCGTGCCACTGAAACATGCGCTCGGCACCAGTCAGCCGAAGCTAATGGAAGCAGTATCGTTGATGGAATCGAATCTGGAAGAACCCATCAGTCTGGATGAACTGTCCCGTCACGTTGGCATTTCCAGACGGCAGTTGGAAAGACTATTTCAAAAACACTTGCAGTGCGTTCCGACTCGTTATTACCTGGAGCTGCGTTTACGCCGCGCGCGACAATTATTACTGCACACAAGCAAATCCATTGTCGATATCGCTTTCTCGTGCGGTTTTGTTTCCGCGCCTCATTTCAGCAAATGTTATCGTGATTTTTTCAATACCCCGCCACGCGAAGAACGACGCGCCCAAGCACACGCCACATCGGAAGGCTTGAAAATCGAGGAGATTAAAAAAGCCGCCGTTTAGTTGCAATTTAGCTTTCGGTAGAGAAGTCACCCGTCATTAAAAACACGCAAACCCGGTCGGCGACTGGACGGGAAAATACGATACCGGTGTGGGTCGTTGGAAAACAGCAATGCGCCTGCATTCCCTTTATTTTAGTTTCCGAAACCGCAACCGTGCCGTCATTCGGTTCGCCGAATGTAGACACAACCCTGCCCATGCCTAGCGGCCGGGTTCCGGCAATCACCCCGAGTGCATGCCGTTTCGGCCAATCCGCAACACCGACTGTTAAAGCAGAGTTTGTGTTCTTGCCAATAATCCAACGGGTGGTATCAAACTGGCCTAAGCGTCGCGCAACACGAGAACCATTAAACGGCGTACCTAATGCGACTACACGACAGAGTGGGTAGTCAATGCGAGTCCGCAAAAACTCCCGGATAACCAGACCACCCAGACTATGTCCGACAAAGTGGGAATGCGTAATATTTTCGCGCTTTATAAAACCCTCCAGGCGTGTTGCATGCTCTTGCACGCCTGCCTTTAAGCTTTGATAAGAAAAAGTGAACGTGTTGAACCCGCAATCACTTATTCGCCGCCGTAACAGCGACAACTCGAGCCCACGCATCCAGATGCCGTGAACCAGAATTACATTGGAAGTATCATCCTGCAAGGAAGACGACGCTGCGGCCCAAGTATATTCTAAGGAACGGAAATACCATCCTCATTAATAACCTCGCGGGCCAGACGAAACGCTTCGACACCCGCGGGGACTCCGCAATAAATCGCGACCTGCATGAGAGTCTCGCGGATTTCATCCAGGGTACAACCGTTTTTCAAAGCACCACGAAAGTGGATTTTGAATTCATGGCCACGATTCAACGCGGACAACATGCAAAGATTGTTCAGACTGCGTTGCTTGCGGCTCAAGGCCTCACCGCCCCAGGATGCACCCCAACAATACTCTGTCACCAAATTCTGGAACCCACGATTAAAACTGTCGGCGCTATCCAGGGCTTTGTTTACATATTCTTCGCCCAACACTTCTTTGCGGATTTTTAGTCCGGTGTCATAGGTATCACTTGCCATTTGTATTCTCCTGAAAATGTATTTGAATGTTAGTCGAATGGTGTATCACCAAACGACGGAAATCTGAACAAAGGTAAGAGACTTATTTATTTTCTAGCGCGACGCCGGCGACGGCCATTGCCAGAACTATTTCCCGTATCGGATAAAACTTTTGGCTCGGGCAAGGTGATCGCTTTTGCCAGATTCGGAAACGCGTCCGTTTTGTGTGGGATCGCCATGGCATTGACAAAATGCTCTTGAAATTTTGGCTCGACCGCGGTTTCGACTTTTTCGATTTGTTTAACCACATCCTCAATCTCGGGTCGAGAACTGCGATCCAATAACGCAATGCGTGCACCGGTACCGGCGGCATTACCGGCTGAATCCACGTAACGCAGATCGCAATCGGGAATCAAACCCAATACCATGGCGTATTTCACATCGATATGACTGCCGAAGGCACCGGCCAGCCTGATACGATCCACCGTTTCTATATTCATGCGATCCATGAGCAAGCGTGTACCTGCATACAAGGCCGATTTCGCAAGCTGAATAGCACGCACATCGTTTTGCGTTATCTTTAAAGTCACGTCGCCACTGTGCAAAACATAGGAAAACGTTCTGTCGTCAGCGACAATGCGCGAAGATCGCTCGATCAAAGAACCGTCTATTACGCCGTCCGTACTGATGATTCCGGCCAGAAACATCTCCGCAATAATTTCGATAATGCCGGAGCCGCAAATACCGGTTATGCCAACTTGTTCAACCGCCTCATCGAATCCTGCTTCGTCTGACCACAAGTCGCAACCAATCACTTTAAACTTTGGTTCCAGTGATTCAGGATCAATGCGTACGCGTTCGATGGCACCCGGCGCGGCCCGTTGTCCGCAACTTATTTGCGCGCCTTCGAATGCGGGGCCAGTGGGACTCGATGCCGCCAGCATGTGATGCCGATTGCCCAGGACAATTTCCGCGTTGGTACCGACATCCACTAATAAGGTAATTTCATCGCGCAGATAGGGTCCTTCCGACAACACAACGCCTGCGGTATCGGCGCCGACATGACCGGCAATACACGGCAAGACGTAAACCCGCGCATTGGGATGCAGCGAAAGATTTAACTCGTTCGCCCAAATAACCACCGATTCATCGGTCGATAAAGCAAACGGCGCACCACCGAGTTCTATCGGGTTAATACCGAGTAACAAATGATGCATAACCGGATTGCCAACAAAAGTCACTTCAAGAATGTCAGTTACATCAATACCCGCTTCTTTGGAAACGTCTTGCGCCAGTTGCTGAACCGCCGCGCGCACCACCTGAGTCATTTCCGTTTCATCACCGGGATTCATCATTATGTAAGACACCCGGCTCATTAAATCTTCACCGAAGCGAATTTGCGGATTCATGACACCAGATGCGGCAACCACTTCACCGCTGGCGAGGTCGCACAAATGTGCGGCAATAGTCGTCGAACCTACATCGATAGCCAGACCGTGTGCGCTGTCTCGAAATCCCGGCCACACGGCGATAATTTTGCGATTGTCAAAAACCGCGACGGTAACCTTCCATTCGCCTTGGCGCAGCGCACCTTGCAGGTCTTGCAATAATTGCAAGTCAGTTGTCAGATCAGTCAGACGCCATTCGAATTCCAGCGCTTCTTTTAGACGCTGCAAATCACCGGACGGATCGTGCATGTTGGGTTCCTGCACTTCGACGTAGTAGACACGAATAACAGGATCGATATTGATCTCATGCACTTCGGCGCGTTTGCGCACCACTTGCCGATGTACCTGACTGTCCGGCGGCACATCGATAACCACATCACCCAGAATCTGGGTGGAACAACTAAGACGCCGGCCTTCCTTTAGAATCCCGGCGGCCGCGCAGTCACGTTCCGTATCACTGACACCGGATAGATTTTCCGCCCGCGATTCAACGCCGTGCTTGGCAAATGATCCCACGCTTTGCAATATTTGACAGCGACCGCAAATTCCCCGGCCACCGCAAACCGAATCAATATCGACGCCGAGGGAACGCGCCGCTTGCAATAAGGGCGTGCCTGGCGCAAACCGCCCACGTCTGCCGGACGGGGTGAACACCACCAGGGCATCATCGCGGTTTGTTACGTTCAATAAACTACCCGGCCTTATGCGGAAACCTGGGTGCGTCGGCGTCGGCCACCACGGCGGCCACGCTCGGACGACTCGGCCGCCACAGTTGCAGGATCACGAAATCGTCTTATCCAACGCGTGCAATCCGGATCGTGGCCCATCATGACATCGGCACCCAACACACCTTGCATCTCAACTTCGTGCAACGGATTCATAATCGCCGAAGTCATACCGGCGGCAATGCCCATACTCAGATATGCTGCATTCAAACCGTTACGATTGGGCAGACCAAAGCTGATATTGGAAGCACCACAACTGGAATTCACTTTTAACTCGGTGCGTAAGCGGTGGATAATCTGAAACACCTGTTTGCCCGCCGTGTTAATCGCACCAACAGGCATGACCAACGGATCGACCACCACATTCGAAGGTGGAATACCAAAATCCTGCGCCCGTTCGACGATCTTTTTCGCCACGGCAAAACGTACTTCCGGGTCCTCGGAAATACCGGTTTCGTCATTCGAGATCGCAATGACCGCCGCATCGTATTTTTTAACAATGGGCAGCACCGATTCCAAACGTTCCTCTTCACCAGTCACTGAATTGATTAACGGCTTGCCTTTATATACCGCGCAGCCTGCCTCCAGAGCAGCAACAATGGATGAATCAATAGATAGCGGTGCGGCGGTAATCGATTGCACCAGTTTTATCGCTTCAGCAAGAATCGCAGGCTCATCTGCGAGCGGAATACCCGCATTCACATCCAGCATGTTCGCGCCTGCGGCAACCTGCGCCAGGGCATCGGCCTCGACCCGGCTATAGTCACCGGCTTTCATTTCCGCGGCCAATATCTTGCGTCCGGTCGGGTTAATGCGTTCGCCAATAACAACAAAAGGCCGGTCAAATCCGATCACAACTTCTTTGGTAGCGGAACTTACGACGGTGTCAGTCATACAACAATCCTCATTTGTGTTTTAACGTCTGAACGATTGGGATGCCACGGTGTGCGACCTTCAAGCACGCCCGATGCATCAATAATTTCGGCTACTGCTTCTTCCTGCCGGTACGCCATGACATGGACACCGTGTACGCCTTCAATTTCCCTTATTTGCTGAATCAACTCGATGCAGATTTTCTTGCCTTCGGATTTTTGTTTTTCCGCGCCCTTCAGCCGGTCGATAATCGTATCGGGAATATGCACGCCCGGCACATGCTCGCGAATCCAGTTGGCCGCGCGGGCGGATGCCAGCGGACCGACACCGATGAGAACAAATACTTTTTCATGCAAACCGAGATCGCGCACTTTTTTCATATAGTCGTGCAAACGTTCAATGTCGTAACAGTATTGGGTTTGTACAAACTGCGCGCCCGCTTCTACTTTCTTTTGCAAGCGTAGCGGACGAAAATCAATTGGTGGCATAAAGGGGTTGGCCGCCGCACCGATAAATACACGCGGTGGCGCGCTTAACTCCCGGCCACTCATAAATCTGCTTTCGTCACGCATGGTGCGTACGATGTTGAGCAGTGACATACAATCCATGTCGAATACCGGTTTTGCTTCGGGCTGATCACCCGCCTGCACTCCATCGCCGGTCAAGCAAAGAACATTACTCACACCCATAGCCGCCGCGCCCAGGACATCGCCCTGCACCGCAATACGATTGCGGTCACGACAGGAAATCTGCATCACCATGGCATAACCAGCACGGGTCAACACCGAACAAACGCCGACACTGGACATATGACAATTCGCACCCGAACCATCGGTGGCATTCAACGCGTCCACGTAGCCATCAAACACACGGGCCCGTATAACTACCTCTTCCGCATCGGCGGTATCCGGTGGCGACAACTCGGCTGTTACGGCGAACTTACCCGCACGCAATACACGCTCCAACCTGCCTGGTGAATAGTGGCCGGGCAAAATCGGCAATGACTCGCCGGGATTGGGTTCGTCGTTAAATTCCATACTCAACTACCCACCGCCGAACTTGATTCGGCATCTGCACTTTCAGAGTTTCTACTTTGCGCGGTCTTTTCGCGGATAACACGCAACCAGGAAGAACGTCCGTGTAATCGTTTATCGACCGGTGGTTGTACCAATTGAATTGATGCGCCACTTTGCATGTTACTCGCACCTTTTGCGGCTTCCACCCACACGCAGCGCATTTCGGGTGTCACTTCGCAATTGCCATCGCTGCGTACACCGCCACAAGGGCCGTTGCGCAGTTGTTTGGGGCAATTCATCGGGCAGGCCATGCCGGTGGAACTCAACACGCACACGCCACACATCTGACAATCGAATAAAAAGCCTTTAACTGTTCGCTCAAGGATGGCAACCGGTTTTTCAGCACGTGCATATCCGACACGCTCCAATAACGGACCGAGTTTTACGAACACGCCCTCGAACCTGTTGTAGAGTTTTTCCAACTGCGCGCTATTGCGCACCGACCATGAGCGGACCGCGTACATTGAAATTCTAAACCCGCTACTCTTGTGGTTTCAGGCCTTTGGCCTTGGTCGTGGTTTCGAGCAATTCGTCAGGCCAGACAGCGACCAAACTATCCGCTGCGGCTTGCGCTTCGGTTTGCAAATCATCGCCACAAGCGCGGGAATCACGCCGCCAGTCTTCCATATATGCCTCGCTGCTGCCCTTACCGGCGCGCATGGCAGCGCGGTCAATTGCATCGTGGAAACGTTGCGGTAGCGGAACCTTAGCCGAGTCGCGACCACGTTTTGCGATAACCTGTGCGGGAATATCGCGCCAATAAACGGTAATCAGTTTTGCCATATTTGATTCTCGCTAACAAATGCTTTCAAACCGGTTTCCAGTTCACCGTAGCCGGTGACCCGGTGTTCAAACTCAAGACCGAGACGTTGCGCCGCTTGTTGCGCCTTTTCCAACAACCCGGCGTTTTCCGTTTGGGATAAATACACCAGCTTGCAGTAATTACCGAACATCATGGATTCAAGCTCGGGATGTTTATCAATACCGAATCCTTTAAGAATGATGCGCTCAAAGTGTTGCGCAAGATAATCGGTTAGATAGAAAGTACCTAACTCCGCCTCCATCAACTCTTCAAACACACGCGACCCGGCGAAGAACTCATAACAATGCGCACCGGGCAAACGCTCAACGCCTTCTTTCTCTAACAACGCATCGAGATGGCCGCCGGTGCCGCAGTCGGCGTAAGCGACAAATATCTTTTGATACTTTCCGCGCGCTTTCTCTATTTGCTCCTGTACACCAGGTGTGATTTTATCCGGCGTATTGTGAAAATCCGCACGCAAACATTGAACGTCAACATGCGTCCAGTTATTGGCTTTGCGCAGTTGCGTGATTTCATGAGCCAGTGCACCACACGCGATAATCAGTACCGGAGCACCCTGGCTCATTTTTGCGAGGTCTATTCGTTAGAGTTAAGCTGCGGCGCGTTTTGCGTCCATGAATTCCGTTGCCGTTTCTACGGCCACAGCCGCATCCCGGCAATATGCATTGGCACCGATAGCCGTACCGAACTCTTCATTTAGCGGGGCACCACCCACCATCACAATGTAGTCATCGCGTATGCCTTTCTCGATTAAAGTATCGATGACCACTTTCATATAAGGCATAGTGGTGGTTAACAGAGCAGACATACCCAGAATATCTGGACTTTCTTTCTCCATGGCTTCGAGATAGTTTTCGACCGGGTTGTTAATACCCAGGTTGATTACTTCAAAACCGGCGCCTTCCATCATCATAGACACCAGGTTTTTACCAATGTCGTGAATATCGCCTTTGACCGTGCCAATGACCATCTTACCCACCGGCGGTGCACCGGTTTCCGCCAACAGGGGACGCAGAATTTCCATACCGCCTTTCATCGCATTTGCGGCCATCAACACTTCCGGCACAAACAAAATACCATCACGGAAGTCGATACCGACAATGCGCATGCCTTCAACCAAGGCTTCCTGTAAAACCTTGTACGGCTCCCAGCCACGCCCAAGCAGAATATTCGTTCCTTCGACAATTTCTTCTTTCAGACCATCGTACAAATCGTCATGCATCTGCTCGGTCAGTTCATCATCAGACAAAGCCGACAGATCGATATCTTCGCCGTCGTCTTGCGCTTCTAAATCGGTCATATTCACACCCTCACAAGCCAGAATATTGTTAAGTGGTCACTATGCCACAACGCGCGAAGATTAGGCTTCGCATTTTCTCCCCGCTGGTGTCGCCGCGACATGAGATTACCGAAAAACGACACCATGAAACACTGCTTTATACATTAAATATCAATTATTTAGAAACGCTACGAACAAACGTTACACCGCGCTACGCAGGAAAATTTCCCGGTGGTATGATTTGCCGCCTTGTTTTAACCACAACACGAAGAGAAAACTACCTATGGGGACCAAGATTGACGGCAAAGCATTCGCTGCAAACCTGCGCACGGAAATTGCCAAACAAGTCACAACACTGAAATCCGATCACGGCATAACACCAGGACTTGCCGTCGTGTTGGTGGGTGAGGATCCGGCCAGCCAGGTCTATGTTCGAAGTAAAGGTAAACAAACCCAGGAAGCGGGCATGGAATCTTTCGAGCACAAATTGCCGGATAGCACTAGCGAAGCGGATTTACTCACGCTGGTCGAACAACTCAATAATGATGATGCGGTCAATGGCATTTTAGTGCAATTACCTCTGCCCGATCATATCGATTCCGGCAAAGTATTGGACACCATTAATCCGGCAAAAGACGTTGACGGATTTCATGTCACCAATGTTGGAAAATTATGGACAGGTATGGATGCCATGGTGCCGTGCACACCATTGGGTAGCGTGATGCTGCTCAAAGATTATCTCGGTGAGCTAAAGGGAAAAAACGCCGTTATATTGGGCCGCTCCAATATTGTTGGCAAACCCATGGCCGCCTTACTGCTGGCGGAACATTGCACGGTCACCGTCGCCCACTCACGCACTAAAGACCTGGCTGACACGTGTCGCCTGGCGGATATCCTGGTCGCCGCGGTCGGGCGCCCACAAATGGTCAAAGGCGATTGGATAAAACCCGGTGCAACGGTCATTGATGTTGGCATCAACCGCATTGAAGGCGAAGACGGTAAAAACAAACTTGTCGGCGATGTCGATTACGCGTCCGCGATTGATGTCGCCGGTGCCATCACACCGGTACCCGGCGGCGTTGGCCCGATGACCATTGCGTGTCTGTTGCATAACACACTTACCGCCACCAAGCGGCAGAACGGTATTGTGTAAGCGGATATTGAGGCGGCTCGCCAATGTGTGAAAACGACTCTCTAATGTCGATTCGTTCCTGCAACTGCCTTTCGTCTCTGCACAACGCTAAGGGCAAAGTTTAGTGTAGCAGGCGCGCCTCGCGGCGATAAAGTAATTATTCATGTGCAAGTATGGATTGATAACGACATATAGTTGCAACGTAAGAATATCAATTTGTAAGAAAAAATTTAATCGCCGGAAAACAGTTATAGTGGCGGATTGAGTACTTGGTCTAATTTCATTCGGTGCAATGTGCTTCGTTTCGCACAGAAGGACACGAGGAAGCATGCTGTAGGAGCGACCTTGGTCGCGAACAGTTCTAACCGAATTTAATTTCCAAATCGGATGGTGTGCATGACTTACAAATTATTACGATACCTTTTTCGCTAGCAAGCTGGCTCCTACCCTTAATTCTCTTCCCCTTTGCGTTTTGCCAAAGCGAAAAACGGTCGTAGCTACAAATCGATAGGAATATTGATTTGAGGAGGGGCGAAATGCTTTTGAAAACTATTCAAGATGTCGGCAGATAATGCTATTTCACGACTAAGCTGAAAGATTAAGAGTCAAATACTCTGGCACCATACGAGAGTAGCCATTGGTCTGGCATTGGATCAGGCATTCTTTGTGATTTGGCCCTACTCTCCAAAATCCTAGAGGTGGATAGTGAGGTCACGGTATAGTATAAAGATACTGAAAACTACTAACAAACCACTGATGGAGGCTCAAAATGAGCGATACCTTTCTGGTAGGCGTGGATGGCAGTGACTGCAGTATACGCGCCGCAAAATTTGCAGTTGATCGCGCTAAACGAATGGATGCACGCTTGGTTGTCGTCTATGTGATCGAATGGTCACCCTACAGTTTCAATACTCCCGAAGAAAACGAGCAACGACATAAACGTCGTGAAGAGGAGATCAGCGCTGCCACCGAAAAGGTGCTTAACCCGCTGCTTGATTCGATACGAGAAAGCGGGGTTGAAACCGAGGGTCTGGTACGGCACGGACATATTGCCGAAGTCATGATCGGATTATCTAAAGAGCACAATGCCATCGCCATGTTTATCGGGCGTCTGGGAACAACATCATTGAAAACTATGCTGTTCGGAAGCGTCACCAGTAATCTGGTGCAAACTTCGCCCATTCCGGTAACAGTCGTACCTTAATCGATTACTGCACTACGTCAAGAAACGTTTACCCGTTTCTCATCTGGAGGATATTCATAAATGAAAAAGTTTCTGTTTATATTTTTATGTTTGTTTGCAATTTGCAGTCAAATTGCCGTCGCACAAAATCAAGAGCGTGAATTAAGTCCGACCCAGGCATGGATTGAAGGTATCGAAGATGTCTCAGGTGGTTACAGTTCATGGATTCATGGCATTCAGCCACCGGAAGCACCAGCCGAAGAAGAAACAGGTATCGATGCCACGATTAATGCTGTAACGGCACCGATCGCAGCGCTAGTCGGCAAAATTGTTTTTTTCAAAATTCCTGCCTTTGGCGCGCAACTACCGCTGGTCGTTTTATGGCTTGTAATCGGAGCGGTGTTTTTTACCTTCTATATGGGGTTCATAAATCTACGAGGATTTAAGCACGCCATAGAACTCGTACGAGGCGATTATGCCGATCCCGATAGTCACGGTGAGGTTTCACACTTTCAGGCATTGGCAACCGCCGTATCCGGAACCGTTGGTATTGGTAATATCGGCGGTGTGGCAGTTGCGGTAACGGTTGGTGGTGCTGGCGCAACATTCTGGTTAATTGTTGCCGGTTTTCTGGGCATGTCAACCAAATTCGTCGAGTGTACGTTGGGCGTCAAATATCGCAACGAATACGAAGATGGCCATGTATCGGGTGGCCCTATGTATTACCTCAGGAAGGGATTTTCAGAAAAAGGCATGGAAGGCTTTGGCAAGTTTATGGGCATATTCTACGCAGTCGGTATTTTTATCGGCGCGTTGGGCATCGGCAATATGTTTCAATCCAATCAAGCCTACGTCCAATTAAACAATGTGACCGGTGGCGCGCTGGATGGACTGGGTTGGCTGGTCGGCCTGATAATGGCGGTAGTTGTATTCATGGTGATCGTCGGTGGTATTAAGTCCATCGCCAAAGTTACCGAGAAAGTCGTTCCCTTTATGGCGATCTTTTATTGTCTGTTCGCCATCATAGTTATTCTTATGAACGTCGGCACGATTCCCCAGGCAATTGCGAATATATTTTCCGGCGCGTTTACCGGCGAAGGTGTTGCTGGTGGTGCAATCGGCGCATTGATTATTGGTTTTCAGCGTGCAGTATTTTCCAACGAGGCAGGTATCGGTTCAGCATCGATTGCTCACTCGGCGGTCAAAACGAACGAGCCTGTAACGGAAGGCGTCGTATCGTTACTCGAGCCTTTTATTGATACCATTGTTATATGTACGATCACTGCGTTAGTTATCGGCACTGCGCAGGTCGCTGATCCAAGTTTCGCGGGAGATGCCAAAGGTGTAGCGATGACATCCGCGGCGTTTGAACGCGAGTTTTCATGGTTTCCCATCCCTTTGGCTTTTGCCGCCGTACTATTCGCATTTTCTACCATGGTCTCCTGGTCTTACTATGGACTAAAAGGTTGGACCTACATGTTTGGTGAAAGCAATTTTGGCCAAACGATCTACAAAATTATCTTCTGCGTATTCGTAGCGTTGGGTTGTGTCGTGTCACTTGGGCCGATCCTCGACATTTCAGACGCACTGGTATTTCTGATCTGTGTACCCAATATTCTTGGCTTGTATTTTCTCGCACCTATCGTCAAGCGCGAGATGCAATCCTACTTTGCACGCGTCAAAAGCGGTGAGATAAAGAATTTCCGCAAAGCAGCGCGCGCCGCTTGATTTTGAAATCCTACGACCGGTACTCCCGCAATATCGAGCGGGAGTTCTGGTTTGGTTTAGGTTTGTGACAAGTAAGTCTCAAACTTATTCAATATCTTTCAATCCGTGTGAACCAATAGGCTTACCACAGTGTGGACAATCGCGGACAAGCTTGGCAGCTTCGCGTGCATACGCACGAAATAATTGCTCAGTGGCAACAGGGTCCAGATTCAGGTTTTTGCGTAGCGTTTCTAGTTCACTTTCTTCGTCTTCGGTAATAACACCGTCCTCCATGACTTCATCAATTTTTGAACGATAATGCTCCCTGCGACGATGCAGTTGATCGGAGAAGCCTGACGCTAGAATCCCTGCCGGTAGCGCCACCATGCCCATACCAATTACGGTAATACATCCACCGAAAAATTTTCCCCATGGGGTAATTGGCGCGACATCGCCGTACCCAACGGTGGTCAGCGTAGCCATTGACCACCACATGGCCACGGGTATGCTGCCAAAGGCTTCGGGTTGGATGTCATGTTCGATTAAATAAATGCCACTCGATGAAAGCACCAACAAAATGAATAAAATAAAAAATGCTGCGAATATCGTATTCGCTTCATCTTTGATCACGTCAAGCAGTACCTGCATTGCCGCGGAATATCGCGTCAGCTTAAATATGCGTAAAAGCCGAACAACACGCAGGAAGCGCAAGTCGACGGATATGAAGTACGCAAGATAGAACGGCAAGATGGCAATTAAGTCAATTAACGCAGCGGGCGTCGCCATGTATCGCAATCGACTTTTCACGGGGTTTTCCCAGCCCCCTGCAGAAAGATCTACGCAAGACCACACTCGCGCAAGATACTCGATTGTGAATACAAGCACTGAAAACACTTCGAGTATGTACAATTGTTCACGGTATGTAGCGTCGAACCAGGTGACTGACTCAAGAATAATTGCAACAACATTTACGATAATAAGAACAATCAGGAAGACATCGGCGAATCGACCCATACGATCATTGGGGCGCCTGACCTCCAGTATCTCCGCAACGCGACTACGCAGCAATCGCACTCTCCCAGTATGATTGAACCGGTTTCAAGTCACCGATCCTAACGCAGACCCTCGCTATTTCTCAGCTCTATTCGGCCATCCAGGTCATGGTGAAACAAGACGGATAACGCGGTAATGTTGCCGCTTAATAACTCTGATCGGGTGAAGAATTGAGAACGATCGATCTATGTGCTTTATGGGATTTTATGTAGCGTTAGGGGTGTTTTTCGTTGTCTAATCGCACCTGAAAACAAAAAGACAAATCAAATTCCAATAGCCCCACTCATCCACGGAGGATATAAGCATGCATGAATCGACCGGTTTTTCGATTTGGGAATATTCGGCAATTATTTTCGCCGTTGTCGTCATCGCCAAGCTGGTTAGCAAAAAAACCGGAACGGTCGATGTGTTGTGGTTGATCGTTGCCGGCGCTGTTCTCACCAATGTCGGATTATTACCCACGCACAATGAGTTTTTGGAGACCATTGGTGAGTGGGGCATCGTGTTCATTATGTTCGCACTCGGTCTTGAGGAAGATATCAACCGTTTTTCACAGGGCTTGAAGCGAAGTCTTGGTGTTGCATTGATTGGCGCGGCGTTTCCGTTTATGGCCGGGTATGGAACGGCCAGTCTGTTCGGTTACGACCATAACTCGGCCATGTTGTGGGGACTGACCATGACCGCGACGGCGGTCAGTCTCACCATGATGAGTTTACGCAGTGACCTGATGCACAAATCCACGGCAGCGACCGGCATCATGACCGCTGCCGTGGTTGACGACGTATTGTCGCTGGTCGGCGTTGCTATCCTGATTCCACTCATTCTTGTCAGCAGCTCCGGGGATGGCGGTGGATCGGTCGGCCTTGCGAGTATCGCGTGGATTATCGCCAAGGTAATCATCTTTTTTGCCATCACCTTGTTTATGGGACTGATTGCATTTCCTGATCGCAGCCCCAAGGAATTGCCTCCGCAACCTTCGTGGTATCAATTCATTGACTATAAGTTTAGCCGTGCCATGGCAAAGATCGGTGCGCGTAAGTTCTTGATGATGCACCGCGGCGAATTTACACCTTTGACCATGCTTTTCATCGCGATGTTTCTCGGTGTTATTGCGTTCGAACTTGGATTTCACCCTGCTATCGGCGCGTATTTTGCCGGGCTGTTTCTACATGCCGATTATTTTATTTATTCCAAAGTTAAGAAGATTAAAAACGAAGAGGGGGAAATTGTTGAGCAGGAAGAAACGGACGATTTATTCAAGGAAACGAATCATGTGATTGAACACATCGCATTCACGATATTTGGTCCAATATTCTTCGTAAATCTCGGTGGCAAGCTGGAATTCGACGTAAGCGTAGTGTTAAGCGCGCTGCCTGCGGTTATCGTGCTTTACTTATGTGTTGTTACTTTTCAAGTTGTCTCGGCCTCTTTAGCGGCACGTTTTACCGGTGGCTACAAATGGCATGAGGGTGTGATGATTGGCTTCGGCATGTTAGGCCGGGCGGAACTGGCTTTTATTGTTATTAACATCGCTTTCGTGCAAAACAAGATTATTGACCAAACCCAATTTTATACATTGATGTTCACTGCGTTTTTACTTAACGTCACGGTACCCATTGCGCTTAAATGGTGGAAACCTTACTACCTCGGTTTTAAACAATTCGACTTGCTGGGCGTCAAATTTTCAAGACCCGAACCAGCGCCAATGCCGGCGGACATGCCCGAGTATCGTGAGATGATGGAAGAGGAAAAAAGGCGATATGTACCAGACGGGAGCTGATGACGTAGAAGTGTCTTAGATGTATTTAGACCGGGTTAACTCCTAAGAACCAAGATACTGGAGCAGACTAGCGGATGTCTGAAATTATCATTTATGAATGAAATGGAGCCGTTACTTAGGAATAAGTCGCATTTTTTACATTAATTGCCAGTGCCTTTGGTTCAAAACAACGGCATAATACGATTAAATAATCGTCATATTGATAAATTTAATAGCAGTTAAAGGAGGAAAAATGAATGTAGTAATGACTGTTTCAATGGTGTTATGCGCAGCCATCGGTATCTGGGGTGTCGTCGATCCCGACGGAATGACGGGGGCCGCACAAGGACTCGTTAATTACTCCTTCTCTGCATTGGACTGGTTCTTCCTGCTACTGTGTACCTTCTTTGTCGTTTTCATGGCTGTAATGGCGTTTTCCAAATACGGCAATATCAAGCTGGGTAGCGATGATGAAGAACCCGAGTTCAGCACAGCTTCTTGGATAGCCATGTTGTTTGCCGCTGGCATGGGTTCCGGTTTGCTGTTTTGGGGAGTGGCCGAACCGATCTATCATTTCATGACGCCACCGGGTATGGATGGCGAAACTCCTGAGGCGGCCAGACAGGCTTTTGTGATCACCAATCTGCACTGGGGCATACACGCCTGGTCTATCTACGGTTGCTGCGCCCTGGTAATCGCCTATTTCACATTCCGTCTGGGTCTACCGTCAATGATCTCGACACCTATACTGGTCGCCTTCAAGAATGTGTTTAATAAGCGGGCCTTAAAAGGTGTTGGCGCCACCGCCGATATCCTCGCTGTCATTGCGGTTATCTTTGGTCTGGCCGGCTCCCTGGCAATGGGTACGCTAATGGTCCGATCAGGCATGAGTTCCGTGTTTGGAACCGACAATACGTCCAACATGGTTAGTTACGCCATATTAGGCGTCATGACGGTTTGTTTTTTGATTTCCGCTTCCACCGGTGTGGACAAGGGCATAAAAATTCTCAGTAATATTAATATGGTCGTGGCCATCATTATATTGCTGGTCGTTCTGTTCGGTGGCCCGACGGCTTATCTGTTTCAGGTATTTGTGTATTCAATCGGGGATTATCTTATTCAGTTTATCCCAATGTCATTTAAAACCTACAGTTATCAACCTGCTGCTTCATGGAACTGGTTTCATGGCTGGACACTGACCTATCTAATCTGGTGGCTGGCCTGGGGCCCATTTGTGGGGATTTTTATCGCCCGTATCAGCCGTGGGCGTACCATCCGCGAATTTGTTATATATGTCGTCGGCGTACCGACTATTGTTTCAATGTTGTGGTTTGCCGCCTTCGGTGGCGCCGCCATTCATATAGAAATGTTCGGTGGCGGCGGATTGTCCGCAAAAGTATTCGCCGATGTTTCCGCGGCCTTGTTCGCCTTTTTCGAATATTTCCCGGCAACACCTTTACTGAATTTCCTCTCCGTGTGTTTGATCTTTATCTTTCTGGTCACCAGCGCGGATTCCGGTACATTCGTCATCAGCATGATGACCAGCAATGGTAATCTTAATCCGGCCACTAAAACCAAGCTGACCTGGGGGTTGATTATCGCCGCCATCACCGTAGCGACATTGGCCACGGGCAGTGTTTCAGTTGCCAAGGCCATGGCCATCACCGGCGCTATCCCGTTCACCTTTATTGTCATCATGCAAATGGCGGGATTTGTCAGAATCGTGCGGGAGGATCCTTTGATAAGAGAGACGCATACAAAAGTTCGCGCGACGTCCGATAAACCAGCGGAACCCACGGCGGCATGAGGAGAAAAACGATGATCAATAAAATCAAACCTTATCTCGTCGTTCTTGCATTCTCGGCCGCATTAGTTGGATGTGGACAAGAACAACACACTCTGCGTATTGGCTCAAAGAATTTTGCCGAAAGCATGATTAACGCGGAAATGATCGCGCAACTGGCAGAAAGCGAAGGCATAGCAGTCGAGCGCAATATTCCATTTGGCAATACTCCGGAAGTCATGGAAGCCACCAAGCAGGGAGTTCTGGACATCTACCCGGAATACAACGGCACAGGTCTTATTTTTTTGGGTCAAGCTGCCATCAGCGATGGTGACGCATCCAGCGCAAAAGTACAGGAGCTGTTCAATCCGTTAGGGCTGGAATGGAAAGAGCGGTTTGGATTCTCCAACGACTACGCCATCGTGATGACGTCTGAGCGGGCGCAGGAACTGGGTGTAAGCGCAATCGGTGATTTGGCGAAAACCGGCTCACCCATAAACTTTGCCGTGGATGAGGATTTTTCCACACGCGCGGCGGACGGACTTGGCCCTATGACCCGGCGTTATGGCATCTCAACCGGTGCTGTGGCGAAGTTCCCAGGTGGCAGCGAAGGTAAAGACCAGATCGTTTCAGCATTGCTGGACGGCTCCGCCGATGTCGCCGAATTGTTCGTCACCGATGGTCAGATAGCGGAATACAATCTTGTCCTTTTACAAGACGACCAGAAATTTTTCCCGGTGTACGAACCTGCGCCATTAGTACGAACAGACGCTCTGGAAAAACTGCCGGCCCTTGGCGGTGTGTTGGATAAACTGGCCGGTGCCATCACCGCGGAAGACATGCAGGCCATGAACAAGGCTGTTGATCTGGATGCGCAAACCCCAGCCTCGGTAGCGACGGCCTTTTTGGTCGCCAAAGGGCTATTGCCGGAGGGTGGTGCTGGGACGAGCGCGGAAAAAATGCTGATAGCCGCTGACCCGAGTATTGGCCGTGGCAGTGAATCGGCCAAAGCCTTGCGCGCGATTCGATCAGGCTTTTCTGGTAGCGATCTTGAGATTTCAAACCTTGCTGACCCGCTGGCGGCTTTGGCCGACGGCAGCGCGCAGGTGGCGATGGTCGGGGCGGAATCATTCTATTCTTTAGGTGACGACGGCCCGGTTAGCAAGGGCAATGCGAAAGCCTTTGCCGTGCTCGGCTATAAATCAGCCCATCTTGTCGCCGCCAAGAGCGGTGGTGCCGGCTCCATCTCGGACATGAAAAAGATCGCCACCGGCGTGGCGGGAAGCGGCTCGGCGATTGTGCTGGATATGATCTTGAACTCGCTTGGCCTATCCGGCAATGTGGAAGTCGTTAATACGGATGCGGCAATAGACGAACAGGTTAAAGGACTAGCTGGTGGTGATTACGACGGCGTATTTACCATGGCCACACAGGGTGACCGGGCCATAAAGTCGGCACTCAACAACATCGGTGTAAAAATAATCGGACTAAACGAGTGGTCGGAAGGCGGTCATGCAGCAAAATACAGCTTTATTCGACCCGCCACCATCCCGGCACAAACTTATCCGGCGCAGTTTCAGCCTATTAACAGTGTCAGCACACAATATGTGCTGGCAAGTCCGGTTGAAACGGAACAGGGAACGGGCGAAGTGGGGCCGGGCACGGCGGGTGTTGTGTCAGCGGTACCCGTTAGCGCAGAGGCTGTCAACTTAATCAACCAAGGACTCGGTTCCGGTGAACTGGTAGACCCAGCTATTCCTGTTCATGCCGCGCTGGTGCCCTCAATCGAAATTGTGGACAAGTCGCTGCCGTTCAGTATTGATATATCGTTTATCAATATCCTGATGATTGTGTTCACGGTTTGGGTTTTATATCTGATCGGTTTACCGACTCCGCGTGACTTTAAGATGCCGGAAGATAATTAGTTATAACCAGTCAAAAAGGAGAACTAAAATGACAAAATATTTGGCCTCGATTGACCTTGTTGATGAATCGTCATGGGAGAAAATTGTTAAAACAACCGTTGATATGGCAACAGGTATTGACGGTACGCAAATATACCTTATGACAGTCATTCCCGGCATTACCTCGGGGATCGATCAACGTTATGCCATTCGTGGAGCAATGCATGGTTCTACGGATTACCCTTTACAGGAATGGAAAGATGATGCCGAAAAAACGCTTAAAGAGGTAGCTGACAAATATATACCGAAAGATCTTTTCGCTGGTGTGGTTGTTGAAAACGG
>Ga0224508_10000524_pt1 | contig 37687 bp, 33 predicted proteins | sample SF_Jan12_sed_USG_4_FD_170157 | JGI IMG/M metagenome (GOLD analysis project Ga0224508, IMG submission 170157) | Sediment microbial communities from San Francisco Bay, California, United States - SF_Jan12_sed_USGS_21 | ecosystem: Environmental > Aquatic > Marine > Sediment | place: USA... | reverse complement strand
GACTCATCGGGTCGACGTATGGATTTCTGAGCATAATCGTGCGTTGCAGCGTGACATCGCCGTCGAGTAATTCCTCGTGGTCGGAGTAGTCCAAGATCAGATCGCGCGTCAGCTCGTACTCCTGCTGGATAATCGGAAAAAAACGTTCATGCAGGTCACCCGACAGCTGCGAGTACAGACTTGCAATGCCGAGGTCAGATTTCGCTAACACCATTTCAGCGTCCGCCGTCAGCGCACGCATGAAGTACCACTCCGAGAACATATTACGGAACTCATCGTTGCCAAATTGTTCACTGGCCTTTTTGAGCCCCGTGCCGAAGCCATACCAGCCGGGCAATATGAAGCGCGCTTGTGTCCACGCAAATACCCACGGAATCGCGCGCAAATCCTCAATGCCTGACTTGGAACGACGCGCCGAAGGTCGGGAGCCAATGCGCATGCGCTCGATCAGGTCGATTGGCGTCGCGCTGCGGAAGTAGTCAAGAAATTCTGGCGTTTCGTAAATAAGGCGGCGGTATGCATTTCTGCTTTCCTGGGCGATGACGTCCATCATCGTGTGCCATTCCGGCTCGTCGTTGCCGCGATGCCGCGGCAGGGCGGTAGCGAGTGCAACGGAGCCCGTCATTTGCTCCAGCGTTCGTAGTGCAATTCCACGCAATCCGTACTTTTCGTTGATGATTTCTCCCTGCTCGGTGACGCGAAGCCGGCCGTTGACGGTGCCAGGAGGTGCGCCGAGTACTGCAACGTGGGTCTTGCTGCCGCCGCGACTAATGGTGCCACCACGACCATGGAATAGCGTTAACTCGATATCCTGTGAGGTGACCGCATCAACAAGCGTCTCTTGTGCATTCTGCAGCGCCCACCGCGCCGATGCCAGGCCACCATCCTTGTTGCTATCCGAGTAACCGATCATGACGGTTTGTCGGTTACCGCGAATTTTCAAATGTTCGCGATACAAGTCGATGCTCAGCAAAGAATTTAGGATCTTGGGACCGTTTTTTAAGTCCTCTACAGTCTCGAGTAGCGGTGCGACGTCAAGCGGCACTTTGCCGCGTTTATCATGCAGCTCACCCCATTCGGCAAGCAACAATACGGACAAGATGTCATCAGCATTTTGCGTCATGCTGACAATGAACGGCCCAATCGCGCGACTGCCATACTTACGTCGGCAGAATGCGATCGCGTGAAAAACGGCTATTGTTTTGCGTGCCTGTGTCGATAGATCTTGTGGTTCGCCCTCCCGATTTTTTATTGCTTCAACGATTCTTTCGGCACGCTTCTCGGCGGACCACTCGTCCCAATCGTCTTCGCCCAGGCATTCGCCGACGACGGAGCGGTGCACTTCCGCATCCTGACGAACGTCGAGCGTAACGAGATGGAATCCGAATGTTGAGACTCGACGCATGAGTCGCTTTACGGCAAACCAGCCCGCGTGTTCACCTTTGTTGGACGTTAGACTGTCGGCGATCAGCTGCAAATCAGCTTCAAATTCATGTACGTGCTCATACGGTAATACGTCGTCGTCATAGGTCGACTGGAGCCGCTGTTGCACAAGGCGCAGAAAAACGCGATATGGCATGTTGCGATGCCGCGCCGGCACGGCGTGAAACGCGTTCTGGAATACATGACCGTACTCATCAATTTTTGCCAGTAAGTTACCACTGACCGCCGTCCGCTCTATCGATTGACTCAATTTCGCCGCTAGTGCGCCGCACTCATTGTAGTAAAGGTTAAGAATCAAAGACCGCTGCCGCGCAAGCGTTTCCCGGATCGTTTTGGCGTTGACGTTGGGATTGCCATCCATATCGCCGCCAACCCAGGATGCGAAATGCAATATGTCCGGCACACGGATGCCGTCAGCGGCAGCACCATAGATTCGTGTGATAGCGCCTTCGATATCTTCATAAAACGGCGGCATTGCGCGATAGAGAACGTCGGAAACAAAAAACAATACGTGCTCACGTTCATCGGCGACCATCATTTGTTCGGACGGATGCTCATCGGTCTGCCAAGCCGTCGTGATCAAAAGGCGAATGTTCGCTAGCGCCGCGCTGGTCTCCTGTGGAGTCATGGTCGGGTTTAGCATGTCGACGAGGTGTCGTACGATTTGTTGTTCTTTTCTGAGAATCGTGCGACGCGTCGGTTCGGTCGGATGAGCTGTAAATACGGGTTCGATGTGCAACGAATCGAGCAGCAGTTGCAACTGCTCGGCATCGATGCCGGATGCTTTGAGCTTGATTAACGTGTCTTCGAGGCTGCCGGGTTGCGATTGACCAAAATCGCGTAGGTATTCGCGCCGGCGCCGTATTCGGTGGACCTTTTCGGCCGTGTTTACCATTTCGAAAAAGGTCGAGAAACTACGAATAACGGACAGTGCAAATTTTGGCTCGAGGTTCTTGACCAGTACCGCAAGTTCCTCGCCGGGTTTCTCGTTGCCTTCGCGTCGTCGAATCGAGCGCTGCCGTGCGGTCTCGACGAACGTGAACAACTCCTCGCCGCCCTGTTCGGCGATTAGCTCACCGATCATTGCGCCAAGCGTGCGAACGTCATCACGCAACGCCTGATCTTTGTCTTCGAATGTAATGTCCTGGCGGCGCAAGATATGACCAGCCTGACCTGCTGTAGAGGCTCATCCAGAGGGGGTCGCGACAATAGCAAAAACTCAGCGGGCTGCCCAGTTACTGTGCCAACAAGGCCGCGTTCCGGTAGCGACAATTCGACGATGGTTTGCCGCCATCGCCAGGGAAGGACAGTGACGCACGGACTACCATCAAACTACGCCGCGCCGGAAATGTCATTGCAGGGCGCGTCGCTCACCGCATGTGGGCTCGCGCTGACGGCATTTGCATCCCAAGTGCTGGCGTCGCCGACATCGGCGGCCCGTCTGCTGGGTCAGCTAATAAACGCCGGGGCTGGCGAGCAGTGCGTTGCGCTGCGACTCTGTGACTTAGGCTCAGGACGCCAGGCTTACGAAGCCCTGAGCCTGATTTGTGACAAAATCGGCTGCGCATTTCAACGCGCCGGCCTGGATCATTCCATGCTCGAGATTACCGTCGACGCAGGGGCAGTTGCGCCACAGGCAGCCTGGGAAATTCGTCGCAAGACGCTTGGAGCCGGCACGGTCAATCTGGTTCTCAGCGATGCACTTATGTCCAGCGCGCTGCGGCCCGGTGCGCTCGCCACCGATAGTCTGTGGCTGCAGCTCTGGCGTTTGCGCTCGAGTTCAGTGGTATCGGCGTTCTGGCCGTCCGCCAGCAGTCGCTGCGCGCTGCTGTCGTCCGAATACGCCGCAGATGTCGTTCCGGACATTGGTTTGCAGGCGCCAGGACAATCAGCTTGGTTGAGTTATGAACTTGATCTCCTCGAATTCGCCGATGCATCGGGAGCAATCGATGAAAACGCGCTGCAACGGTCACTGTGGAAAAGTATTGATGACGCCGAGGAAATGCATGACACGATTGCGTGGCCGACGCCGGCAATGCAACAAGACGGGTGGTTCAATCGCCGACTTGCGATTCGAATCGCCGGCATTGGCGACATAGTAATGCGGCGCGGGCTCGATCCCGAGTTGCACGCAAGCGTTCTCGAGCTTGATCGACTAATAAGGTACATACGTTGCACCGCCGAACGGCGTTCGCGGCAGATTGCGCGTACACGCGAGACCCTACCCGCGATTACGGCAGTGAATCCCTGCAGGAACTTGCGCGCCGGACACGTGCGAGAAGCGTGGGAGCGCCGTTGGTCTCGCGCGATCGAACGATCCGCAATGCGGCACCGGAATTTAATCGTAATGTCGCCCTGGTCTGTATTTCCACACAACTGCACGAACTATCGCTACGCCAACTTATTGCCGCTATTGCGACACGCCGACGCCTGTGAATTTCGCCGTAGGAATTCACTCGCACGCTGGAATATCAAGGAATTCAGGCGCTTCCATCATCGTGCGTGGGCGGTCAGGCGACGCATTGAGTCGGCCACGGTCGTTGCGGAGAGGCTATGAACTAGGATACGGTCTACGGTCACGAGGGGAAGAGGGGGCCTCTTGAATCCTGTTACGGTTGACGCCCACGGTGTCTCAGTACTGATTCTAACGGTAGTCGCGTTGTTTCTATTCACACGCGATCGAATTCCGCTGGAGTCGTCGTCGCTGACGATACTGATTCTTCTCGTTGCCGGCTTCAGTTTATTTCCGTACCAACGTGACGGCGGAGTCGAACTATCCGCCGTGGATTTTTTTGCCGGCTTCGGTAGTGAAGCACTGATCGCAATTTGTGCGTTGATGATGGTCGGCAAGGGCCTTGAAACGACCGGCGCATTGCAACCGCTTGCCAACGTTGTCAGTCGAGCTTGGTCGACGCGTCCAGTCCTCGCACTCGCAACTACGTTGGTCGCCGGCGCCATCCTCAGCGCATTCATGAACAACACACCGATTGTTGTGCTGCTGATGCCGATTCTCGTTGGCGCTTCGTTGCGTGCGAAATTTCCGGTATCGGGCGTCATGATGCCGATGGGGCTGGCGACGATAATAGGCGGCATGTCGACGACTATCGGCACGTCGACGAACTTGCTGGTCGTCGGTATCTCGCAAGATCTCGGCTTGCACAAGTTCACGATGTTCGAATGGGTGCTTCCCGTCGCCATTGTCGGCGGCATTGGCATCCTGTTTCTGTGGCTAGTCGCGCCCAAACTGCTGCCCGATCGGACGCCGCCAATGGCCGATACCACGCCACGTATTTTCAGTTCGCAGTTACATGTGAAGGAAGGTGGCTTCGCCGATGGCAAGAAGCTATCGGAGGTGCTGGCAAAGGCGGATGGCCACATGCGGGTGGATAAGATTCAGCGTAGCGACTCGCTGTTTCTTGCCAAACTTCCGTCGGTGAAGATTCAGCCGGGCGATCGTCTGTTTGTTAAGGATTCTCCGGAAAATCTGAAGCATTACGAGCAGGTACTCGGTGCGACGCTTTTCAATATTTCCGACAACGAACATCCTGTCGATGAAGAAACACCACTTACAGCCGAAGGACAACAGCTCGCCGAGGTTGTCGTCACACGCGGTTCACCATTGCATTTACGCAGCCTGGCCGCGGCACGTTTTAGCGCCAGCTACGGGCTGATGCCGTTGGCGCTGCATCGCGCGCGTGCGCCGAGCTCTCAGGTCACCGGTGATCTGAACATGATCCGTCTGCGCGCCGGTGATGTGCTGCTCGTGCAGGGTACCGGTGAGGCGATCAATAGCCTGAAGGATTCCGGCTCGATGCTGGTCCTTGACGGTACGACAGACCTGCCGCATACGCATCGCGCCAAGCGCGCGTTCGCGGTCATGGGTTTTGTTGTGTTGGCGGCCGCGCTGGGTATTTTGCCAATTTCGGTCAGTGCGATGGTGGGTCTGGGCTTGATGATTGCGACTGGTTGCCTGGGATGGCGAGATGCCGCAAGCGCTTTGTCGATTCCGGTTGTCATGATCATCGTGACCAGCCTCGCGTTGGGTAAAGCGCTGATGGGTACTGGCATGGCCGACTTTCTGGCGCTTAGTTTTGTCGACATGACCTCGGCGTTGCCGACGGCGCTTATCCTGAGTGCATTTCTGCTGTTGATGACATTGATGACCAACATGGTTTCGAACAATGCGGCAGCGGCAATTGGAACACCGATTGCGATCAGTATCGCGCAGCAACTGGGCGTCAGCCCCGAGCCATTCATACTGGCTGTACTGTTCGGCGCCAATATGAGCTTCGCGACGCCGTACGGTTACCAGACAAACTTGCTGATACTGAGCGCCGGTGGCTACAAATTCTCCGACTTTCTACGCGTCGGAGTTCCGCTGACGATCATTATGTGGCTGGGTTTCTCGCTGATCCTGCCGTTCCTGTACGAATTATAAGAGTACGACAGGTCACTGGTTGCGACCGCAACGGTTGACGCTGCCCGACGGGATAGTAATACTTGCCACATGAACGCCCGGCTGAACAATAACTGGTGGTGGCTTTCCACAAAGGAGTGGGTGGCCGGCTAAGTTGTAGCGCAGAAATACAGTATCTTATGGCCCATCTCCGCGATTGCGCAGATGGGCTTTTTTATTGTTGTTGGTAAGGACACACATGCAAGCACCGTTCGACATAGCCGCAGATCTCGACACGCCGGTATCGGCGTTTCTGAAGCTAAAGCCGCTGAAACCGCGCTACCTGCTGGAGAGCGTTGAAGGCGGCGAGCGATTGGCACGATATTCGTTTTTAGGATTCGGTGATGCGCTCGAGGTTCGGATGGACCGTGAGGCGTTGCGAGTCAATGGCGAAAAACGGCCGCGGCCGAGCACGCAGGCCGAATACCTGGCTGCGCTGCGGGCCGCACTGGCGCTGGCGCCACGACCGAAACCAGATGTAAATGAGCTGCCGTTTTCAGGCGGGCTCGTTGGCGTGTCAGGTTACGATGTCGTCCGCCTATTCGAAAACTTGCCGCAAAATACGGCGCCACAGACGAACGTGCCGGATGCCGCATTCGCTGCAACCGTGTCGCTGCTGATATTCGATCACCTGACTCGTCGTGTAGCGCTGTTGCACGACGGACCGGACGTCGAGCGCCAGCAATTACGCAAAGAAGTCATCGAACGACTGCGCGGCGCAGTGCCAAAGTCAAACAATTCGACAAGGACATCCGGGGCATCCGCGAGCCTTTCAGAAGCCGAATATTGCGAACGCGTCGAAGCGTGCAAGGAATACATTGCATCGGGTGACATTTATCAAATCGTTCTGTCGGTTCTATTCAAAGGCCAGACAAGCGTTTCGCCATTCGAGGTCTATCGGGCAATGCGGCTAATCAATCCGTCGCCGTATATGTTCTTCTTCGATTTCGACACTTTAAGCGTCGTTGGCTCATCGCCCGAAGCGCTGGTCCGTTTACATGGCAAGTCCGCATCGCTGCGGCCAATCGCGGGCACGATGCCGCGGGGTGACTCGGTCGAAGAAGACCTCAGCAATGAAAAGCAGCTACTCGCCGATCCGAAAGAGGCCGCCGAGCATGTAATGCTCGTCGATCTTGCACGCAACGACCTTGGCCGCGTGGCTCGCGCGGGCAGTGTGTGTGTCGAGCCGTACCGATCCATCGAGCGCTACAGTCACGTTATGCATATTGTCAGTGGCGTACAAGGTGAGCTCGACAGCAAATTCGATCAATTCGATTTGTTTGCAGCAAGTTTTCCGGCTGGCACGTTGGTAGGTGCACCGAAGGTTCGCGCGATGCAGATCATCGAGGAAATGGAACAAGTGGGCCGCGGCCTGTACGCCGGTACGGCGGGCTATTTTGGTGTGAGTGGTGACATGGACCAGGCGATCACGATTCGTACCCTGGTTTTCTCGGGCGACGAGTACAGTTTTCAGGCCGGCGCCGGTATCGTCGCCGATTCGGTACCGGCCCGGGAATACCAGGAAGTGTTGGCCAAAAGCGCCGTTCTCAGGCGGGCCCTCGAAATCGCCGGGGAGGGCCTGTAATGTTCGCGGCGGAATCGTTCGACAACGTGCGAATGTTGTTGATCGACAATTACGATTCGTTTACTTACAACCTGGTGCAGGCGTTCGCTGCCCAAGGCGCCGACGTTATCGTTTATCGCAACGACGCGATTACAATGGATGAAGCAATTCAGATCGAACCAACTCACTTGGTAATCTCGCCGGGCCCAGGACGACCCGATGATGCTGGCGTTTCACTCGACATGATTGCGATATTCGCCGACAAGCTGCCGGTACTGGGCGTGTGTCTCGGGCACCAGTGTCTTGTGCAACACTTCGGCGGCAACATCGTTCGTGCCGATCGGCTGATGCATGGCAAGACCTCGATGGCCCGGCACGATGGCCGGACCATATTCAACGGATTGCCACAGCCGTTTGAGGTTGGCCGATATCATTCGCTTTGTGCGGAACAGGACACGCTGCCCGATTGCCTGCAATTAACAGCGGAAACAGATCGCAGCGAAATCATGGGTGTTCGCCACAAATCTTTGCCGCTCGAAGGCGTACAGTTTCATCCCGAAAGTGTTCTAACCTCCGAAGGTGATCGTCTAATGGCAAATTTCATGCGCATGGAGAAATTAAGGTCATGAGCAAAGAATTTAGTGTGATGCTCAACCGCCTGCTCGATGGCGAATCGCTGGCTGAAAATGAGGCGAGCGAACTTATGATGCAACTCGCCGAAGGAGATATTGCGCCGGCGCTGGCAGGAGCATTGCTTGCGGGCCTGCGAGCCAAAGGCGAGACGGCCGACGAGATTCGCGGTTTTGCGACGGCAATGCGACAGCTTGCCGTGCATCCAAAAATTCCGGACGGTGCGCCGACGGTTGATACGGTGGGAACGGGCGGAGACGCGTCGGGCAGCTTGAACCTGTCGACCGGCACCGGATTGCTGGCGGCGGCGGCTGGTGCGCGAGTCGTTAAACACGGTAATCGATCGGTATCGAGCCGTTCCGGCAGCGCCGACATGCTTGAGTGCCTCGGCGTTCCATTGCCGCTGCATGAAAAAGAGGCTATCGCCTGTCTCGAGGCCAGCAATTTCACGTTCCTGTTTGCGCCTGCGTATCATCCGGCAATGAAAGCGGTCGTGCCTGTGCGCGCTGCGATGGCGGTGCGCACCGTATTCAACATGCTCGGCCCGTTAACGAACCCGGCTGCGCCACCGTTTCAACTGATTGGCGCCTGGAGCCAGGAAGCGGCAAAGCTGATGGCGGACACGCTCGCCGGTATGCCAATCGAGCGAGCGTTTGTTGTACACGGCGCACCGGGTTGGGACGAGGCGACGCCGGTTGGCGAATTTGTCTTGTACGACGTCCGCCCCGGATCCGTCGATGAAACGCAACGTGCACCGGAGGACTATGGTTTGCAGCGTTGCGCGCCTGAAGAATTGGCCGGCGGCGACGCCGAGCACAATGCCAATGAGCTAGTCCGCGTATTTGTGGGCGAGGACAAAGGAGCGCATCGCGACGCATTGCTGATGGGCGCATCTCTGGTGCTCGAAGTTCAGGGTACTGCGACAGACGCTAAGCAAGGCGTCGATATGGCCAACGCTGCATTCGACGATGGCCGAGCGGCAGCATTACTAAAGACGCTGCGAGAACATTTCGCCGGTTAATGACGCAACTCGATGGCCGACTTCCTAAAGCAAATGGCTGAACACAGTGCTGAACGAGCGTCGGCGGCGGAGACATATAGTGCAGCCGATTTAGACAAACCGGTCGTGGCGCTCACACTGAGCACATTCGATATCATCGCGGAGGTTAAAGACAGATCACCGGCCGAAGGCGACCTGCTATCTGTCGAGCAAAATCGTGTTGAGCTGGCGAAGCAGTATGCGTGCGGCGGCGCTGCCGCGATTTCGGTTCTTACGGAGCCGAGTCGGTTCTCGGGCGAGCTCGAACACCTGCAGGAAGTGGTTGCCGCCGTGCCCGGAACGCCTGTAATGCGCAAAGACTTTCTCGTCGATCCGGTGCAGATAGTCGAGGGACGTGCCGCGGGTGCAAGCGGTGTGTTGTTAATCGTGACAATGCTGTCCGACACGACACTCCGGTCAATGCTCGACTGTGCGACTGAGCACGGCATATTCGTTTTGCTGGAGTCGTTTGACGAAGAAGATCTGCGACGAACTCGGCAGATTCTGACATCCGCCGATCAGGATCATGCAGCGGATGGCCAGCTGCTATTCGGTGTAAATACGCGCGACTTGCGAACGTTGGAAGTTGACCCGGACCGCCTCGGCCGGCTGGCATCGGCATTGCCGTACGGCAAATGTGTTGCGGAAAGCGGGCTGCATAAGCCGGAAGATGCAGCGATAGTCGCAGGCTACGGCTATTCGATCGCATTGGTCGGCACCGCGTTGATGCGCAGCAGCGACCCAGCCGATCTTGTCGCGGCGATGAAAGAAGCCGGTAGCGTGGGTCTGGCCTCATGAGCTTGCTCGTTAAAATCTGCGGTTTGCGAACCGCGGCCGATGTCAGCGTTGCTATTGATGAAGGTGCGGACGCCGTTGGTTTCGTATTCGCCGAATCGCCTCGACGAGTAGCGCCAGCAGACGCTGCACGGGCCGCCAGTCAGTGCTCGGATAACGTCATCAAGGTAGCCGTCATGCGCCACCCGTCAAACGAAGATTTGCAACAGGTACTTGAGGTTTTTGAGCCAGACGTGCTGCAGACGGACCTCGGAGATTTCGATGTACTGGATGTGCCCGATTCCGTCAGACGCTGGCCCGTCATTCGCGAAAGCATGTCGGCAGCTCACAACGAAGTATCGGACACATTTCTATATGAAGGAAAAAACAGTGGTCGGGGTGAAAGGGTCGATTGGCGACGCGCAGCCGAAATTGCGGCGCACGGCAACATGATTCTTGCCGGCGGCTTAGACGCCCACAATGTTGGCACGGCAGTCCGCATCGTGCGGCCATTCGGCGTCGACGTATCGAGTGCCATCGAGTCCGAGCCCGGTAAGAAAGATCCGGCGCTGATACGAAAATTCATCAGTGCGGCAAGAGCCGCGGAGAGCATTTTATGAGCTCGATCCTGCAGGCCGATGAAGCAGAAGCACTGCTCGAGGCTTCATTGCGCGGCGAGTTACCCGATGATCGTGGTCGCTTTGGGCCGTTTGGCGGGCGTTACGTACCGGAAACGCTGGTGCCGGCGTTCGAGCGCCTGGAACAGGGTGTGCGCGAGCATTTGCATGCGGATTCGTTTCAAGCGGAGTTTCGCCGCGAACTGCATGAATGGGTGGGCCGGCCGACCGCACTGTCATTCGCGCCACGGCTCAGTAAGCGCTGGGGTGCAGACGTCTGGCTTAAACGCGAAGACCTTGCGCATACCGGTGCTCACAAGATCAACAACGCGATCGGCCAGGCGTTGCTGGCAAAACGACTCGGTGCAAAACGCGTTATCGCCGAAACTGGTGCCGGCCAGCATGGCGTGGCATCGGCGGCAGCGTGTGCGCGGGTTGGCCTGCCGTGTTCCGTTTATATGGGTGCGGTCGATATTGTTCGGCAGGCACCGAACGTCGACCGCATGCGTCGCCTCGGCGCTGAAGTCATCGCGGTAGAAACTGGCGACAAAACCTTGCGCGCTGCGATCGACGAAGCGCTACGGACGTGGGTTACGGATCCCGACGGCATCTATTACATTCTCGGCTCGGCGGTCGGCGCACACCCGTATCCATACCTTGTTCGCGAACTGCAGTCGGTGATCGGCCAGGAGGCGCGGCAGCAGATGATCGATCAGGCGGGCGGCTTGCCGGACGTTGCGTTCGCCTGTGTTGGTGGCGGCTCCAACGCGATCGGACTTTTCTACCCACTGCTTGGTGACGACATCGAGCTGATTGGTGTCGAAGCGGGCGGCACGGGCGACGGCCTCGGGCAGAACGCCGCGACGTTGGCGACCGGAACGCCGGGCGTCCTGCAGGGTTCGTACACGATTATTCTTCAAGACGATGATGGCCAGGTGCAGGAAACACACTCGATCTCCGCGGGCCTCGACTATTCAGGCGTTGGTCCGGAACATGCGCTGTTGCAGGCAACCGGCCGCGTAAAATACATTTCCGCAACCGATGACCAGGCGCTCGAAGCGCTGCAAGAGCTCTGCGAAACTGAGGGTATCCTGACGGCACTCGAAACATCACATGCGTATTCGGCGGCACGCGAGTGGGCGAAACAGAACCCCGGCAAACGAATACTGATCGGCAACTCGGGGCGTGGCGACAAAGACATGCCGACACTCAGCAAATACCCGGCTAAAGTAAGAACGCATGCAGGCGCATGAGAAAATAAGCGCAGCGATTCGCGCCGCGAAAGACGCGGGGCGAACCGCACTCGTGCCGTTCATTACCGCCGGCTACCCGGAGCCAATGGATTTTATTGCAATCTTGCGTGAAGTTGCGAGTGTCGGTGACGTTGTCGAACTTGGCGTTCCATTTTCGGACCCGATGGCCGATGGCATGACGATTCAGCGATCCAGTTTCGAAGCGCTGCAAAAAGGCGTTAGTTTGAAGTGGATATTCGACGAGCTGGAAAAGGCCGGCGACATCGATGCGCCGCTGGTCATGATGTCGTATTTGAATCCGCTGCTGGCATTCGGTTACGACACGCTGGCGGATCGCGCACTGGCTACCGGTGTCTGCGGATTCATCGTGCCGGACCTGCCGTATGAAGAAAGCGGCGAGATTCGCGCGGCGTTGGAGGGGCGCGGGCTGGGGCTGATTCAACTGGTTACGCCGGCAACGCCTGGTGACAGGCTCAAGACCCTGTGCGATGCATCACGTGGATTCGTCTACGCCGTCACGATAACGGGCATCACCGGTGGCGATGTTGATCTGCCCAACGACTTGGCGGATTATCTTGATGCGGTTGCGGCGACGGCGGACCTGCCAGTGTGTGCTGGCTTCGGTATTCGCGAATCGGCGGACATTGAAAACGTCGGCAAGCATGCCGCCGGCGCGATTGTTGGCTCGGCCCTCGTCGAAGTCATCGAACGCGGCAATAGCGCCGCCAATTTCTTGAGGACTCTCGGCGGTAAATGAAAAAAGTTACGTCGGCACCGACGATCATTACGATCCATCATTTTCGCAACTTGCTCGAAGCGGAAGGAATTGCGAGCGTCATTCGCAACGAGCATTTGGGCTCGATTCTCGGCGATATTCCGTTTACCGAGACGTGGCCGCAACTGTGGGTCGTCAATGACCTCGATTACGATCGCGCGAAGCAGCTAGTCAGCGACGACGCTATCGACGAAAGTCCGCGGCAAAATTGGCGCTGTCCAAACTGTAAGGAAGAAAACGAAGGCCAATTCGCCGCTTGCTGGAACTGCGGTCACGCGTTGTAAGGCAATCGCCAAATATGTATGCCGACATCAGCGTCGGATGAGGAGGACTCTTCAGCGTATGGGTGTGTGATAATTGCCCTGTGGACCTTCCCTGTGCTCATTAGACCGCTTTGCACTCAATAGCGGCCATTGGGCTGATAGGATGATCAACGGCCGGAAATGACCCAATGCGGACATAAGACATGCCATCTAGCTTTCTCGAAAAAATGTTAACCAGTTCGCGTTAATGGGGCAATGTACAGGCGTATGTTAGAGCGGCACTAACGCACCAAAAGCATTATGGATGGCGGATATAGCGAATGAAACGCATTCCTAAATCGCAGGAAACCAGGGTTTCTCATCTGGAGAACGCTAAAGAAGAACCTATCGTTGAAGTTGATTTCGACGCGAATGTGCCCGGTGAAGTTGAGACAGACGATACGGGAAAAAACATTCTGATACGCGATGAGGACGTTAGTGACGACACTTCCGAACTGACGCTTCTCGAAGAATCGTCGCCCGACGACAGTGAATCGGAAGAGTCCAGCGACTCGGCCGGGGTTGATCCCTACAATTCGGGTAGTTTCGACACGTCGGAAATTCGAAGGTTGAAATCTCGGGCGTGGAAAGCGCGGTGGAAATCACGTTCGCGCAAGTAAGCGCGCTTCTGATTTTGGGGCCAGGACCTGAGTCGTATGATTGAATCATTGGACGACTCTGAAGATTTCTAATATCGGTGTCCACTTTACACCCGCAAGCGGACATTGAGCTGGTCGGATATCGAAGCGCCGCTAGTGACCCCAAGCGGCCACTTCTAAGTACATCCCAGAATTGACGCGAAAATCCCATAAGCGGATAAGGTCTAGTTACATCCGACAAAGGCAAACCTAGCCAAAGCTAGGGGCGCAGTGCCACGGATTCTCGCTTCCTCCGAGAAACCACGGACGACTTCCCGAAGCACCCTGGGACATCGCTCCCATAACACCAGTGTGGGTGATTATTATGAATAAACGATCTTGCACAAATACCGCGGTCGCAACATTGGTCGGCTTGGTCTTCGCCGCGTCGACAGTGCCAGTGCTTGCTGACGATGTTGATCAGTATTCGGATTGGTCGGCGCCGGTTAACATCGGTCCGGAGGTGAATACGGTCTTTGGCGAGTTGGCCCCCTTCATCTCTAAGAATGGGCTGAGTCTTTACTTTTTTTCAGACCGTCCAGAAGGGTTTGGTAGCAATGACATCTATGTGTCACAACGTGCCAGCGTGGACGATCCTTGGGGCCCACCGCAGAACCTGGGTTCCACCATCAACACGGCGTTCAACGAGAACGCGCCAACACTTACCCGTGACGGGCACCGACTCTATTTCGCCACTGATCGTCCCGGAGGGATTGGCGGGCTTGATTTGTATGTCTCACGACGGCACAACAAGCGAAATGACTTCGCTTGGCGACCTCCGGAGAATCTCGGCAGCGGTGTGAACTCTGTCGGAGACGACGCAGCTGCAGCTCATTTCGAAGATGACGAATCCGGCACGATCACGCTTTACTTTCAGTCGAACCGGTCCGGAGGCGATGACATCTATGCCAGCGTTCTCAACGAGGACGGGGACGACGAAAATTTCGGTGCGGCCGTACTGGTCCCAGAACTCAGCAGCCCCGCCCTGGACAGACTCCCGGGCATCCGGCGGGACGGCCTGGAAATATTCATATCGTCCAATCGGCCGGGGACCCTTGGTTTGCTCGACCTGTGGGTTTCGACGCGGGCGAGCACCGCGGAGCCATGGTCAACGGCGGTGAACTTGGGGCCTGTCATCAATAGCGGATTCGTTGACGGGCGCGCCATGCTGTCTTTTGACGGCACTGTGCTCTACTTCCATTCGACACGTCCGGGCGGCGTCGGTTTTTTTGACCTGTACGTCAGCCAACGCACTAAGGACGATGAGGATGACGACTGACAGTTAAACACAAGCAGATATCGGAGACCCCGCTTCGGCGGGGTTTCTCTTTGATTGGTGTGAATGACCCTTCCTGACCGTTTGCTGCCCGTCATATTGCCGATATTGATGACGTTCGACCGACTGCTTTGGGAAAGTCCGGCCGTTGCTGCAGTAATTACCTAGGGCATACCGCGCTGCAAGAGTCGTGTACCGGCAATCTCGCTGCGCAGGATCGCGGCGACCTTTTCCGATTGCATTGGCCGGCTAATCAAAAAACCTTGTGCCAGATCGCAGTTGCAGCTCTGCAGAAATTCGAGCTGCGTCAAGGTTTCGACACCCTCGGCAGCGACTTCGATATCGAGGCCCTGAGCCATCGCAATCGCCGCGCGCACAATGCGCTGATGGCTATCGTTGTCTTCGACATCGGCAATTAGCGACTGGTCGAGAACAAAGCTGTCTATAAAGCCATTGTCGAGCGACTCGAACGACACATCGCGCGTGCCGAAGTGGTCAAGCGATATACGAACGCCGAGCTTGCGTAGCCCACGCAATGTTTCGATTTCGACGCTGCGCTCGCTAACGATATCGCCGTCGCCAATTTCAAGTTCGATACAGCCCGGGTCAAGTGCCGTATTTGCAAGCGAGTCAGACACGCAATCGACCAGGCGCTTATGCAACAGCTGTTGTGCTGACAGATTGACTGCGATCGACAGGTCCGGCATTTCGAATTGCCGTTGCCAACTTGCGAGTTGTCGGCACGCGGTCGCGATGACCCATTCACCGGCTGAGTGAATCAAGCCGCTGCTTTCAAGAATGGGCAGGAATCGAGACGGCGGCAGTTGTCCGAACCGCGGGTGTTGCCAGCGCAGCAAGGCTTCGAGGCCGATTAGCCGCCCGGAAGCTATGTCGATACGCGGCTGATAGTGGAGCACAAACTCCTTGCGCACCAGCGCATGTCGCAAACCGACTTCGAGTTCTTCGCGCTGTGCGAGCTTGGTGTTCATCGCGGCCGAGTAGTACTGGAAACGGCCACCACCGCGTTTCTTCGCCTCATACATCGCGATGTCAGCGGCTTTAATGAGTCGTTCCGCGTCGGTGCCCGATTCCGGACATATCGAAATACCAATGCTCGGCGTTGCGTAAACTTCGCTATTCAGGACATCGTATCTTTCGGAAAGCACGAGTAGCACTTTTTGTGCCGCCGCCGCCGCACTATTCATTTCACCAAAGTCTTCCAGACAAACGACAAATTCATCGCCGCCCCAGCGGCCGGTGTAGTCGCCGATGCGCAAATTTTGCCGTAGTCTTCCGGCGACTTCGCACAGTACGGCGTCGCCTACATCGTGACCGAGTGTGTCGTTGACGGACTTAAAGCGATCAAGATCAATAAGCAGCACAGCGAGAGGTTGTGACTTGCGCTGGCTTCTACCTATTGCCCGCGTCAGATGATCGGAAAATGCAGTGCGATTCGGCAGGCCAGTCAGCTCATCATATTGTGCGAGCTTTTCGAGTTCGTTAGTTCGGCGCCTGACATCGGTAATGTCGCGAAACGTGATCAGGCCGCCGATTAGTTCACGATTGCCATCGAATAAACCCTGACCATTTATGCTCAGCCAAGTGTCCGGTTGATCGGGTTTGCGAAAGATCGCAACTTGTCCGGAAAACTTTTGGCCACTGCGTGCGCGCGTCAATGGCAGGTCAGCCGCATTCTTGTAGTTATCGCCATTCTCGTCGACGCAACAAAACGTTTGTTCCCAGCTTGGGTCGGGCTGCGCCCTGGGTCCGAGCGCGAGTATGCTTCTCGCCGCAGGATTGATATCCAGAATTTGCCCTTGCTGATCGACGATGATGACACCGTCGTTGATGTTTCTCAGCACCGACAATACGGTCACGTCGGTGTCGGACAAGCGCTTTCGGAGTTGGAAACGCTTGACGGCGTGATCAAGGACAGCATCTTGCGTTTCAACATTGATGTCGTCGATACAGATGTAGGCTTCGGCGCCGGCACGTACCGCGGCAATACCACGATGTTCATGTTCCTTGACCGTCAGCGCGACAACTGGATAGTCGCCGAACGAATGAATCAAGTCTGCGATTGAGGAGCCCGATTGGGCAATCATCGGGCCCGCCTCGAGCATGATGATGTCGGTCACCGCCGCATCATCCGCCGGCACCTTAAGCTCGGCCGAGCGCGTCAGCATCGTGCAGTACGGTAGTGTTTCGAGTTCTGACAGGTAGGCGGATGCGAATTCGCCACGTCCGAGATAAAGAATCGAGTGCCCCGTCATAGATTGTTTTCGTTTTTGAACGCCCCAGAGGTGGCCGCAATCAAACGGGCCAGCGGAATAATAACAGAATAGTGAGGCCTGACAGGGGCTTGAGCGCGTTTTTCTGGGTTCTGGCGCTAGGATCGTTTAAACCTCCGAGGCGTGAGGGGCATCAAATAGACAGTATTAAGGGAGATTTGGTGAATGGCCGCGCTTTTGACGGCAGATGCCAGCGACTATAGTCACGACATGGTATCGGCCACACAACCGGCAATAAGCGACGAGGCCACCTGGATCAGGCGTGCCCAGCAGTCCGATGCACGCGCGTTTGAAGCGCTGTATAGGCTGCACGTCGACAAAGTTTACGGACTTTGCCTGCGTATGACGGGCAATGTCAGCGAAGCGGAAGACTGTGCGCAGGAGGCATTTATTCAGGCATGGAACAAGCTCTCGAAATTTCGCGGCGACAGCGCATTCGCGACCTGGCTACACCGAATTGCCGTCAATGCAGTTTTGGGGCGTATGCGGAAATCGAAGCGCGAGCAGGATCGCATTCAGGCGGCGGCCGACATTTCGCCGTCCCCCGCGGCAGTCGAGGACAACGCCAATCTCCGCGACCTGTCCGATGCGGTGGACCGGCTGCCCGAAGGCGCCAGACACGTATTCGTACTGAATGCGGTCTATGGCTACAGCCACGAAGAGGCGGGCGGCATGCTCGGTATCGCAGTCGGTACCAGCAAAGCGCAGCTGCACAGAGCGCGGCGATTGCTGGCGCAGCAGCTGACCAAACAAGGATTTGAAGCATGAACATGGATAACGACGACAAATTGATGGCAGACGCGGCAAAACTCGCGACTGAGATTGCGCCCGAGCGCGATCTATGGCCGGAAATTAAGACCTCGATCGAGATACCACAAAAACAAAAACGCGGCTGGGCACCTTATTTTGCACAAGCGGCAGCAGTCGTGTTGCTCGTCGGCGCATCGTCGACCGTCACCTATTTTGTGACCAAAAGCGAACCACCGGTGCCGCCAGTCGCAACGAACGGCAACCTGACGCTCGAAAGCGCGTCCTGGGGTGGTGAGTATGAGTTGAGTTCGAGCTACAAGCTCGCACGCAGCGATCTGCGATCAGACCTCGATGCAGAGCTCGCACGCCTGTCGCCAGAATCGCGCGCCGAAGTTGAAGAGAATTTGCAAGTCATCCGTAGAGCGATCGCAGAAATAAATGCGTCGCTCCAACGAGAGCCCGACAACGTGTTACTGCAGGATCTGCTCTTGAAGTCTTATCGTCAGGAGTTGGCCGTCATGCAAAAGGTCGGTGGTTTAACGCAGAACATCATGTCGAGAAATGACATTTAGTAGGTGAGTAGGCACATGAAAAAGATCGTAATTGTAATTTTCGTCGCGTTGCTGGCAACTGCCGCGGTGGCCGACGAGGAAATTAACCAGACGCTTGACGCCGCCAAGGATGGGCAGGTCAACGTTTCAAACCTATCCGGCTCAGTCGAGGTAATTGGCTGGAAGAGCAGCCAGATTGAAGTAACCGGTGAGCTCGGCGACGATGTCGAGGAATTCATTTTTGATCGTACCGGCAAGCAAACGACAATCAAGGTACGGGTGCCGGAGCGTAGCTGGGGACACAAAGACGTTTCAAGTGAACTCATTATTAAGGTGCCGCTTGACAGTTCGCTCGATGTTTCGACGGTTAGTGCCGACATCGATATCGAAGGTGTGCACGGTGAGCAGGAGCTGACATCGGTTAGTGGCGACATCAATACTAAAGCGTTCGCGAATGATGTGAGGGCCGAGACGGTGAGTGGCGATGTCGATATAGAAGGCGACGGCAATGATGCCGAATGGGTGCTGTCATCGGTGTCCGGAGACGTCACCGCGGATGGCGTGTCCGGTGATGTCGGCGCGGAAGTTGTGAGTGGCGACGTCGAAGTTTCAGGTGGCTCTTTCAATCGCGTCAAACTCGAGACCGTCAATGGCGATATCGTTTTTAATGGCGGCCTGCGTGAAAAAGGCAGGATGGATATTGAAACCGTCAATGGCACTGTCGAGGTCGAATTCACGGGAACAGTATCGGCGCGATTTGATATCGAAACGTTTAACGGCCGTATCAGAAATTGCTTCGGACCCAAGGCTGAACGCACCAATAGGCACGCGCCAGGCTGGGAGCTGGAATTCACCGAGGGTGACGGTGAGGGCCGTGTTTCGATCGAAACGCTGAATGGTAGCCTTGACCTCTGTAAGGAATAATTCTCTGTAAATTGGGGCGGATGCGGATTTTTCGCCGAAAGTCCGGTTCGACCCCGTTTTAGTCCTTTGGTACCCTGTGCGGCCGAAAGCTTGGTCTAATCCCATGGGCAAAATCCTCAAATATTTCCTATATGCCATCGGCGCGCTGGTGGTGCTGCTGGTGGCTGCCGCAGTATCCTTTTCACTGCTGTTTGAGCCAAACGACTTTCGCGACAACATTGCCGACAGCGTCCGGGATACGACCGGGCGTGAGCTCGTCATCGAGGGCGATCTCGATGTCAGCCTGTTTCCGTGGCTAGCGATCGAGTTAGGTCGTACAGAGCTCGGTAATGCCGAAGGATTCGGCGACGAGCCCTTCGCAAGCTTCGACAAGGCGCGACTGTCGGTACGCGTCATACCGTTATTGCTACGTCGCGAAATTTCAATCGGCACGGCCGAACTCGATGCGCTGGCGCTGAACCTGCAAATAAAACGAAATGGGCGCAGCAACTGGCAGGACCTTGCCGAGCGCGGTGACGTCGCTGCCGACGACGAGGCGCCAGCCGACGCGGAAGCCGCGGGGCCAGCGGTGCTTGATATTGCCGGAATTGCGGTGACGAACGCGAACCTTCGATACGACAACGCACAGCTCGGCGAACGCTACACGCTGACCGATCTGAATTTTGAGACGGGCTCGGTCGATCCGGGCGAGCCAGTAGCATTGTCCGGTGGCTTCAGCTTTAGAATGCAGCCAGCGGAGACAAGCGGTAGCGTTGAGATGGACGCCGTTCTTTCGTTTGAGCCTGAAACGGCGGTGATTCGCTTCGACGACGTGTCCATAGATGGTACAGCTGACGGCGCGATCGACGGTGATGCGCCGATGACATTCTCATTTACTGCGCCGACAATTGTTTTGCAGACAGAAGAGCGCATCGCGGATTTCGGTGAAATTGGCTTGTCGCTGCTCGACGTTGATATTGCGGCCGACGTCGAATCGTTCTCATACGCTGATTCGCCAGCGCCGATCGCAACAATACAGGTTGAAGCGTTCTCGCCACGCAGCCTGATGCAGAGACTGAATATTGAAGGACCTGAGACGGCGGATCCTGGCGCTCTGAGTAAGCTGATCATCGATGCGAAGGCCGCCGTGACCGAACGCAGCATCCGCTTGACCGATCTCGAGTTGGTTCTCGACGATACCAACTTCAAGGGCGCGCTTACGGTGCCGCGAAATTTCAAAGGTACCTACCAAATAGACTTGGCGGCCGACAGCATCGATCTGGACCGCTACATGGAGCCGGCGGATGATGCCGGCGCGGGTGGCGGTCAAGGTGAGACGGTACCGGTGGAGATACCGGGCGACCTGATTCGTGCATTCAACGTGCGTGGCAGCCTGACCGTCCAGGAAGCAAGCCTCGGCGGCATGCGCTTCACGGATGCAAAAGTTGAGGTGAATTCATCGAATGGCCAGCTGCGCATGCACCCATTAAGCGCGCAATTCTTCGACGGTTCGTATCAGGGTGACATCCGCATAAATGCGGCCGGCGATGTGCCGGTATTGTCCGTAAATGAGCAAATTCAAAATGTGAGCCTTGGCGCGCTCGCGCAAGCAATGTTCGAACGTGAGGACATCACCGGGCTGATAAACGGCACGTTCACACTCGAGGGCCGCGGCCGCGATATGGTAGAGGTCCAACGGTCGCTCATAGGCAATATGTCGTTCGTGTTGAGCGACGGCATTTGGCACGGCACTGACGTTTGGTATCAGCTGCGTCGTGCGCGAGCGCTGTTCCGCGGCGAGCAAGCGCCAGAACCAGCGCTGCCGGCGCAAACACGATTCAGCGAAGTGTCGGCAACCGGGATCGTCAATGAGGGCGTGCTGCACAATGACGATTTCATTGCGGAGTTGCCGTTCATGCAGTTGACAGGCCGCGGCACCGTCGACTTTCCGACCGCAACCGTGGATTACTCGCTATCGGGCCGGCTGCTGGAAAAACCCGAGTTCGCCACGGCAGCGACGCCGGAGGAACTCGAGGACATGACCGAGGCTGTCATTCCCTTCAAGATCACCGGGCCGTTGGCGGCGCCGAGTTTCAAAATCGATTTCGGCGCACTGGTGCGCGAGCGCGCGAAAGAAGAGATTAAGGAACGTGTCCTCGATCGCCTGCTCGGCGGTAGCAGTTCCGACGAAGAGACACAGGAAGGCGCCGAGGGTGAAGAGACAGAGCCAGAGCCAGAGCCAGATCCCGAAGAAGAAATCAAAGACAAGCTAAAGGATCTGCTAGACCTTTGAGCAGATCCTGCGTCATGCTGCTGTTGCTATTGGTGGCGCCAACAATCACAGTCGCGGCCGAACTTCGATCGGTAACGTTCGAAAAACGCGACGGACTGTATTACGCGACATCGGAAATCTGGCTTGACGCTGAGCGAGAAGGCATCTTCGATGTGCTATCGAATTGGGATCTTTCGACGCAGTTCTCGAGCATGATCGTCGAGTCTTACAACATCGAGCCCGATGATCAGGGGCGCATTGGTTTCTACATGAAAAATCGGGGCTGCGTGCTGTTTTTCTGTAAAACGATGGAACGCTATGGTTACCTCGAGAGCGAGGAGAATGCGCTGATCCGAGCAATCGCTATCCCGGAAAAAAGTGATTTCGAAGTAAGTGATGAACGCTGGCACCTGGAGGAGGAGAATGACGGCACGCGAATTCGCTATGAAATGACGATGAAGCCGAAATTCTGGATTCCGCCGATCATCGGACCGTATGCGATCAAGAAAAAAATCCGCAAGGACGGGCTCGAAGCATTGCAGCGCGTTGAGCGCTACGTGCAGGAATCCGCCAGTAACGATGAATGATTTTGCCGAACGGTTGCTCTGCTGGTACGACGAGCACGGGCGCAAAGACTTGCCGTGGCAAAGCGAGGGTCCGTACCGCGTCTGGGTATCGGAGATCATGCTGCAACAGACGCAGGTGCAGACGGTCATCCCTTATTACCAGCGCTTCGTTGAGCGCTTTCCGGATGTAAATACGCTCGCCGATGCGTCGATCGACGACGTATTGCATCATTGGTCCGGGCTTGGCTATTACGCACGAGCACGCAACCTGCACAAAGCGGCACAGATTGTTCGCGATGAACACGAAGGTGTTTTTCCTGACACACTGGAAGATGTACAGGCGTTGCCCGGCATCGGTCGTTCAACGGCCGGCGCAATCTTGTCGCTGGCATACGGGCAGCGTCACGCGATTCTCGACGGCAACGCCAAGCGCGTGCTCGCGCGGCATGCGGCGATCGAGGGCTGGCCCGGAAAAACCCACGTTGCGAACCAGCTCTGGGAGTTCGCGGAAGCGTACACGCCGACAACGCGCGTCGACGACTATACGCAGGCAATCATGGATTTGGGTGCAACACTTTGTACGCGAACGAAACCTGCATGCGCACTGTGCCCGTTGCACATTGATTGTGTGGCGTACGGTCGGGGCGTAATCAATGCTTACCCGGGCCGCAAAGCGAAGCAGATCAAGCCGCTGAAAGAAACGACGATGCTCATTGCAATCAATGAAAACTCGGTCTACCTAGAGCGACGCCCGGCGGCGGGAATCTGGGGCGGTCTATGGAGCCTGCCTGAGATTGACAGCGTCTCAGTTGATAGTTGGTGTGAGCGCACGGTGGGCAGCACCGCGACGAAGCGTGAGCAATGGCAGACGATGCGTCACAGTTTTAGTCATTACGATCTCGACATTCAGCCGGTTGTCGTACAATTCATGCAACGCGCGAATACGGTTGCCGACCGCGATGATGCGCTCTGGTATTGTCTCGATGATGCGCCGCCAGGAGGATTGGCGGCACCCGTGCAAAAACTTATAGAAACACTGAGGAATTCGGAACATGTCGAGAACCGTTAGCTGCGTTTTGTTGGGCAAAGAAGGCGAAGGGCTCGATTTCGCGCCATACCCGGGCGAGCTTGGACAACGCATTTACGACAATGTCTCGAAAGAGGCGTGGCAACGCTGGCTTGCACACCAGACGATGTTGATCAACGAATATCGGCTTACTCCGATCGAGCCGGAGGCACGCAAGTTCCTGGAAACTGAAATGGAAAAGTACTTCTTTGGCGAAGGCTCAGCCGCACCAAAAGAATTCGTGCCGCCGTCTTAGCAAAAAGGCGCGCTTGCCTGTGGCCTGTAGTTTGCCGTCAGCATCGAATAATAGGCGCCAAAAAAAGCCGGGGCGGGTATAGCCGCCCCGGATAGGTTGAACGGAATAGTCGCTAGGCGACTTTCACGGTGTGGCGTTCTGCCGCCTCTACTTTCGGAAGCTTGATTTCAAGGATGCCGTCCTTGAGTTCTGCGACCACATTCTCGGGGTCGACTTCAATCGGCAATGCAATCGTACGCATCAATTTACCGTAGCCAACCTCGTGACGGTAAAACGCATCCTTCTTATCTTCTTCTTCGAACTCCCTCTCGGCCTCAAGCATCAGACGATTGCCCGATATTGTGACTTCGATATCGTCTTTTTCTACACCGGGAAGTTCACCGCGGACTAAGAGCTCTTTGTCACGGTCAATAACGTCGAGGCGGAAGCTCCGCTCGTAATCGACGCCCATCGGCCACTTGAATCCAAAGGGCTCAAACGTCTCCATCCAGCGGCGTGGTGGGAAGTCCTCGAAGAACTCCTCCATGCTGTGGGTGAGAGGCGCCATCCGTTTCACATCAATCATTCTCTTCCGTGGTTCAAATTTCTGCAGAATTGACATCTAGCTCACCTCCTTCCCTTTTCTATGCTGGCGATCCTCCGCCAGCACATCTCTTATAGCGCTTGGCTGTCAAGAAACAATGCGGACAAATCCGAATTGACAGCAATCGCGAGCCAGGACGAAAAGGTAAACGGCGTGTGGGCTCTGCTTAAAGACGGAAGATTCAGTCTACGTTCTCGGTTACCACGAATCGGAACGGCCCCAAAGCGACATCCTGTCCGGACTCTTGCTCACAGGCGATGGCGCCATCGGCACCAACAACTTCCCACCGTCTTTCTCCATCGCCGCCGCCCGCCAGGCGAGTCACTGTTACGGGATCGGCGCCACTTGTCTCAGGACACTGATCGCCGATAGCGGGATCTTCAAATCGGATAAAAAAATGTTCCTTGGGGCCGCTATTGGGCTTGATGATCAGATTGGCCCATAGACTCGTGTCGGCTGTGTCGTCCTCATTCGCGAGTGTTAGGAAGTCCAGCCCGCCCGAACCGCGGCCGACCTGAATAACACTCGCGTGCCCATAGCCTGGCGGCAGATCGTCCGTTGTTGTTAGCGGCTCCCCGGAGCTAAGAGACAACACACCGCCGAGGTTCCAATAGACGTTGCGCGTACCGGGTTTCTCACCCTTCGCATCGGTTCTGAATTGCAGCACGCCACTCTCACGAATGTGCGTTCTAACATCCTGTTCGCCGTCTCGATAGTCATCCAGTGGTATGTCGCCCTGTATCCGATCTGGAGTCATCGCGTTGGGGCAATCCCTATTTGCGGCAACCGGGCAGTCGAACAAGACCGAAACGGCAATTTCCGCGCCCGGGTCGTTGCCACCGGGGCAGCCGGGATCATTCTTGTGCTGGCCCTTGCAGTGATGTGCATAGGCAGGTGCTGAGCCTAAACCCGCTGTTACTGTGAATAAGATGGCAAGGCCCACGCTCGGCAGCCACAGATACAATCGTGAATACTTTTTCATCGGATTCTCTCCCCAATGTCGAAATGAACCACGCACGCGGCCGAGACAATTCTGTCTCTGGCGTCCCGGTGATCTTTGGGTCCTTCGGGGAGTCATCCATGGCTTCTCGGAGGAAGCGAGGACCCGTGGCGCCCCGCCCCGGTCTTTCAACGGGAGCGGGTATTCGCGTGGCGTGTGGGGCTAATTATAGTACAACTTGTAAAAAAAGTGATGGATCACGCCCCGGGCTTCTTTGGCTTAGATTGGGTCTATAGAACCCGATCGAGGTCGGCGCAAAGCTCGGCGGCATCTGAGCGACGACGGACATTGGGATTCGCTGGGCGATTTCTGCAAGAATCGCGTTCACCGACAATAATTAGGAGACAGCAGTGGCGAACGAGGGCTATCACGAACCGATTCAAGAACTCTCAGATGAAACGCGAGACATGCATCGCGCGATCACCTCACTGATGGAGGAACTGGAGGCGGTGGATTGGTACAACCAGCGGGTAGACGCCTGTAAGGATAAGGAGTTGAAGGCCATCCTTGCCCATAATCGGGACGAGGAAAAAGAACATGCGTCGATGGTCCTGGAATGGATTCGCCGCAGGGATCCGACGTTGGACAAGGAACTTAAGGATTATCTTTTCACGGACGATCCAATCGCCCACGTTTAGCCTGCGACACGATTACGATCGGCCGTTTGCAAACGCTCGGAAATACGGACTACAAAACCCGATCGAGGTCGGCGCAAAGGTCGGCCGCATCTTCGAGACCGACCGAAAAGCGAAACAGGCCATCGCCGGCGATGTCTCGATACTTATCAAGCGCCGCACCCTCGAGACGATAAGACGTGCTTACCAGGTCATCGGTCTGTAGCAGATAAATAAGGCTGCGATGGTGGCCCAGCGACACCGCGTAATGGATGACGTCGAGCTCGGACATCATGCGCTCAGCAATTTGTTTAGCGTTGGCGGTCCGAAACGAAACGATTCCCGAAAAATTCTGCATTTGTTTGTTGGCAAGATCATGCTGAGGATGCGAGTCAAGGCCGGGGTAGCGAACGAGCTCTACGTTCGGATGATTCTGCAGGTATTCGGCAACCGCCAGAGCATTTTCCTGATGGCCTCGCATCCGCATTGGCAGCGTCGCCATGCCACGCATAATTAGCCACGCGTTGAAGGGGCTGATAACCGCACCCTGATGGATCAACGCTTCAGTTCGAAGCGGCGCAATCAAGGCATTTGAGCCGCACACGGCGCCGCCCATCGCATCGCCATGCCCGCCGATATACTTGGTCAACGAGTGCATGACTAAATCGGCGCCGAGCTCGAGAGGCCGAGTCGCGATCGGGGTCGCGAACGTCGAATCAACCGCAAGCAACGCGCCGTGTTCTTTGGCCACGTTTGCAACAGCCGCGATGTCTGCAAGCTGAAGCAACGGGTTCGACGGTGTTTCCAGCCAGATCATTCGTGTCTCTGTACGCAGAGCAGCGCGAATGTTTTCGACGTCCGACGTGTCCACTGGCGTAACGCTAATACCAAATCGCGGCAAACTTCCACGCGCAAACTCAGCGGTGCCCGGGTAGTTCGTATTACTGATAATCAGGTGGTCGCCCTGATTAAGCGTGCCCAACATCACCGCGGTGGTCGCCGCCATACCGGTTGCCAGTGCGATGCAAGCCTCCGCATTTTCCAGCGTTGCCAGCTTTTGTTCTAGCTGCCCATTTGTCGGGTTACCCCAGCGCGTGTACACAAAGGGCGCATCTGTTTCGAGATTATTGGCCGAAAAACTGACTTCTTCGTCGACGATAAACGTGCTCGACATCACTAGGTCGGGCACCGAGCCAGTCGAACTCCCACGGCGGCCTTCGCCCGCGTGAATAGCCTGAGTGCTGACACTTTTTTTTCGAATATCCCCACTCATGACTCAAGTCCGAAGCAAATACTGCACGCTGAATAACTTGCTAGCATCCGTCCAAACCTTTGCCACGCGAAAGCCGACACTCTCCGCCATTTCAGAAAATCCCTCCAGCGTGTATTTGTGAGAGTACTCGCTCAGAATACTCTCACCTTCTGCAACAGCGATTTCCTTGTCGGCAATTGACACAAGCTGATTGCGCAAACTCACCAGCCGAATGGTAACGCGGCCTTCGTCGGGATCGTATTTTGCATCGTGCGAGTAGGCGTCGAGATCGAAATTGGCACCGTAGTCAGTATTGATATGTCGCAACATGTTTAGATTGAACTCTGCAGTAACGCCGGCACTGTCGTTGTAGGCGGCCTCAATGATCGCTGGATCCTTCTGTAAATCGACGCCGATCAATAGTGCGCCGTCTTGCTTCGCCTCATGATGCATAACCCTAAGCAGCTCGACAGCGGCATCGCGTTCGAAGTTGCCGATCGTTGAGCCGGGAAAATAAACAATATTGCGAAGCGGCATGACTTTCGGCGAGGGCAGGTCGAACTCTTGCGTGAAATCGGCGACGACTGGTAGTACTTCGGTGTCCGGAAATTCCGCCTGAATCTGTCGCGCCGATTCGAGCAGGTGTTGCTCTGAGATATCGACCGGAACATAGGCGGCAAGCTCATGCAAGTTATGCAACAGAATGCGGGTCTTCAGGCTGGAGCCGCTGCCAAATTCGATCAGGCTCGCTTGTTCACCGACGAGTTCCGCAATCTCATCGATGTTCGTGTACATGATGCTGATCTCGGTTTCCGTCAGGTAGTACTCGGGCAGGCGCGTAATCTCATCGAACAACTGTGAGCCGCGTTCGTCGTAGAAGTATTTTGGCGAGATCGACTTTTTGGCTTGCTGCAGGCCGGCAAGGATCTCGGCGACATCATCGGGATACTGATTCATTGGCTTCTGTCCTTGGCCAGTCGAAAACCCAGAAACTGCCAACGTGCGTCCGGATAAAAGAAGTTGCGGTAGCTTGGCCGGACATGGTCTGTCGATGTAACACAGGAGCCACCGCGCACCGTCATCTGGTTACACATGAATTTGCCGTTGTACTCGCCAAGCGATCCGGTCAACGGTTTAAAGCCCGGATACGGCGCATAGGACGACGACGTCCATTCCCACACGTCGCCGAAATATTGTTTGCTGTTCTCTGCCGCAATGGGATGCCAGTAATTGCTCTCGAGCAAATTCCCATCGACGTCTAACTGGCTTGCGGCATGCTCCCATTCGAACTCGGTCGGCAATCGACCGCCTGCCCAACGTGCGAACGCATCCGCTTCGTAGTAGCTGACGTGCGAGACCGGTGCGTTATCGTCGATCGCGCGTATGCCACCGAGCGTGTACTCAGTTTTATAATCATCGCTCCAATAGAGCGGTCGGCCCCAGTTGCGCTCGTTAACGACCGCCCATCCATCCGACAACCACAACGACACGTTACGATACGCACCGTCTTCAATAAATTCCCGAAACTCGCCGTTTGTCACCAGACGATTGGCAATACTGTGATCATGTAGCAGCTCGTCGTGTCGTGGCGTTTCGTTGTCGAAACAGAAACCGGGACCCGAAGCGCCGAACTGTCGTATCCCCGCTGTCGTTTCGGACCAGGACAATGGCGCCGCCGTCGACGCAGCGGGTACTGGAAGATCCGGCTTCACCGCAGGCCGCAGCGGGTTACAGGACAATACGTGTTTAATGTCCGTCAATAGCAATTCCTGATGTTGCTGCTCGTGGTTCAAACCGAGCATGACGAGAAATTCGACCTCGTTGTTTCCTGACATTGCATCAATAAAAGACAGCATGGCGGCATCAACATGCTGTCTGTATTCAATAACCTCATCGAGCGTCGGGCGGGTTAATAATCCGCGCAGTGGCCGGGCGTGCATATCGCCAGCCGTGTAATAGTAGGAATTGAACAGGAAGTCGAAAGCATCGTTGTAGCGACGATAGTCTTTCGCGTGTGGCTCCAGCACGAAGCGCTCGAAGAACCAGGTGACGTGCGCCAGATGCCATTTGGTCGGGCTGACATCCGGCATCGTCTGAACGACCGTGTCCTCCGTTCGCAAAGACGCGCACAGCGTAAGCGTCAGCGAGCGCACACGCATATAGTACGCGAGCAAGGATCCTGAGGGATCGGGCTGTATGGATTCCACACTGGATGCCATAGCAAGAACCTGGGCGAGCAAGGAGCGGGGGATGGTTTCACCGTACCTTATTTCGGCGGACCCGGCCACCTCGAAACGGGCTACCGAAGCGGTAGCTCGGTCTTCTTTCGTACCGTACGAATTGCGAAGCTCGAGTTAACACGGGCGACACCCGGCAGCCGCGTCAGAGATTCTTTGTGCAAGCGCTCGAAGTCGGCCATATCGGAGACAACGACGCGCAGCAGATAGTCGAATTCGCCGGTCATCAAAAAGCATTCCATAACTTCGGGAATGTTCTGCACCGCCTCCTCAAACGCGGCCAGCTCACGTTGCTCCTCGCGATGTAGACCGATGTGCACAAATACGTTTCCGGATAGCCCGGCGGCGGCTTGATTGATCAATGCAACATAACGATCGATCAGGCCCGATTCTTCCAGTGCACGAACACGACGCAGACAGGCCGACTCGGACAAGTTGACGGCGGCGGCGAGCTGCACGTTGCTGATGCGGCCGTCCTTTTGCAGCGCGTTCAGAATGGCTCGGTCGTAGCGGTCGATGGTGGGCTCGGTCGGCATGGCAGAAACTTGTGAGAGAGTGGTTACTAGCGACAGAAAATGCCACATTCGGGCGCGTCTGTCACCGTATTTGCAAGCAAATGGCTGCTTTTTCGGGGTATCGTGTGGCGATAACATGGCGCAGACTGTGCGGTAGGAGAGAGCAGATGAAAATCGGGGTACCCAAAGAAATAAAAACACTCGAATTCCGTGTCGGGCTAACGCCGGCCGGTGTTCGCGAATTGGTGCACGATGGCCACGAGTTGATCGTTGAGAGTAACGCGGGCGATGGCATCGGCATGAGTAACGCCGACTATGTTGCGGCGGGCGCCAAGGTCGTCGACAAGGCCGAAGACGTGTTCGCGGCTGCGGACATGATCATCAAAGTCAAAGAACCACAACTGAATGAATGTGCAATGCTGCGCGAAGATCAGGTGCTATTTACCTACCTGCATCTCGCGGCGGATCCGGCACAAGCAGAAGCGCTGGTGAAATCGGGCACCACGGCAATCGCTTACGAGACGGTGACCGCAGACGATGGTTCGCTGCCGTTGCTAACGCCGATGTCGGAAGTTGCCGGTCGACTGTCGATTCAGGCCGGTGCGTTTGCGTTGCAAAAAGCGAACGGTGGTCGTGGCATATTGCTCGGCGGCGTTCCGGGCGTAAGGCCGGCAAAAGTATTGGTCATCGGCGGCGGTGTTTCCGGCGCGAACGCAGCAGACATGGCGGTCGGCCTCGGCGCTGCGGTCACAATCTTAGATCGATCGCTGCCGCGGCTGCGTCAACTTGACGACATCTGGGGCGGTCGTGTCCGCACCGTTTATTCCACCAAGGACATCATCGACGAGCTGAGCGTGGAGTCCGATCTGATCATCGGCGCAGTGCTCGTCGCCGGCGCTGCGGCACCGAAGCTAGTCACCGCACAAAATGTCAAAGACATGAATGCCGGCGCTGTCATGGTCGATATCTCTATCGATCAGGGTGGTTGTTTCGAAACCAGTCGCCCAACGACACACGCCGAACCGACGTATGTGGTGGATGACGTCGTGCATTACTGCGTAACGAACATGCCGGGCGCTGTGCCGCGCACGAGCACATTCGCACTGACGCACGCGACCTTGCCATTCGTGAAAGATCTTGCGAAATACGGCTGGCGCGAAGCGCTGATACGCGACCCACATCTTGCGAACGGACTGAACGTACACGCAGGGCATGTCAATTATGAAGCGGTAGCTTCTGAGCTTGGCTATAAATACCTGTCCGCCGATGACGCGCTGAAAGCGGCCTGATCAATAAGGGCGACAGTCCGCGGCAAGCAGCAGTTCGGTCAGTGCGTGGTAGCGCTGACCGTCGAGGCCGGTCAGGTCTTCGATGCGTTGCAGGCGAGTGTAAATCGTATTTGGGTGCACGCTGATGGCGCGCGCGGCTTTAAGCACATTCATGTCCGCATCGGCGTAAGCCTGCAATGTGGCAACCAGGGCGCCGCGCGCTTTCATGTCGGCCGCGAGAAAATCCTCGGTCCAAACAGGTAGAGCAGACTGCACCTGATCGCCAGCGACGTGCAGCAGCAAACGTCGAATCGGCAAGTCGGCAAATTGAACAACGCGCTCAGTGACGCTGGCAAAATCCAGCGCCATCTGCGCTTCGTGAAGCGCTTTAGGAATATGCGACGTCGACGGCTGGTCCGTGCTGATGCCAACCAGTGCGGCCGGGCCGAGTTTGAGCAGCTGTGACCGTACGCGTTCAGCAAGTGTCGTTTGCGGTACCGTCCAGCCGGACAGCCTGCGCGTATCGGAGAACACGGTGGTGACGACGTTGTCGCGAATACCGACAAGTGTGCGCACCGGCGAATTTACAATCGCCTGACTGGTGGCTTCGGCGAGACGTTGAGCGCGCGCCGGATTTTCCATTTCACCTGGATCCACTGACTGCGCGAGTGCGACGCAAAACGATTGGCGTTGTTCGAGGTAACCCGCGCGCTTCAACAATTTAGCAACCCGGCCGTCCGATTCGTCGTAACCGCTGAGCAGAATACTCAACAGCTCGGTGCGACGGTCACCCTCGGCTTCGGCAAGCAAGCGCGTTTGTGCAACGTATTCGGCCGCGGCGATTGTGCTGATTGTGTCCGTGTATTCGATTGAGAAATCCGCGACGGCGGATAACACCTGCTCGACATTATTACGAACGGTGGCGGTCGCGGCATCGCGCATCCAGTGCGACAAAACTTTATGACCGCAACGGTAGGCATGCAATGTCGCTTCGAGCGGAAACTTCTGCTCGGCACGCCGGCGCGCATGTGCTTTGACAAACCCGAAGTTACCGGTCGCGCCACCACCGATGAGGCGACGAATCTCGCGAATGTGTTCGCTCGCATGACTTACGAGCTCCGGCAAAACGTCTGGGTTTCCAGACTCGGAAAACGCTGGAATCTCATCAAGCACGGTCTGATGAAGTGTTTCGCCGGCCTCTGTAGTGCCGGCGTCGAGCGCTGCGCCGGCCGCAGGGACCACGCCAATCCCGCGAAGGGCCTCCAGCGTCTGGCGTAGCAAGGCCTGTTGATTCGATATCGCCATAGAGAAATGTAGAGACTACACAATTTGATGTAGATTTTGGCGATGAAATCGCCAGTGTTTTCGTTAGCAGATGTCGATATTCTCTAAATCACGCGCAATACGGCGCAAAATTCAAGAGAGGAGACAAGACAATGGCGAAGTATCTGTTTGTGTACCACGGCGGCAAAAATCCCGAGAGCGAAGACGAGGTGGCGACGGTCATGAATGCCTGGGGCGAGTGGCTTGGCTCAATGGGCTCGGCGGTCATCGACGGCGGCAATCCGGTCGGGATGTCCAGTACCGTGCAAGCCGATGGCTCGATTGCGGACAATGGCGGTGCTAACCCCGCCAGCGGCTACAGCCTGATCGAAGCGAAAGACTTTGATGATGCGGCGGCAAAAGCCAAAGCGTGCCCAATCCTGGCATCGGGCGGCTCGGTCGAACTCGCTGAGGCGTTCGATATGTAAACTCAGTGTGGCCGGGCCATGAGGCCCGGCCAATTCAATGTTTACCAAGTTACGTCAGCGCGCGGATCAAACGTTCCGATTTTGTCGACTTCGACATCGAATTTGTAAATGGTCCCAACTGCAACATTCGGCACACAAAGGATCAGAGTCTGGTCAACTAATGCGTTCGCTGCCCCCTGTTTGTTCATCCACGTAATATCACCCCCAGCGGGTGTGACGCTCTTGCCGATAGTTTTAACGAGAAGACTTTCGTCGCCTGCTTTCGGTTTAAGCCTTATGCGGAGTTCGGTGTTCGCGCCTACGTCCGATTTCTCTTTTATGGACATTTCCAAGAAGTTTTTAGACCGATACTTCAACTCTATAGTGGTCTTGCCCCTGACTGTGCCCCCACACTCCGAGCTCGTAATTGGTCCTTTGATTGGTTTACCGAGCGGCGCGCAAGCGGCTAGCAACACGGCTAGTACCGCCAAATACACTATTTTTTTCATTACCTTGCTTCCTTTTTGGTTTTGTAAATTTAAGCATAGTTGCTGCCGCTGCATATCGCGCGACTTAGAGCTGGTCGTCAACCAGCAATGATAAGAATTGAGAATCGTGGGTCGTTTCTAAGCGGCGTAAGGTGCGGCTCCGCGGCCAGCATCACCCGCGAATAGCCCTTGTCGACGGCCATTTCAAGAGCCGAGAGTGCGGCGTCCTCATCGCGAGCCTTGAGATAGACCAGCGCGTCATAGTAGTGAGTGTATGGGTCGTCGGGTGCCAGGCTAAGTGCCTTATCCATGAGTTCGCGTGCTTCGCCTGGTTTGCCCAACATAGCCTGTATCCACGCAAGGTCCATCATCGTAAATGGGTTGTTCGGGTTCACCTCAAACGCGCCTAATGCCATCTCCTCTGCTGCCGCAAATTCCTGCAACGCATCCGCTTCGCGGCCGGCAACCCATAGTGCGTCGCCGAGGTTGGATCGCGCAAGATAGTCATTGGGCTGCAGCTCAACTGCTTTGGCGTGGCTGTCGATGGCAGCATCAAGGTCACCCAAATAATAGTGCATCAGGCCGAGATTACTGTAGGCGGTTGTCGTCGGCTCGATTTCGATCGCCTTTTGAAAAGCAGGTGCTGCCGCGGAAAAATCGCCCATCAACATATAAGCCGAGCCAAGATTGCCGTAGCCATTCATGTTTTCAGGCTGTAATGCGACGACGTATAGATATTGCGGGGCTGCTTCGGCATAACGACCAGAGCGATACAGGAATGTTCCCAGTCGGTTGAACGCATTAGCATCGCCGGGATGAATATCGACAGCTTTTCGCAGGCTCACTTCTGCTTTATCCGGCCGTTTTAGACGTAGGTACGTTTCTCCCAACCCGGTAAGCGCTGCGACGTTCGACGGATCAATCTGCAGTGCCTTTTCATAGGCGCCTTCTGCTTCGGTATGCTGGCCCGTGGATTGATAAAGGTCGCCCAGTGCCGTATGCACGATGTCGAGATTGGGATTTAACTCCAGCGCCGTCGCACACTCGGATTCGGCGCGAGCGATGTAAGACGCATCATCCACTTCGGCATAGCCTGCGACATACACCGTACACCGTCCGGCATGTGCGGCCGCGTATTCCGGATCGACTTTTAGCGAGGCATCGAACCAGCTGAGCGCGGTTGCAATCGTATCGATGGTCTTCGGTTGCCGGGACGCGTCAATGCCACGTCGATAGAGTAGATACGCATCCAGTGACGGATCGGCTGCTACCTGTAACGATGGTGCACGCGAACCCGGTGGCAGAGCGACTCGTATGTTGGCAACCGTGAGACTGGTAATCTCATCACGAACCTTGAAAAAGTCCTCGCGAATGCGGTCGAATTTTCTGGACACAATATGGAAACCGCTTTCGGAATCGATCATTTGCACGGTAATTCGCATTGTGTCCCCGGCCATCTCGACACTGCCTTCGAGGTACATCTGCACACGCAGCCGCTCACGCACTTGTTGCGAGGAACTGTTCGGCGACAATGACGACGAATCGCCACGCGAAGAAACACGCAACTCGGGAATGCGCGACAAGCTGGTGAGTACGTCCTCGTGCAGGCCGTTCGCAAATACCTGCGTTTCGTCGCTGCCGTCGAGATTCAGAAACGGCAACACAGCGAACGAGTTATCGACGATTGGCGGTAACTGAACGGCTATTGGCGATGTGATTTCTTCGGGCGGTGGTTCGGGCAGGCCGATACTCTGGTCATACCCAAAAACCATCGCCGCCGCGATCGCGAGTGCACCGATAACTGAGACGTAGGTTCGGCTAAAGCGCCGTTTTCTTGCCGCGGCGGGCGATTGATCATCGAACACGGCACGGCCATCACGAAACTCCAAGTACCACGACAGAACTAACGCAATCGGAAAGCCTGCGATAACGAGCACAGTGACAAAGGTTCCGACCCAATCGGGCAAATAGATTTGATCAAAAACGATGTCGGCGATCTGGATCAGCAGCCAACCGACGATGAGGTAGGCGACGGTCGTTTCGAGAACGCCACGTCGCTGCAGGTTTTCGAGAAAGCCAATGTCCGTAACGCGTGCGCCGTCTTTGGTGCCCAGCACGACCGATGACGTGCTGTCTGTGACAAGTTCGGGCGTGATCAGTAAACGATAGCCGCGCTTTGGCAGGGTTTGAATGAATTCCGGGTTATCGGCGTGATCGTCGAGCGCGTGTCGGATCTCACTAACGGCGTGGCTTAAGGCTTCCTGGCTGCCGTGGCCAACGCCCCATACCTTGTCAAGCAGGTGGTCCCGGGTCACCAAATCGCCGGGGGTATCGGCTAGGCACAGCAGCACTTCTACGGCCTTCGGCGGCAGGTGCACGGCACCTGCCCTGCCGGTCACCTGCCCCTTGACGGGCTCGACGAGCAGATCGCCGAGATAGAAGCCTTGTAGGAGTTCAGAGCTCACGTGCCCGCCGGTTATTATTCCTCCTTATATTATAGTGGCTTGCATAGACCAGGTGGCCGCTGATCTGCGACCTAATCATCCATAGCTGCGAATTCCGGCCCAGCTAACCCCGGTCGCAATCGAAACGAGGGGGGGAATTATTCGTTGTGGTGCGGCTCACGACGATGTCGATCAGCTGTTGCAATTCTTCGTATCGGCGTGATCCGACAATGTGTTGTCCTTTTGTCCAGATGAGTTCGACATCGTCACTCGCTGAGGCCTCGATCCAAGGTTCCTGAGCCTCGCGCGGTACAAAATCATCATCGCAGGCCGCGACGATAATCAGCGGCCGTGGCGCGATCATCCTTATCCACTTTGCTGTATCAAGGGAGTTACCATGCAGGAAAAACATCAACGTGCTCGCGGCCATGCGTCTCAACGTTGCGTTCTCAATGTGTTCCTGACCGGCATGTGCAAGCCAACTGACGTTGTCGCCGCCACCGTGTAGCAACCACACGCGCGTAAAGCGCGTATCGGTCGCGCCGGCAACCGCTGCGAACGGCACTCCGAGGCTGACACCGACGAGTTCGATACGATCTTGATCCACCCATGGTTGCTTCACCAACCAGCTTACCGCCAGGGCCAGGGCCGGTGGTGTATCCAAGAACGCCCGCTGAGCCTTGTGGACGGTGGTGACCGATCGCCAAAAACCCTTGAGTGACCAGCTACTCGCGTACGGGTAGTCGATGGCGGCGAACGCAACACCTTCCGGCTTGCCAATCAGATCCACGGCATCTTTGCCGGTCCGATGTCCGCCAATTACCAATAACACCGGCAGTCTTCGATTCGCTGAGTGATCCGGTCGCCGCACGCGCATGTCGACCGTCAGGCCCGTTGTACTCTCCAGCTGCAGTACTTCGCTAATCACGGAAGCCGAAGTGGTCACTTCATGGACATCACGTTCGATGGAGCCAACACGCTCGATGAAATAGTCGTGCCGTGGCACAGCAAGCACAATGCAATAAATGCCGATGACGGCGAACAGCAGCAAGCCCGCGACAAGAAGAATGCGTTTTTTCAACGGTGCCCCCATTCGTAAGGCGAATTCTGCTCAATACCTTACCTAGGCTGCCAAACGGCCGCAAAATCATCGAGTCCTAAGCCGTCAAGCAATCCTTGACGGTGCCACCCGATATCGTTCTAATACCCCGCTCGCCGCATGGCCAGTGTAGCGGGGTCGCGAAGCGACAAGGTAGGCAAGGGCTGAAAATCCGCAGAGTTTGGCCAGTGTAGCGGGGTCGCGAAGCGACAGGGTAGGCAAGGACTGAAAATCCGCGTTCAGTGGATCAGTTCACAAACGTAAGGCCAGGTAGCTCAGTTGGTAGAGCAGCGGACTGAAAATCCGCGTGTCGGTGGTTCGATTCCGCCCCTGGCCACCATTCTTTTCAAATACTTAGCTGGTGCTTGTCAGTAGACGCATAAGTTGTCGCAAACGACAGCTTATGACGACAATGACAGTCGATACGCCTTAAAGAGCCGCTTGCCCAAAAGGGTAAGTGGCTCTTTTTTTTGATCTTATTTTTGCGATACGCATAAGTTGTCGCCACATCAGCGACAGCTAATGAGTTTCGAAATTGGCAATTTCGAAGTACCTCGAGTCTGTTCGGATTCGCCGAAAACTTTGGGTTGGGTGAGAAGCGATTATCGTCGCAAGCGAGGTAGGGCAAGCGAATAGAACCGGCCAATTCTTTCCGCTTAACGAATTGCGGTGTTCCCAAAACTCTCCACTCGCGAATGGCAGCTTTCAGTGAATAGCGAGGTCCGCTTCACCCTCAATACCAGCCGCTCGAACGCCCATTTTCGGGGTATGATGGAGTGCGGCTTTTGACCCAAAGCAGACAGCATCATATTTAAGATAGTTGCCAAAATGTCGAAGGCGAATCGCTCAAGCGCATGACGCCTGCCATGACGCGATTGTATCTGCTGTGCTTCGTTCATGACCGCTACCAGAGATTGAACGACCACTATCGTGACGGCACCACCCACATCATTTTCGAGCCGCTCGATTTCATCGCCCGCCTGGCCGCACTCGTCCCTAGACCTCGGGTCAATCTCACCCGCTTTCATGGCATCT
>Ga0224508_10000523_pt1 | contig 37740 bp, 30 predicted proteins | sample SF_Jan12_sed_USG_4_FD_170157 | JGI IMG/M metagenome (GOLD analysis project Ga0224508, IMG submission 170157) | Sediment microbial communities from San Francisco Bay, California, United States - SF_Jan12_sed_USGS_21 | ecosystem: Environmental > Aquatic > Marine > Sediment | place: USA... | reverse complement strand
ATCGGGGCCCATGTCTTGGGGGCGCCGAGCTCCAGAACCTCGGGAACCGGAACTTGGATCACCCACAGCAGCCCGGCCATGGCCACAACGATCACGCCGAGTACATTCACCAGGGGGATGTTCTCGTTCTTGGAAGCGTCATCACGCTGCGCCAGCCACCCGAGCCCGACGAGCACAGCACCGGCCAGAACCGTCCAGAAATGCACCGTGGTCGAGAATTGCCACGACCAGCCGCCGAAGTCGAGTGTGGCGATGCCGATGGCGATGAGCGCCGCACCAATAGGCAGGTTGACTAAGACGGCCAGAGCGATGTCGCCAAGAAGCCGGCTGGTGCCCAGTGCCTCTCGTACGGCAATTACACCAAGATAGAACAGGCCCAACCCTCCAATGATGAGAAGGAATGGGAATGCGTAATCGAGGATGGGAACGCCCAGGAACGTGAAAAGTATGAAGCCGCCAATGCCCATGAAGATGCGGGCGATCTTGCGGCGAGACAGGTTGCTGCCCACCCGCCAAAACACGATGCTGAAGATGGACAACGCGACGACGATCGCCAGACTGATCCAGATCCGATGGAACTGGTCGATGGGAACGCCGGCTGCGTCGGCGATCTGCTCGTTGTCGCCAGCCGGATAGGCCTGCACCATCAGCAGCCGCATGTTGAGGGTAACCATGTCCCAGCGGCGGGGTACCCAGTCAAAGACGAAGCCCGCCGCACCCTTGATAAAGGCCCAGGCGATGAGGAGGCCGAACAGCGTGAGGACCGTAGAGGCGCGGGTGGAGAACAGGTTGTTCTGCATCCACACCATCGGGCCCTGCGGCGGACGCTCCGGGGCCAACTCGGGAATCTCGGGGAGCTCTACGCGACTCGTCATCGTTCCACCAACTGCAATCGACGGTTATAGAAGTTGACTATGGAGGACAGAACCAGGCTGCCGGTGAGATAGAAGCCCATCCAGAACAGAATGACGGGAAGGGTCTGTCCAGTCTGGTTGGACGTGGTGAAGCCGACGCTCACGATCTCCGGATAGGCCACGGCGATACCGAGTGAGGTGTTCTTGAACAGGTTCAGGTACTGGTTGCCGAGCGGCGGGAAGATGATGCGGAAGGCCTGGGGCAGGACGATGAATCGGAGCGACTGGGCTCGCGAAAGCCCAAGGGCGCCTGAGGCTTCTGTCTGACCCTTAGAAACAGCGAGGATCCCGGCTCGAACGATCTCGGCGATGAAGGCACCGGTGTAGAGGGTGACGGCGATCCACACCGCGAAGAACCCGGGAGTGATGTTGATCCCGCTGGTGGGTGACAAATCGAGGAAGTTGCTGCCCCGCAACTGGACCTCAGCCCGCGACCAGCGCATTGGGAGGTCGGCCCGGCTCAGATCCTTCTCGAGCTCGGCTTCTAGCTCGGCGATAGTGATATCGCCATTCTCTACCAGGACGTTGAGGTTGAAGGCCTGGGCCTTTGAGAGGCCGTCAACCAGCTTGTGCGGAGGAATGAACACGAGGCGGTCGGTCTTGTCCTCGTCGGGCAGCGCCGCGTACACCTGGGGAGCGGTGAGCCCCTGATCGATGATGCCGTCGACGTCGGCGGCGGTTATGCCCAGCAAGTCGGCGTTGACCAGGAGCTCTTGTCGCTCGGCAATGTCTTCGAGACTCAGGCCGGCGGCAACCTGAGCGGTGATCTCATCTATCGGGACCTCAACCACGTTGGTGGTGGCATCGAACTTGGGAGCCAGCCACCGGTTGAAGAAATCCTCACCAACGTCCAGGGTCGTGCTGGAAATACCGCTGACCACGATGAACAGCCCGGCGAAGAACACCGCGGCGACTCCGGCAGAGATCATACGGAACCAGTCGTCGTCGGTGAGCTTGGCCAGGCCGGCCGGGGTGCGGCGCTCGTCGAGGAAGCCCTTGATCCACCAGAAACCTATGAACAGGGCCACACCTGCCAGGGCTAACTGGAGGCCAATCGTGGGGATGGCGCCCACCACAGTTCCAAAGAACTCGGCGATGTGCCCGACGAAGCCCAGCACCGGATGGATGAACCACCCGATGATGCCGAAGACGGTCACCACCCCCAGGGCCGACAGGTTTGGATAGGTCTCGCGTCCGGTCTCTTCCTTGATCTTGAACCGGTGGCGATGCAGGTAGTACCCGCCGATGGCGCCAACGATGATGAAGATCATCCACTGATAGAACCCGCCCCAAGGCTTGATCCATGACAGGCCAATGCCCTTGCGGGTAGCGGCGATCCAGTACTTGCCCGCCTCCAGCGTGTCGGCCTCGAAGGGGTCGAGGATGCCGAAGGTAGCGCTGATGGCCGACCAGAAGAACATCTGGAGCAGCAACGGGATGTTGCGGATGCTCTCGATGTAGACGGTGGCGAGTTTGTTGACGATCCAGTTGTTCGACAGTCGAGCGATACCGATAAGAGTGCCGAGCAAGGTGGCGGCGATGACACCCGAAATGGTTACCCGCAGCGTGTTGACCATCCCTACCAGCATGGTGCGGGAGCCGGTGGCCGGGTCGGTGTCGATGCCTTCGCGGATGAGGAAGCTCAATCGGCTGGTCAGCCAATCCCAACCGAAGGTGATGTCGCGGCCGGCCAGGTTGTCTTGCACCTGGGGGACGACGACCACGGCTATCCCGATGAATCCAAAGAGGAACGTGATCTGGGCAACCCACTTGAGAATCGTGGTGTTCCGCCAGATCGGCGGTCGCTCCTGCTTTTGGACCGTTACTGCCAAGAGACAGATTCCTCCCTGCTAGCCAACATGATCCGGTTTCGCGGGCCACATTGGAAAGTGACTCTAAACGAAAGAGAGGGGCGCCGCTACGGCGCCCCTCTCTTCGATCGTTTTCCGGTGTCGTTTACCGGAACGGCGGAGCGTAAATGAGCCCACCTTCGGTCCACAGGTCATTGAGACCACCCTGGCGGAACAAGCCGACCGGGTTCAAGTTGCGGTCGAAGATTTCGTCATAGCTGCCGACCTGGCTGATGACGTTGTAGAACGCATCACTGTCCAGGTTGAGGGCGGCCATGATCTCCGGGCTTGAGTCGCCGAACATCCGGCCGAGCTCGGGATCACCAGCGTCGGTGCCGGCGGCAGCCCGTGCTGCATCGACATTCGTCGAGTTGACGCCCTTCTCGAAAGCGATGAACGTCGAGTAGACGGTCCAGTCGACAACATCGGCCCACTCAGAGTCGTTCTGCCGGTAGGCAGGACCGAGGGGCTCCTTGGAGATGGGAGCTTGCGGGAACACGACCCACGAGTCAACGTCGATCTCGCCACTCGTCTCACGAGAGATCTTCTCACCGACGAGACCGGAAGCATCCGTCGTCACCAGGTCGCAACGACCGGCGATGAAGGCGTCCATAGCCTCGGAGAAGTTCTCAACGGTCTCGAGCGTGATGCTCGCTCCACCAAGTGAGGCCCATTCACGGATGTTCTTCTCCGTGGTGGTACCTGCGTTGGTGCAGAGGATGGCGCCGTCAACGTCCGACGGACCAGAAGTGGCCGTGAAACGGTTGGCCGGGCCCATGAGTCCCTGGCCGTCGAAGTAGGTGGTCGGACCGAAGTCCAGGCCTACGTCGGTGTCACGGCTGGCAGTCCAGGTGGTGTTCCTGAACAGCACATCCACGTCACCGGCCTTGAGAACGTCGAAACGCTCAGCAGCGGTGGTCGGGAAGAACACGACGGCGTTGGCGTCGCCCAGCACAGCCGCGGCCAAGGCCCGGCAGTAATCGGCGTCGATACCCGTAGCCGACCCGTCCGGCTGCAACTCGGTGAAGGCGACAGCACCAGTGCTGACACCACAATTGAGCTCGCCGCGCGCCTTAACGGCCGCCAACGTTCCCCCACCCTGACCGGTGTCGGTCGGAGTTGTCGTAGCCGTGGTCGTATCGGTCCCACCAGTGGTGGTGGCCGTCGTGCCCTCGGTTGTTTCGGTACTGCTGTCTCCACAGGCGGCCGCTACAAGAGCGAGCGCAACGAGGAGAAAGCCGAGTCTTTTAATCATCAATAGCCTCCAGCTGTAATTCTGGTCTCGTGACGGCCGGGAGAACCCCCCGACCTGTTGCGACAACCTAATCGGGTTCCTGACAAACGGGCAACTAGTGTCACTTTGTGCGCGATTTACCAAACGCATAAAGTGACACTAGTTGGAGCCTTTAAGCGCCCTGGGTGTGGAGAATGGCCCGCCGTGCCCGCGGCTGGTCGAGTTCGATCACCATGAGACGTTGCCAGCGGCCCAGGACCAACTCCCCCTCAACTACCGGCACTGTCACGGACGTGGAACCGGTCAGCAACTGACGAACGTGGCTGTGACCGTTGATGAACTCGTCTTCCTGCAAGTTCTCGGTCCGCACCTCATGGTCATCGTGCTCGTAGTAGCCCTCGACCGGGACCATCTCGCTGATTGCCCGGCGGAAATCGTTCAGGAAGCCGGTCTCGGATTCGTTGATCGCCAGGGTCATCGTGGTGTGCGGCGTCACCACCGTGACCTGCCCGTGACGGATCCCCGATCGGGCGACATGCTCGCGCACATCATCGGTGAGGTCGAGGAACTGGTTGGCCGCCGTTGTATCGAAGTGCAACACCTCGGTGAGGATGCCGGCCTCGGGGGTCTTGGCGAGCTCGGTTACTTCTGCTTCCGGACGCTTGGTGGCCCGGCGAATGATCTCTTCCACGTGTCTCTCGAAGGTCTAGGAAATCTCGATCACGATAGTCCGCCGAGTGGCCGTAGCTGTAGCTCGTTACGATGCGCTCGAGAGGAGGCTGCAATGCCGGCGACGGTGATCATCGGAACCCAGTGGGGTGACGAGGGCAAGGGCAAAGTGACCGATGTGTTCGCCGAACGGGTGGACTACGTCGTGCGGTATCAGGGCGGCAACAATGCCGGCCATACGATCGTCATCGGCGACGAGCGATTCGCCCTCACGCTCATTCCCAGTGGGGTGCTCAATCCCGGTGTAACTCCCGTAATCGGCAACGGGACGGTGGTCGACCCCAGCGTCCTGCTCACAGAGATGGGCGAGCTGACCGCCCGGGGGGTCGATGTATCCCTCATGCGACTGTCGGCCAACGCCCACCTCATCATGCCGTATCACCGGAAGATCGACGCCTTGCAGGAACGGTTCCTCGGCTCGGGCCAGATCGGGACGACCAGGCGGGGGATCGGCCCTGCCTACACCGACAAGTTCTCCCGGCACGGCATTCGGGTCCAGGACATGTTCGACCCGAAGATCTTTCGGGAAAAGCTCGAGGTGGTTCTCAAGGAGAAGAACAAGATCCTCGTGAAGCTCTACAACCAACTGGCGATGGACGCCGAAACCATCGCCGAGGAATACCTCGAGTACGGGACGGCCCTCGCCCCGTACGTCGCCGACACTTCGCTACTGCTGGCCGAAGCCCTGGCTGCCGGCAAGGAAGTGCTCTTCGAAGGGGCGCAGGGAACATTGCTTGACATCGATCACGGGACCTACCCCTTCGTGACCTCTTCGAGCCCCACCGCCGGGGGGGCAACGATCGGGGCGGGGTTGGGCCCGACTGCCATCGACCGGGTGGTGGGCGTCACCAAGGCGTACATCTCCCGGGTCGGGAGCGGCCCCTTCCCCACCGAGCTCGACGACGCCATCGGTGAAACGATGGTGGACGTGGGCGGGGAGTACGGCACAGTCACGGGCCGCCGACGCCGCTGCGGTTGGCTCGACGCCGTCGCCCTGCGGTATGCCACCCGGGTCAACGGACTCACCGATATCGCCCTGACCAAGATTGACGTGCTCTCGGAGTTCGACACCCTCAAGATCTGCACTGCTTACGAGGCGGATGGGGAAACCTATACGGAGCTCCCCCGTCAGCACCGGGTGCTCTACCACTGCACACCCATCTACGAGGAGCTGCCCGGCTGGAGATCCGACATCTCGCAGGCGAAATCGATCGACGATCTGCCCGAGGCGGCCGTCAGGTACATTGAGCGGGTGGAGCAAATCGCCGGGGTGCCGGTGACCATGGTGTCCGTCGGTCCGCAGCGAAAGGCGACCCTGACTCGATGATTGAGCGATACACCCTCCCCGAGATGGGCACCATCTGGTCCGAGAGCCGGCGGCTCGCCACCTACCAAGAGGTGCAGGCCCTGGCGGCCGAGGCGTGGGCCAAGTTGGGAGTAGTACCCGCTCATGTGGCCGAGGCCATCCGCACGGCGCCGGCAGTCGACCCTGTGGCGATACGCGAGCGAGAAGCCATCACCCAGCACGACGTGGCCGCCTTCGTCGATCTCCTTGCCGGGTCGGTGGCCGAAGGTGGTGAGTGGGTCCATTACGGGCTGACGTCCTCAGACATGATCGACACCGCCCAGGGCGTCATATTGGCTGCCTCGGCCGATCAGTTGATCGCCCGGACCAAGAAGCTGTTCGACGCAGTGAAACGACAAGCCTTCGAGCACCAATCGACCGTCATGGTTGGACGTACCCACGGGATCTGGGCTGAGCCGACCAGCTTCGGCCTGAAACTGGCGTCGTGGGCATTCGAGCTCGAACGAACCCATCAGCGGCTCCACGCCGCCCGTGAGATGGTGGCCGTCGGCAAAGTTTCCGGGGCAGTGGGCACCTATGCCCATGTGCCGCCCTCGGTTGAGGAGCATGTATGCACCGGGTTGGGCCTGGCGGTCGAGCCGGCATCCACTCAGGTGACGGGACGGGATCGCCATGCCCACTACTTGAGCGTTCTCGCCCTGGTCGGGGCTTCCCTCGAGAGATTCGCCACCGAGATCCGCAACCTCCAGCGTTCGGAGATTGGCGAAGTGATGGAGGCCTTCGGTGACGGGCAGAAAGGCAGCTCGGCGATGCCCCACAAGCGCAATCCGGTGCTGTCTGAGAACGTCACCGGCCTGGCACGGCTGCTGCGGGGGTACGCCCAGGTCGGCTTTGAGAACGTGGCCTTGTGGCACGAGCGGGACATCAGCCACTCCTCGGCCGAACGGGTGGTGCTCCCCGATGCTTCGATCGTCGCCGACTTCGCCCTGGCCCGCATGACCGGCATCGTCGAAGGTTTGATCGTGAACTCCAAGCGCATGGCGGCCAACTTGGAGGCCACCGGCGGACTGGTGTTTAGCCAGCGGGTGCTTCTATCACTCGTCGAATCCGGGATGAGCCGCGAGGGCGCATACCACACGGTCCAGCGGATCGCGGCGCAGGCCTGGGAGGAGGGAACGCCATTCCACCAGCTCCTGGCGGACGACCCCGCAGTCGGGCTGTCGGACACTTCTCTCAACCACATTTTCGATACCACCGCCTTCCTGCGCAATGCCCAGGCGGTGTTCGCCCGGCTCGAAGGCTTGACACTGTCGTAACCGACGAGCCGGGTTCACCCGGCTCGAAGGCCTGACGCTGACCTAGCCCCGGCGAGGATTTCAGTTAGCCTCACCGCCATGGCCATCGACCCACAGCTCCTCAGCATCATGGTGTGTCCGGTGAGCCACGCACCCCTGGTTGAGTTTGACGGCTGGCTGGTGTCGACCGACGCCGAAACCCGGCGCCGCTACCCGATTCGAGATGGGATCCCGGTCATGCTGATCGAAGAGTCAGAGGAGATGAGCCCGGAGACCTGGCAGCAAGCCCAGCGCGGAGCCTCACAGTGAGCGAGTTCATCGACAGATTCACCGCCGCAGTCGCACCGGTCATAGCCTTCGATAACAACGTGGAGATGGTGGAGGCCCGGGGAGCCTGGTTGACCGACGCCGCCGGCAAACGCTACCTCGACTTCGGCACGGGTATTTCGGTAACCAACTGCGGCCACAACCACCCGCAGATCGTCGAAGCTGCCCATCGACAGCTCGACCGGGTGTGGCATGGCGGCGGGACCTTCCGCTACGACTCCTATGTCAGCGCCGCCGAACAACTCATTTCTGTGGCCCCTGAGCCAATCGATCAGTTCTTCTTCATGAATTCGGGGGCCGAGGCAGTCGAAGCCGCTGTGAAACTGGCCCGCCACACCACCGGCCGTCAAGGCGTGGTCGCGTTCCGGGGTGGGTTCCACGGCCGCACCATGGGCTCCGTGTCCTACACCACCTCCGCCGTCCGCTACCGCTCCGGTTACCTCCCGCTTCTGCCCTCGGTGTATATCGCGCCGTTTCCCCATCCCTTTCGCGAGGGGTTGACCGAGGAGGAATCCACTGCCCGGGCGCTCTTCGACCTCCGGGAGATGTTGCGCCACGAAGTGGCCCCGGCCGACATCGCCTGCTTCCTCATTGAACCGGTCCAGGGCGAGGGCGGCTACTACCCGGCACCGGCCGCCTTCCTCCAAGAGCTGCGGGACATCGCCGACCGACACAGCATCCTCATCATCGCCGACGAGGTGCAGACCGGTTTCGGACGGACCGGCAAGTGGTGGGGCATCGACAACTACGACATCTCCCCTGACATCATCTCCATCGGCAAGGCCATCGCCAACGGACTGCCGCTCTCGGCCGTTGGAGCATCCCGGGACCTGTTCGGCAAGTGGCCGCCCGGCGTACATGGCACCACCTACGGAGGCAACGCGGTGGCCTGTGCCGCCGCCGTCGAAGTCGTCAACGTCATCGGAGACCTCTTGCCATCGGTTCCCGCCCTCTCCGAACAGGCCTTCGCCGGGCTGCGAGCGATGCAATCCAAGCACCCGTCGGTCGGTGAAGTCCGCGGCCTCGGGTTGATGATCGGCGTGGAGCTGGTGAACGGCGACGGCCAGCCGGACGCCCGGGCTCTCGAGTTCGTCGGCGAGCACCTGCTCGATAGCGGACTGATCTTCCACCCGTGCGGGCCCGACCACAACATCATCCGGTTCATCCCGCCGCTGCTGATTTCGCCCGAAGACCTCGATCACGGGATCCAGCTCATCGACGCTGCCCTCACCGCCTGGGAAAACGCCTAGACCTCGGCGTCGACCTCGCCACTGATCTCAGCGGGCGACCGGCGACCCTCTTGCTTGCGAAGCCAACGGGCAGCACCCACGGCCAGGGCAGCGGCCACGGCCAGGTACTGCACCCAATCGCCCCACCTGGCGTAGAGCGTGAGCCCGGCCGATCGGTAAGCGACCGTGCCGATGAGGACCTCAGACTGGAAGGCCTCGGTCTCGGACAGGATGGTCCCGTCGGCGTCAATGAACGCCGACTTACCGGTAATGGCGGCATGCACGACGGCAGTACCGAGCTCGGCCGCCCGCATCCGGGTCATGCCGATGAACTGATCGGAAACGGGCGAGTCGCCGAAACTGGCTTTGTTGGTGGCCACCACCAGCACCTCCGCTCCCTCCCGCACCTGGGGTCGCGTGGACCGGGGGAAGGCGCCTTCAAAGGAGATGACCGACCCAACCGAGCCGGAAGGGAGCTCAAAGACGGTGTTCTCTGTGCCCCGCACGAGGTCGCGGGGCACCTGATCGAGGGCGGGAATCCAATCGAAGAGCGGGCGCCAGGGAACGTACTCGCCGAATGGTACGGGGTGCCGCTTCCAGTACTCGTCCACGAGCTCCCCATCGGGGTTCACCAGCACGTTGAGGTTGGTGAAGGAATCCTCGTCGATGGTCCGCTGGGATCCGATCAGGAACCACGAGCCGAGGCGCCGAGCCTCGAATGCCACCTGAGCCAGCCGGCCGGGATTGGTCGACAGCTCAACTGAACTGCCGGCCGAGCTCTCGGGCCACACCACCAGTTCCACTCGCCGGGGGTCAAGCGACCGGGTGAGCGCAAGGTGTGATTGGAAGATCTGCTCGTTCTCGTTAGCGCACCGCTCGCCCGGACAGGGACTGTTGCCCTGGACAATGGCCACCCTGAGATCTATCCCGTCGGCTGTGGGGGCGCTGACGGCACCGATCGCCGTTAGCAAGACCAGCACCACCACCGAGGGAGCCAGCCAGGAGGCCGGCCGACGCCGGTCGGTGACGAACAGCGTCAAACCGGCGGCCACGGCCATGAATATCACCGACCAGCCGGTAGTACCGACCAGGTGGGTGGCCCCCCGCAGCCACTGATACTCGCCTGCCGGGTAACCCAGCAGGCCCCAGGAGAATCCTCCGAAAGGAAGGTGGAGTCGGACCAGCTCGATCAGAGCCCATCCACCGACCGCCATCAACCACCAGGAGGTGCTACCCCAGTTGCGTGCCCGGTACACGAGCAGGGCGTAGACCGTCGAGTAGCCCGCCAGGAGCAGCACGAGGGCCGTCAGAGACAGAAACCCCGTTTCCTTGACCCAGAACACGAGCAGCGAATAGAACACCACCCCGTAGCTGAAGCCGATCAGGGCGGCTCCCCGCCGGGTTTCGACGCGGCGAAGCGCGGCCAGCAAGGGGGTTGGCGCCACAATCGCCAGCGCTCCCCACCCCAACGGCGGGAAGGCTGCCCACATCAGAAGAGCAGAAAGGATGGGCGCCAGTTCGATCAGCATGGCCGAGAGAGTAGTTGCCGGTAATAGGGTTTCCTCGTGAACGATGCAGCCGTCGCCATAGCCGCCGCCCAGGCCGGCGCCGCCATCGTGGGGGCGGGCTTCGGACAGCCACATACGGTGGAGTTCAAAGGCACCGTCGACCCGGTCACTGAGATCGACCACCGGGCGGAGGAGGCCATCCTCGCCATCCTGCGTGCCGAACGGCCGGATGATGCGGTGCTCGCAGAAGAACGCGGTGGCTCGCGGGACCTGAGCGGCCGCCATTGGATCGTCGACCCGCTCGATGGCACCGTCAACTTCCATCACGGGATACCGCAGGTCGCGGTGGCCGTGGCTCTGTACGAGGACGGGCAGCCGCGGGTGGGTGTCGTCGTCGACCCGCTTCGAGAGGAAACCTTTGTGGCCGAAACGGGATCGGGAGCCTGGCTGAACGGCGAGCCGATCGCCGTATCCACGAGGCCGCTGAGCGAAGGGGTGATCGCCACCGGCTTCCCCTATGACCGGCGGGAGCAAGGGAGCCGCTATGCCGCCATCGTCGGTGCGGTACTCGAAGAGGTGCGGGGGATACGCCGGCTGGGTTCGGCAGCCCTTGACCTGGTCTGGGTGGCGTGTGGTCGACTTGATGGGTACTGGGAGTTCGGTCTGGCACCATGGGATATCGCCGCCGCCATGGTCGTCGTCCTGGAAGCGGGAGGTGTCGTCACCGACCACACCGGAGTCCCCAGCACGGTCCTCGACTCCCTATATGTGGCCGGTGGGCCGGCGCTCCAGCCAGAGCTGCGGACGGTGGTCGGCGCCCATCTGCCGGTGGGATGGCCCGAAAACCGCTGAAGCCGTGCCCGGGCCGAGTCGATGGCATGGCCCATGGCAACCTTTACTCGTCGAGCGGCCCTCATCGTGGTGGCGGTGCTGGCAACCGCCTGTGCTGAGACTGCGGAGCCACCCGAGATCACCCGCGCCCTCCTCCCGCCGGCTCCGGCGACTGCTACCACCACGACAACAGCACCGATCAACCCAACCGAGGCCGACCTGTTGGCCCAGGCCGATTTGCGCAAGGTACTGAGGGCGGCCCACGAGGCCAGGGACGAAAGCGGCAGCTTCGAGAACACTCAAGCCGACATCGATCGTCGCGTACCAACGGTCGACGTCATCTCGCTGCAAGAGGCGGCTCTCAAACCCGGCGTGGCGTTCGACGGTTCCAACCAACGAGCCACCCTGTATGCCAGGAGCGAAAGCGGAACCTGGTTCTGTGTCGGGGCCTCCCCCTCGGGCGATGACTACGGCTTCGGGGACAGCTTCGAGGGGGCGTTGTCGGCCTGCACCGACGGAGCTACTGCCGGCGGGTGGGGTAATCCGTTCTCAGCGTCCGGCCCCGACGAAGCCGCGGTTGCCGCGACGTTGCAGTCGCTGGCCGAGGCCCTCGCCACCGGTGACGGGGTGGCGGCGGCCGACACCTTCCAGCCCGACGCAGCCTGCCGCTCCGAAGAGCTGGCCTCCCAGTGGCCGGAGGGTCTGGTCCTCACCGATAGCAACGAGCTGGCACTCACCTCCCTTGCCATCGCCGGGGAACGGGCAACCGTCTCGGCCCGGTTGGGCTCGCTCGAGCAGAGTGAGTGGGAGTTGGTCGGCGGGCAGGGAGTGTGGCGGGTGGTCGGCAATCCCTGCCTGGCATTTGAAGCTCTCATCGATGACCGCATGACCGCGGCGGCCAATGAGCTACTCGAGACCGCCCTCTTCACGGTGCGGAGCGTCTTCGTCGACAAGGACGGCTTCGGGTTCGGGGACGAAGAGCTTGCCAATCGCGACGGTGGCCTCATCTTCGTCTCGCGCCAGGAGGTGGGGTTCGGCACTCTGTATTACCGGGGCAGCACCTCGTCGGGATTGCTGGTAACCGGTGGCCCATCCGGAACGTTCTATTGCGCAGTTGAATCGCTGTCGGCCGCAACCGTGTACGGCACCGGGACCCGAGCAAGCGACGTCTGGACCGTCGGCGGCTGCCGGTCCCATTCCGCCGGTTAGGCCTACAACAGTCCTGGGACGAGGCGACGCGGGACTCGCTGCCGGTAGGCCGGGTAGTCCGGGTAGTGCTCGATCAAATGCCGCTCCTCGAAGCTGCTCTTGGCGAAGAAGAACGGTATGAGCGTGAGCGCCAACAGCAGGCTCAGCCAGTCCTCCGCCCTGATTGCCACGCCGAACATCCCGACGATGACGGCCGTGTACATGGGGTGGCGGACCACTCGATACGGCCCGCGCTCAATCATGGTGCCGGCTTGCACCGGTTTCGGGTAGGGGGTGAGATTGCGGCCGAGCGACAACGAGGCCGCCACCCCCACCACCAGAGCGATGCCGATCAAGACCCAGGCGATGGTGCCGCTTCCCGTCAAGCTGTAGGAGGCAAGATCGAGGCGCCCGATGAGCACGATGGCCGCCAACAACGCCACCTGCACGGCCACCCACACCCCTCCCCGTTCAACGAACCCGCTCACTGGTCGGCTACCCGGACAGGGCTTGGTCGAGGTCTTCGATGAGGTCATCGACATGCTCGATACCCACCGACAATCTGACCAGATCCGCCGGCACTTCCAGATCGGTGCCGGCCACCGACATGTGTGTCATGAGGGCAGGGACCTCAATCAGCGACTCAACCCCGCCCAGACTCTCGGCCAGGAAGAACAGCTCGGTACGAGCCACCACCTTCTCCGCAACATCGGGGCCGGCCTTAGTGCGGAAGGAGATCATGCCGCCGAAATCCGCCATCTGAGTGGCGGCCAGCTCGTGCTGGGGATGTGATTCGAGGCCGGGGAAAAACACCTCACCCACCGCCTGGTGTCCCGTCAAGAACTCGGCGATCGTGCGGGCGTTTGCACAATGGCGATCCATGCGCACTGCCAGAGTCTTCAGGCCACGCAAGGTGAGATAGACGTCAAAGGGGCCGGGAACCGGTCCGGCCGCGTTCTGGTAGAACCGCAGCTGCTCGAGCAGCTCGGCGTCGTCGGTCACCAGCGCTCCCCCGACAACGTCGCTGTGGCCCCCCACGTATTTGGTGGTGGAGTACAACGACATGTCGGCGCCCAGTGCCAGGGGCTGCTGGAGGTAGGACGTGGCAAAGGTGTTGTCGACCACCAGCCGGGCTCCGCCGGCATGAGCAAGGCCGGCGATGGCCGCGATGTCGACCACCCGTAACAGGGGGTTGGTTGGCGTCTCGGCGAGCACCCAGGTGGTCTCGGGGCGGAGTGCCTTCTCGACCGCCACCAGGTCGGTCTGGTCCACCACGGTCCACTCGACACCCTGCTCACCAAGGACCCGGGCGATGAACCGGTAGGTGCCTCCATAGGCGTCGTTGGGAATCACCACGTGGTCACCCGGCTTGTGCAGATACCCCAGCAGAGCCACAGCCGCCATCCCCGAAGCGGTGGCAACCGCTCCTCCACCATCCCCGACACCTTCGAGTTCGCCGAGCGCAGTCTGCAAGGCGGTGCGGGTGGGGTTATCGGTGCGCGAGTACTCGTAGACCGTCTTGCCCGGTGCCTCCTGGGCATAGGTAGAGGTTGCGTATATGGGGGTGACTACCGCCCCGGTGGTCGGATCGGGGTCCTGACCGGCGTGGATGGCGATCGTCTCGTACTTGCGCTTCCTCACTGCCCCTCCATGAGCCCGCTGGCGATCATCCATTCATCGTTGAACACTTTGGAAACATAGCTGCGGCCTGAGTCGGCGATGATCACCACCACCAGCTTGTCGGGGGCGTCGGTGGCCACCTCCAGCGCCCCCTCAACCGCCAATCCTCCGGAGGACCCGACCAGCACACCCTCGACACTGGCCAACCGGCGGGCCATGGCGTAGGCCGCCGCGTCACTCACCTGCACGAACCGGTCAACGACATCGGGATCGAAGGTCTCGGGCCAGAAGTCCTCGCCCACGCCCTCGGTCAGGTAGGTGTGGACCTCAGCGTCCGACGTGGCCGTGTAGATCGACCCCACCGGATCCACGCCGACCACTTCAACGTCCGGGGCCTGTTCCTTGAGGTAACGAGCCGTTCCCGTGATCGTCCCTCCGGTGCCCACCCCCACCACCAGGACATCGATCGAGCCGTCGGTCTGCGTCCAGATCTCCGGCCCGGTGGTCTCATAATGGGAGATCGGGTTGGCCGGGTTGGCATACTGATTCGGGCTGAAGGCGCCGGGGATCTCCGCCACCAGCCGGGCGGCGGTCGAGTAATAGGACCGGGGGTCGCCGGGATCCACATCGGTCGGAGCGACGTGCACCTCGGCGCCGTAGGCCCGCAACCCGTCGATCTTCTCCTGCGACATCTTGTCCGGCATCACGCACACGAGCCGGTAGCCCTTGACCGCAGCTGCCAGGGCCAGACCAACCCCCGTGTTGCCACTCGTCGGCTCGACGATCGTCCCACCCGGTTTGAGCAGTCCATCACGCTCGGCCGCCTCAATCATCGTTATCCCGATCCGGTCCTTGATCGAGCCTCCCGGGTTGGTGTACTCGAGCTTGGCGACCAGGTTGCCCGGCGGATGGAGACGGGCCAGACGGACCAGGGGCGTGTTGCCAATTGCCTCCAAAATGCTGGGCCGGATCTCCATGGCCGTTGAGTTTACGGACCACGCAAAGCCGGATTGCGGGATATGCTTGTGCGCTATGGAAATCCAAACACTCTCTGTACCCGATATCTCCTGCGACCACTGCAAGGTGTCGATCGAAGGAGCTACGTCCGAGCTATCGGGTGTGACCGATTCCGTCGTCGACATCCCGGAGAAGACCGTGACCATTACGTACGAGACCGCCCAGGTCGGGCTCGACGAAATCGTTTCCGCCATTGAGGATCAAGGCTACGAAGTAGCTCAATGATCGAGTCTCCCCCGACCGAGGCCCCAACATCGGTCGAATTCGCCGTCCAAGGCATGACCTGTGCCTCGTGTGCGGTCCGGATCGAGCGGGTGCTCGGCAAGCAGGACGGTGTCGAGTCGGCGGTCGTCAACTACCCCGGCGCCGGTGCGACCGTGACGTTGAATCCCGGCGCCAATGTCGGTCAGCTGACGGCGGCGATTGACAAGCTCGGCTACCACCTCACCGAGATAACCGAGGAGGACGAGCGCGAGGTCCCGACCGAGCGATTCGACCGGGACGTCAAGTTCCAGCGGCGAAACCTCGCCCGGGCGGCGGCCTTCACGATCCCCCTCATGTTGATCATGCTGCTCACCGATGGGGGCGACGCCGTCCGGCTCACCGTGTGGGCGCTGGCCACTCCGGTGGTGTTCGTCTTTGGCTGGCAGTTCCACCGCAACGCCTGGCTGCGGCTGCGAGCCCTGGACACCAGCATGGACACACTTGTGTCGGTTGGCACGCTGGCGGCCTACGGCTACTCGGTGTGGGCGATCTTCGCCGACGAAGAGGTGTTCTTCGAGACGGCCGCTCTCATCGTCACGTTCATTCTCCTCGGCCGCTATTTCGAGGCACGGGCCAAGGGCAGCGCCTCTCAAGCGATTAGCCGGCTGCTCGAGCTGGGAGCCAAAGAAGCCCGCCTCCTCCGCAACGGGGTCGAGACGCTTGTGTCCGCCGAGACCGTCCGGCCCGGGGATCTCATGGTGGTCAACCCCGGCGAGAAGATCCCCACCGACGGCCTCATCAACGCCGGGCGCTCGTCATTCAACGAGAGCCTGCTCACCGGTGAGGCACTCCCGGTGGACAAAGGCCCAGGCGATGTCGTCTATGGCGCCACGATCAACCACCAGGGGCGGGTGGTGGTGGAAGCCACGGCCATCGGCTCAGACACCGCCCTTGCCCAAATCGCCCACATGGTTGAACGGGCCCAGGCCTCAAAGGCGCCCGCCCAACGCCTGGCCGATCGGGTGTCTTCGGTTTTCGTGCCCGTTGTCATCCTCGTGGCCCTAACCACCGGCATCGTGTGGCTGGCGGTGAGCGGGGAAGTGGAGACGTCGTGGAGAAACGCGGTTGCCGTCCTCATCATCGCGTGTCCGTGTGCTCTCGGGTTGGCGACCCCTACCGCCATCATGGTCGGATCAGGCCGAGGCGCCGAGCTCGGAGTGCTCTTCAAGACGGCCGAGGTGTTCGAGCGCGCCCGGACGATCGACACCGTCGCCTTCGACAAGACCGGGACCATTACCTCCGGCCGCATGACAGTCGAGCACATCGAGACAACCGTCGACCCCGACCGCTTCTTAACCCTGGTTGGCTCACTGGAGTCTGCCAGCGGCCATCCGGTGGCGCGAGCGGTGACCCTCGAAGCCGAGGAGCGAGACCTAACGCTCATTTCACCGACCGACGTCGAGGAACTGCCCGGCGGGGGAATTCGCGGCACGGTGGACACCACCGCCGTTCAGATCGGCAACGAGCGTCTCATAGAGAGCCTCGGCATCCCTGTGTCCGAGGAAGTGAAACGGCAGATCTCCGGGCTGGAAAGCGGGGGCCGCACGGTGTTCGTCGCAGCCTGGAACGGAGAGGTGCGAGGCCACGTGGCGCTGGTTGACGCCCCCCGGCCGGGTGTGTCGGCGGCCATGACCGACCTCCGGGCAATGGATATCGACCTCGTCATGGTGACCGGCGACAATCCGGTGACGGCTCAGGCGGTGGCGAAGGACGTCGGGATCGGGAGGGTGCTCGACAGCGTGGTTCCGGCCGAGAAGGCAGCCGCAGTCGAGGCGCTCCAGCAAGAAGGCGAGATCGTCGCCTTTGTCGGAGATGGCGTGAACGACGCTCCGGCTCTCACTCAGGCTGATCTGGGCATGGCCGTCGGCTCCGGAACCGACATCGCCATTGAATCCGGCGACATCGTGCTGTTGTCGGGCGATCCCCGCCAGGTCGTGACGGCGGTCAAACTGGCCCGCCGCACCCACCGCACCATCGGACAGAACCTGTTCTGGGCCTTCTTCTACAACGCCGCCGCCATACCGCTCGCAGCCTTTGGCCAGCTCGACCCTTCGATAGCCGCTCTCGCCATGGCCTTCTCGAGCGTGAGCGTCGTGCTGAATAGCGTTCGGTTGAAGCGTTTCGCCAGGTAGTTGACTAATTGTCCTTGAGGAAGCTCTCGACCTCGGAGATCAGGTCGGCTGCATCTGAGGGGTCGAAGTCGGGTGAGCCACTCTGCAGCGACTCGAGGCGGCGTACGTAGCTGGTGAATTCCTCCGATGCGGCCATCGCCGCATCAACCCGCGCTTCGAATTCGCCGGCCACTTCCGCCAACTCGGTGGCGTCAACGCGTAGGTCGAGGAGCCGGTCGGCCTTCTCCAGCAGAGCCAGCATGGCCTTGGGGTTGGGATTGGTGCCGAGGTAGTGGGAGGTGGCCGCCCACAAACTGAGCGTGGAGAACCCCTCCTCCCGGAACAAGTGGGACAACACGCCGACGATGCCGGTCGGTCCCTCATAGTCGGCTCCGGTTAGGCCGAGGCCGGACAGCTCGTCGGTGGAGGCCGCCGTCCCTATGACCGGAACCGGTCCCGTGTGGGGCACCGGGCCCAGGAAGGCGCCGAGCAGCACCACCTGTTCAACACCTACCCGTCTGAGCTCATCGAGCAGCAGTGCGCCATAGGTCTGCCAGCGTAACTGGGGCTCATCCCCCAGCACCAGCACGAGATCTCGCTGCTCTCCGTCGAGCTGCACTGCATACATCTTCGTCGCAGGCCAGGCCAGGTCCTCGGCGACGCCCCCTTCCACAACCACGGTCGGCCGGGTCTCGTGAAAGTCGATGAAGAGCTCGGGATCGATAACGAGAAACGGCTCGGCGTCGAACTGTCCGATGAGGTAGGCAACCGTGCCGCTGGCAGCATCGCTGGCATCGTTCCACCCTTCAAAGGCGACGATCGCCACGGGCTTGCGGAGGTCGGGCTCGGACAAGCGGCGTATCGAATCCATCTGTGGAGCGTACCAAGGCCCGGGGTGGAGCGCCCCCGGCCTCGAGCGTGAGTGCCGATCTCATCAGGGTCCTAATGCTCTAGGCTCGGTACCACTTCGTCTATCAGTCTTGGATTGTGGAACCGATAACGCAGGCTCAGTGCCATCGACTACTCGCCGAGGAGCCAGTCGGCCATCTGGCCGTCATCACCGACGGCGAGCCCTACGTCACCCCCATCTCGTTCGTTCAGCTGAACGATGCCCTCTACCTCCGAACCGGACCGGGTCGACGGCTGACGGCGTTGCTGTCCGGCGGCCGGTGTTGTGTAGAAGTGAGCCGGTATTCCAACGAGCAAGGGGACTGGGAAAGCGTCTTGCTCTGGGGAACGGCCGAGGTAGTTGAGGACTCGGGTGAAGAAGCCGACGCCATCGGGCTGCTCCTGGTGAAGTACCGCAACGTGTTCGGCTCGGCCCTGGCCTTTTCCCGCCCCAGCCCGCTGGCCCCCAAAGAAGTGGTGGTCAAGATCCCCATCGATGAGATGAGCGGGCGGTCGTCGGGTGCCGGGTTCGCTCCCCGCACGCGACCGGGCCGACTCTAAACCGGCGAGACTGGCAGCTGCGGTCTGCTCTTTGACCAGCCGATGGTCTTGGCTATCTCGCCGATCACGAACACGGGCACCGACACGGCGATCACCCACAGCCAATCGGCCGGCCCGAGCGCCACCGTCCCGAAGGCGTTCTGCAAGAACGGCACATAGACGACCGCCACCTGCAAACTGATCGTGAACGTCCAGGCCCCCAGCAACCACGGGTTGGAGAAGAATCCAATCACCCGCATCGGCGCATGCAACGCCCGGAAGTTGAACACATTCATGTGCTCGAGCACGACCATCCCGGTGAAGGCCATGGTTTGGGCGAGGGCCACGTCACGGTCGAGCCCCACCCGATAGAAGTGGAACAGGAACAGGGTGGCCGCTCCGATGTAGGCGCCGAACCCGACAATCTGGAGGAGGCCCCGCCGCGAGAGGATGGCCGCCGCCGGGTCGCGCGGTGGCCGCGCCATGATGCCCTCCTCGGAGGGCTCTACCCCCAGCGCCAGAGCGGTGAGCCCGTCGGTCACGAGATTCATCCACAAGATCTGAACGGGCAAGAGGATAAGCGGGGCGTTCAGGAGGATGTTGATGAAGATGGCGATGACCTCGCCGGCGTTGGAAGACAACAGGTACCGGATGAACTTCTGGATGTTGTCGAACTGGCGGCGCCCCTCCGAGATCGCTCCGATAATGGAGGCGAAGTTGTCGTCGGTGAGAATCATGTCGCTCGCGCCCTTGGCGACGTCGGTGCCACGCAGCCCCATTGAGATGCCGATGTCGGCCTGCTTGAGGGCCGGAGCGTCGTTGACCCCGTCGCCAGTCATGCCGACCACGTCGCCGTCGTGTTGCAGCAACTGGACAATGCGCAGCTTGTGCTCAGGCGTGGTCCTGGCGAACACCGCACCGTCCGTCAGAGCAGCCCGGAGCTCATCGTCGCTCATGCCTGTGATCTCGTTCCCGACCACCGCCCGGTCGGTGCCCAGCCCTACCGCCGAGGCGATCGCCAGGGCAGTGGCGGCGGCGTCGCCCGTGATCATGACGACCCGGATCCCTGCCGCCCGAGCCTCGGCCACCGCCCCCGGCACCTCGGGACGGGGCGGATCGAGAATGCCGACGATGCCGAGCAACGAAAGGCCGGTTTCCACCTCGTCCTCGTCGAGAGCAATCTCAGCCGGCAACAGGCGACGGGCCAGCGCCAGCGTCCGTAAACCGTCGGCGGCAAATCGGTCGGCCACCTCTTGCAGCGCACGGCGGTCAGCCTCGTCAAGCTCAACGGCCGAGTCCCCCCATCCGACCATGTCGCAGCGGGAGAGCAACACCTCCGGGGCGCCCTTGGTGTGGGCGATGAGCCCCCGGTCCGACCTTTCAAGCACCGTCATCCGCTTGCGCCGGGAGTTGAAACTGAACTCTCCGACCGGCTCAACGTCGACTGTGACCTCAGCCTTGTGGGCGGCGGTAACGAGGGCGGCTTCCGTCGGTTCGCCCACGCTGCGCCAGCCGGCTTCATCGCGTTCGATGCGAGCGTGGTTGCACCACAATCCCGACTCGAAAGCGGCCGCCACCTCCAAGACGTCCAGGCCGGGCTCCGCCACCAGCTCTCCGTCGTCGGGGGAGTAACCGACACCCGTCAGTTCTGCCAGCCCCGACGGCACCCACAGACGCCTGACCGTCATGGCGTTCTGCGTGAGGGTCCCGGTCTTATCGGTGCAGATGACCGTGGCGGCCCCCAGCGTTTCGGCCGCTTGCAGACGGCGAAGCAGCGCTTTGCGTGCCACCATCCGACGAATGCCGAGTGCCAGAGTGATCGTGACCACAGCCGGCAGGCCCTCGGGGACGACGGCCACCGCCAGGGAGACCCCGGTGAAGAACATCTCCTCGAGGTCCTGGCCAAGCAAGGCCCCGGTGGCGGCGACGATGACGGCAATCCCCACTGCGATCAACCCGAGGATGGTTCCAAGCCTCGCCAACTTCTTCTGCAGCGGGGTGTGCTCAACCCCAACCGAGCGGGTGAGCTCGGCGATCCGGCCGAACTCCGTCGTCATGCCGGTGCCGACCACCACCCCGCGTGCCCGGCCGTTGGTGACGGTCGTCCCCATCCAGCTCATCGATGTCCGCTCGGCCAGAGGGGTCGTCGCCTCCACCTCGTCCTCGCCTTTGGTGACCGATTCCGATTCTCCGGTGAGCGTTGACTCATCGAGCTTGAGATCGACGGCGTGGACGATCCGCATGTCGGCCGGCATCCTGGCCCCGGTTTCGACCAGGACCACGTCGCCGGGAACGAGGAGCGTCGCGTCGATCTCGGCTTCGCGCCCATCCCGAACTACCCGGGCCTCCTGGGCCAGCAGCTTCTGGAGAGCCTCGATGGCCCGTTCGGCCCGCCACTCCTGAACGAAGCCGAGTACGCCGTTGAGCACGAGGATCACCACGATCGTCACGGCATCGGTGATCTCGTCTAGGGCGAGGGAGACCGCGGCGGCCACCGCCAGGATCACGATGAGGGCGTCGACGAACTGGCGGCCAAACACCACGTACCAGGGGGTGCGGACGCCCGCCTCGAGCACGTTTGGCCCATAGCGGTCGAGTCGTCGGGCGGCCTCGGGTGCGGCCAAGCCGGCGGCAACGTCGGTAGCCAGCTCGCCCGCCACCAGCAGGCCATCCATGGCGTGCCAATTGGGCGCTTGCTGAAGTGTGTCGTGGGTCATGGGGCCCTCCGACGCTTCCTTTCCTTACTCCCTACAGGGGAAGGGTCACCTCCACCGTGGTGCCCGAACCCGAACTCGAGCTGATTTCGGCGAACCCGCCCTGGTTGACGGCCCGCGACCGCAGGTTGCTGAGCCCCATCCCATTGTTGGCTGCTTCCACCTCGAACCCGTCGCCGTTGTCGATGGTCCTAACCACCACCCGATCGGCGTGTCGGACGACCGAAGTAGTGATGTTGGTCGCTCCGGAATGGCGCAAGGCGTTGCTGAGCGATTCACGCACGATGGGCAGTATCTCGTCTGTCACGCGCTCGGGAAGGCTGTCGACCTCGCCCCGGAACAGGAGCTCGACCTCGGCATCATGAGGCTCGGCCAGTGAATCGGCGAGCTCGGCGAGCTCGTCCCGGATCCGCCGATGGGCCCACACCGGCGGCCGCAGGTCGAAGATGAACCGTCGGAGTCCCGTGATCGCATCGTCGAGCTTGCTGGTGGCATCACGGATCTCAACCGCCGCCTCGCTCTCCCCCAAGCGACCGGCCAATGCCTGAAGACCCAGGCCGACGGCGAATATGTCCTGGATGATGGCGTCGTGCAAGTCACGGGCAATTCGCTCGCGGTCCTCCACGACAGCCACGGTGCGCAACCGGCGGGAGGTCCGAGCATTGGCGATGGCCGAGCCGCCGATGATGGCGAGAGCTTCGACGTTGGCCATGTCGCCGTCCCGGAAGCCACCCTCGCTGTTGGTCAGATAGAGGTTGCCGAAGACCTCATCCCCCACCCGAATGGGGACCCCGAGGAAGGAATCCATCGGCGGATGGTGCTCGGGGAAGCTGACCGAGTCCGGATGATCGGCGATATCGTCGGTGCGGACACCTTCAGCAACCCGAGTGATGGTCCCCAGCAGGCCATGGCCCGATGGTGGCGCCCCGATCCTTTTGGCGGTCTCGGGATCCACCCCCTTGTGGATGAACTCGGTAAGGAAGCCATGGCCTCCCAGCACGCCGAGCGCTCCGTAGGACGCTCCCGTTAGATCCATGGCGGTTTCCACAATCGCCTCGAGCGTTTCCGTCAACTCAGCCGCCCCGGCTACGGTGGCAGCCGCCTCCACCAACCGGGCGACATCGTCTGAGCTAAACGAAGGAGAATCCACAATCCAGAGGCTAACGGGGCAGGGTCTTTTGCCTTGTCCGGAAGGGCCAACCGGCGCTCGCAGATGCCAGCCCGGGTGCGATACGCTGGCACGAGCCGTAAGGAGCCATTGCATGAAGGTTGTGCTCGTCGACGACCACGAAGTAGTACGACAGGGGCTCAAGACGCTGATCGATGCCCAGGACGACCTGGATGTGGTTGGCGAAGCCGGCGACGTCGACAACGCCATCCGCCAGGTCGGATATCACTCACCGGACGTTGTTGTGATGGATGTGCGCCTGCCCGATGGCACCGGAGTTGAAGCCTGTCGGGAGATTCGCTCCCGCTGGCCTGACGTAAACGTGCTGATGCTCACCTCCTACGCCGACGAGGAGGCCCTTGTGTCTTCGATCATGGCGGGCGCTTCCGGTTACGTGCTCAAGCGAATTGACTCGGCCGATCTGGTGGACGCAGTGCGGCGGGTGGGCGACGGCGAGTCTTTGCTGGATCCGAACCTGACCGATCGGCTCTTTGCCCGAATTCGTGGTGACGAACCAGACGATCCGCTTCTGGCCCGGCTTTCGCCCCAGGAACGAAAGATCCTCGACCTCATCTCGGAAGGCAAGACCAACCGGCAGATCGCCGAGAGTCTCTTCCTGGCCGAGAAGACCGTCAAGAACTACGTCTCGAACCTCCTGTCAAAACTAGAGATGAGTCGCAGGAGCGAAGCCGCCGCCTACGCGGCCCGCCTCCAGGCCGACCGGGCAAAGAAATACCCACCCGAAGAGTGGAGCGAAGCGATTAGCTGAGAGGAGCGCCGAAGGCGTTCCCGCCTACTTCTTGCGCTTGTGGCGGTTGGCGCGCAGACGTTTGCGGTATTTATGCTTCGACATCTTCTTGCGCCGCTTTTTGATCACTGATCCCATTGGGTATAGCTTGGCCCGTGGCGACCCACTACGCAAACACGATCTAGTCTTTCATCCATGACACCCGTCATAGGAATCACTTCTCAGCAGCGCGATGTCACCACCAGCTACGGTGCACAGCCGGCCACCACAGTCACCCTCAACTACTCCAGCGCGGTTGCCGAGGCCGGCGGCGTGCCGTTCGTGCTGCCGATTCTGCATCCCGATCTGGTCCCGGCCGCCCTCGGCCGTTTGGATGGTCTGGTGATGACCGGCGGTGGCGACATCGACCCCGAGCGGTACAACGGAGAAGCCCACACGGCGGTGTACGGAGTCCATGGGCCCCGGGATGAGATGGAGCTGGCCGTAGCCAGATACGCCGCCGAGCATCGGTTGCCGGTGTTGGCGATCTGTCGGGGCCTCCAGGTACTCAACGTGGCGCTCGGCGGCGACCTGATCGCCGACATCCCCACCCAGATTGAGGGCGGCTTTGAGCACTTCGTCACCGGCGATGGGGCCGAGAGCGAGGCCCATCAGTCGATCGGTCTGGCAGAGGGGTGCGGCCTGGCGCAGCTGTTTGGAACTACCGAGCTAAAAGTGAACTCCCTCCACCACCAGGCGGTGCTCACTCCCGCTCCCGGCCTGCGTCCTGTTGCCTGGAGTGAGGACGGTGTAATCGAGGCGGTGGAAGCCGAGGACGAGACCTGGCCGCTCCGGGCGGTGCAGTGGCATCCTGAGAACCTGGTCGGCACCGAGCCGGCCGCTCGCACCCTTTTCGCCGAGCTGATTTCGGCCGCTTCCCAGCCTGCCACTAACCGCTAAAGGCGGCCAAATCGAGGGTCGATATTCCTCGTTATGCGCACATTTCGCCGACCCGCGGCCGTTTTGATCATCGGTTTCGCTCTCATCGCCAGTGCCTGCTCCGGCGGCGACGAGGCTGTCACCGCTCCCATTACCGCTCCGCCGGCCGGTGTCCCCGACACGGGCATCTCAGACGCCGTCGCCGACGAGCTCCTCGATATGTTGTCCGACAAGCCACCTACCACCTCAACGACCACCCCAGAGGAAAGGGCCATCACCGAGGCTTTCATTACCGACCTCACCACGACCTACTTCCAGGCGGCCGCGGCTGGTGAATGGGAAGCTGTGTACAACGCCTCCGCCGTCGAGTTCCAGAACACCTGCACTCCCGAGGAGTACGCAGCCTTCACGTCGGATGTTGACGAGCCGGTCGAGCTCACCTTCAGTTCCATCGAGATTCAAGTCGTCGGTGACTTTGCCACCGGCTCTCTCGAAGTCTCCGATGACGAGGGATCGTTGCGGGTCGAGGGTTTGCTGGCCTACTGGGAGGCTGATGGGTGGCGAATGGCGATCGATCCGTGCGACGTTGCTGCCCGGGTGACCAGCGGAGACTTCAGCTACCCGGTGGTGCTGACCACCACCACGCTGGCAGCTACGGCCGCCGACAATCCGACGACCGATGCCTCCATTCCCCCTGAACTGACCACAACGACGTTGGCCCCTGGTGGCTCCACCACCACCTCAACGGCCGACATCACGGGCCCCGACCCCGAGGGTGAGGCTACGACCACAACTACGACCCTTCCGCCCGTCCCCCTGACGGCCGCCGACAAGTCGGCTATCGAGGGTGTTGTCCAGCAGTTCCTGATTGCCGAAGCTGCTCGCGATTACGTGGCGCTTCATGCCTCCGTGCCGCCGTTGTTCACCTGCACACCGGTCGACACGGCCGCGGATTTGAGTCCCTTTCATTGGAGCCCGACGACTGTCACGTTCTCAGACTTCACGATTACCGGCGGGGATGACGAGGCCTTCGCCACCTTCGACATCAGGTTCGCCGACACCGGCGAGATCCTCACAGTGACGGATTTCGGTGCCTGGGAATGGGGCGACGTCTGGTATGCCGCCGTGCACCCATGCACGTGGACAGGCCTGGAAGCGAGCGACGGGGCCAACAACCAGTTCGTGATCGATCTCATGAACGACACCCTGACGCTTGCCCGGAGCCTCTATCTTGGAGCCGGCGACTATGACATCCCGACCGCAACTCTCAACGCCCTGTCCGATGACGTGGAGTGGGTTGGCACCGCCGACCAGGCGGGAACCGGGAAGGTCGCCTACGTCGACAACGACCAGGAGTTGCTGATCATTACCCAGAGTGCAAGCGGCCGCTGGTACTGCATCGCCGAAGACGCTCTTCTCGGCGAGCACTACGGAAGCGCCGCCCTCGCTCCCACTGTGGACACGATCGACGGCTGTCGCTCGGTTCTCATGAGCAATCCGTTCGGCCCACCGGTTCCGTAAGGATCAGCGGACACCCTCGAGAGCTACACGGGCCACCAAGACGCTGGCACCGGCGGCTTCGAACGCCCCAGTGAGGCGCTCCGCAGACACATCGGTTGTCAAGGCGATAACCGAGGGACCGGCACCGCTGATGGCGACGAATGGGGCTCCGGCGGACCGGGCGACTCTCATGAGTTCTCCGATCACCGGCCGCAGAGCGATGCGGTACGGTTCGTGAAGCTCGTCCGGTTCGAGAGTCCGCAGCAAGTCGGAGTCGCCGGTTCGAAGAGCCTCAATCAGACGGGCCATCCGCGAGGCGGTCCTACTTGCGACCGCCAGTGGAACGTCGTGCGGCAGTGCAGCTCGAGCTTCCGAGGTCGTCAGGGTTACGTCCGGAACCGCAATTACCGGCTGCCAGGATGCGTGGATTTCCAGGGGGTAGACCCCATGTGGGCCAGCATGCACCAGGCCGCCGAACACTGCGGCCGCGGCATTGTCCGGGTGCCCTTCTTCCGCAGCCACGTATTCGAACGTGGCTTCACGATCTTCGACTCCGCCGTCCAGCCGCTGAATGGCTGTCGCCAGAGCCGACAGAACCGCAGCACTCGATCCGAGACCGCGCCCGATGGGGATTTCGCTGGCAATGGAGATGCGAAGGGGCTCAGAACGGAGTTGTCGGGCCGCCGATTCAACGAAACCCGACGGATCACTTGGAGCAACCTCCCATTCGTCGGTCGGCTCCACGGCGACCTCGCACCTCAGATCCAACGCCAGGGCCAGACAGTCGAATCCGGGGCCGAGGTTGGCCGATGAGGCCGGGGCCGATGCTTTCATCGGGCCGACTCGGGCTCCACAAAAATCTGAGTGGCCGACGGTGCCACCTGGCGAACGGAAGCCTCGATATCGTCAATGGTCGCCTCGATTTCGGATCCGGAGAGGCCCTCTTGGAAGTCGACGTCGAGGTTGACCACCACGTCCTTCGGGCCCATGTGCATCGTGAGCAGGCGTCCGATGCTCTGGACGTTGGGATGGGCAAGCACCGCCGCCCGGATCTCCGAGCGAACCTGCCGGGTGGCGCTCTCGCCCACCAGGAGGCTCTTGACTTCGTAGGCCACCAGGAAGGCAACAACGGCTAGCAAGACGCCGATGGACATGGACGCCGCACCGTCCCAGCGTCCGTTGCCGGTCCACTCGCCGATCAAGATCCCGCTTAGCGCAATAAAAACGCCCAGGACGGCAGCGCTGTCCTCAACCAACACCACGATAAGGGCCGGGTCTTTCGACTCGCGAAGCGATCGCCAGACGCTGCGGCTTCCGCGACGACGGTTGAACTCCTTGAGGGCGGGCCAAAAGGCAATGACGATCTCGAACACTGCAGCCGCAACTAGCACACCCACGCTCCAGGCCAAATTGGACGTTTCCTCCGGGTGGCGAAAGCGCTCCAGGCCTTCGTTGAACGAGACGACGGCACCGGCGACGAACAGAAACACGGCCACCATCAACGACCAGAAATACAGCTCCTTGCCGCGGCCAAATTGATGCGTCACGCTCGGTCCGTAGCGGGAGACGGCGGCACCGCGCAGGAGAAAGAGCTGATTGCCGCTGTCGGCTGAGGAGTGGAACCCCTCGGCAAGCATCGCAGCCGATCCGGTCACCGCGGCGGCGACGAACTTCATGACGGCAATGATCATGTTGGCGACCAACGCCAGGAGGACAAGGGTGCGTGATTCGGATCCGGCCATAGAGCGGGAGTCTACGTGCCCAACCGGCTGCTTCCCGGCAACGCCATCGGCTGCAGGCGGCCAGAATGGCAACGAACATGCCTGAGCTTCCCGACATCCAGATCTACATCGAAGCTCTCGATCGCTTCGTGGTGGGCGAAACCATCGAGAAGATCCGCATCTCCGGCATTTCCCTGCTCGGTTCCTACGACCCGCCCATCGATGAAGCCAACGGCAAGAAGGTGCTTGGCCTGCGCCGGATTGGGAAGCGGATCGTGTTCGAGCTCGAGGGCGATCTCTTCCTGGTGTTGCACCTCATGATTTCCGGCCGTATCCGCTGGAAAGCCAAGGGTGTGACGATTCCCAAGAAAGTGGGCTTGGCCGCCTTCGACTTCGCAGAGGGATCCATCCTGCTCACCGAGCAGAGCACGAAGAAGCGGGCAACGCTGCATCTGGTTCGAGGAGAGGAGGCCCTGGCCGACCACGACCGGGGAGGGCTGGAAGTGCTCGAAGCACCTCCGGACGAGTTCGCCGATCAGTTGCTGGAGGCTCGCCACACCGTGAAGCGCGCCCTCACCGATCAGCGCCTCTTCAGCGGGATCGGCAACGCCTACTCCGACGAGATCCTCCACCGGGCCAAGATGTCCCCCTTCAAGCTCACCGGCCAGATGAGCCGTGATGAGGCCCTCACCGTGCAGAGCGCCGTAGTTGAAGTGCTCACGGAGTGGACGGATCGACTGCGAGACGAATTGGGCGACGGGTTCCCCGACAAGGTGACGGCCTTTCACGATGAGATGGCCGTCCACGGCAAGTTCAAACAACAATGCCCGGTGTGCGGATCACCGGTGCAGCGGATCGTGTACGCCAGCTCAAACGACCTCAACTACTGCCCCGGCTGCCAAACCGGCGGCAAAATCCTGGCCGACCGCTCCCTGTCGCGGATCCTCAAAGACGATTGGCCAAAGACGTTAGAGGATCTGGAGTGAAACGGAAGATCCTCGGTTGATGGGGGTGGGGCCCCATCAACACCGCGATGAGGCGGAGCCGAAGAGCAAAGGGCTGGAGGATCTGGAGTAGAGGTTTCCTCCCCCGGAGGGGGAGGTGGCCCGGAGGGTCGGAGGGGGCGCTGCCCATTCGTAAGTGAACGCCCCCCTCCCCGGCTACGCCGGGACTCCCCCCTCCGGGGGGAGAGACCCAAGTCCCAGACCTCGTCCAACCAGAGACCCACCCCGCCTCCGGCGGGGGCACCCCTCCCGGAGGGAGGGGAAACGCTCTACCGCGGCAGGTCTCGGACCTCGTCCAACACCACGGTTCCCCCGAGTTCGACCTTGAGGCCGTCCCAGGTCATCCGGATCTCGGACAAGGCGCCGGGGAGGCCCTGCACGATCTGCTCGGTGCCCGACTCGACGCCAAGGGTGCGAAGGACCGCGCACAACGCCACCGCCGCCGACCCGGTGGCCGGGTCCTCGTACACGCCAAGTCGGGGAGCGAAGAAGCGTGAGCGGGTGAGGCGGCGTCCGGTGAACACGTAGAGACCGTGGACGGCTTCGGAAAGGGCATCGGCGTCCGGCCGCGCGGCCAGCAAGTCGGCCTCGGACCGCACCTCGGCCACCAGGTAGTCGGACGGGACTTCGACCCGCCACGCCCGGGTGGCCGGCACTCCCAGCGCCTCCGCCTCAGTAACGGGTACGGACTGCACCGGCTGGTCGATGGGCGGCGGTCCGACCCAAACCAGGTCATCCTCGAAGCGAACCGAAACCTCTCCGATCTGGATCTGGAGGGTCGTCACCGGGGCGATTCGATTGAGCACCCAGGCTGTGCCAACCAGCGGGTGGCCGGCGAATGGCATCTCGGCGGCGGGGGTGAAAATCCGAAGCGACGGGGTCTCCCCCTCTGCCCATTCGGTGAAAGTGGTCTCGGAAAAGCCCAGATCGGCAGCTATTTGCTGCATCGTTGAGGAATCGAGACCGGTGCTGTCCGTCACCACCCCAAGGGGGTTCCCCCCGGAGTCCCCAACCGTAAACACCCGAACCACAGTGCAATTGCGCATGGAAACACCCTAGGGCTCCGGCCGTTCCGAAGATCTCAGTGGTTACTGAACGGCGGCGGCACTATCCTTGATGCTGGTTCTGAATAACCCCTGGCGCACGGGCGTGGGTGGAGACAGGACTTATCCAAAATAGGAGGAAACGAAGTGAAAAACTTCAGACGGTTAGTGATGCTCTTTGCAGCACTGGCCCTCGTAGCTGCCGCCTGCGGCGACAGCGACAGCACTGACACCACCGCTGGTGACGGCGGCGGTGGAGGCGGCGGAGACATCGGCATTGTCGAGATCTTCACGCCGGAAACGGCGACGGAGCTGCAAGCCATCAAGGATGCCCTGGTCCCGTTCACCGAGCGAACCGGCATTGAGCTGATTGTCACCGGTGACCGGAGCTTCCAGGAGCTGAACGACGTGCGCATCGCCGGCGGCAACCCGCCCGACATCGGCGTATATGCCCAGCCCGGCAAGGTCAAGGATCTAGCGAGCCGCGGAGTGATCAAGGCCCTTCCGAGCGACATGGCCGACACTATGAAAGCTGACTTCGACCCGTTCTGGCTCGAGCTGGTGACGGTGGACGGAGAGGTGTACGGAGGCCCGAGCAAGGCCGACCTGAAGAGCCTGGTCTGGTACAACCCGTCGGCCTTCGCAGCCAACAACTACTCGATTCCCACCACATGGGACGAGATGCTGGCCCTGATGGAAACAATGAAGGCCGACGGCAACACGCCGTGGTGCATCGGAATCGGTTCCGGTGGTGCGACGGGCTGGCCGTTCACCGACTGGATGGAAGATTTCATGCTTCGCCTCCACGGTCCCGAGGTCTACGACCAGTGGGTCAATCACGAGATTCCCTTCGACGACCCCCGGGTCATCGAAGTCGGCAACTTCGTGAACGACTTGTGGGCCGTTGATGGGAATGTGTTCGGCGGCAAGGACACCATCGCATCCACCGACTTCGGGGACTCCGGTCTCCCGCTGCTCGCCGGCAACTGCATGATGCACCGCCAGGCCAACTTCTACGGCAACTTCTGGGGAGACCCGGGCCGTTCCGGATCCAACCCGGACGTAGTGCTCGGGCCAGACGGCGACATCAACGTGTTCTACCTGCCAACGATCAGTGATGATTTCGGTACGGTGGTTCTGGGTGCCGGGACGCACAACGTGATGTTCGATGACCGTCCTGAGGTCCTCGCAGTTATGAGTCACCTGTCCAGTGCCGAGTTCGCCGAGGCTCGCTCGGCCCTCCAACCGGGTGGCGGATTCCTAAGTGCCAACACCAAGCAGGACCTGACACTTTATGACCCGTTTGCCCAGGCCTTGGGTTCAATTCTGGTGAGCGCCGATCCATTCCGGTTCGATGCTTCCGACCTGATGCCCGGAGACATTGGCGCCGGTGAGTTCTGGACGGCAGCGACCGACATAACAGCCGGCAACGCGACCGTTGAGGATGCGTTCGCCAAGGTTGAGGAAGTCTGGAAGGGCATCGAGGAGTAGTCCTCGCCCAACTAGCAGATACTGAAAGGTGGCGGTGCACACGCACCGCCACCTTTCTTATGCCCGAACGAGATCTCAGATGCGAGGAGTAAAACCTCTCGCTAGTGTGATCCGGGAAGGGAGGCTGGCATGGGAGCAGTGATATCGACCCTCATCGGGGTGATCATCACCGTCGTTGCCTTCTTCGCCCTCTTCTTTCTCATCAACCTGGTCCTCGACCAGGCCCGCACCAATTGGAGCCTCTTTCTCGGCGCAGTCGGCCTATTCCTCGGCCTGCTCATAGGGGCTTTCCTCAATGGGAACTGGGTCGGCGGAGGACTGCTCACCATCTTCGCCGGTGGCGTGGTCGGTGCTGTCCTCGGAGCCGGTCTCGGACGGACCCAGGACCTGTCGGGTCCTCGTCGGGCTGCCATTGCCGACAAGGTTCGCCCGTGGGTGTTTGTCGGACCGGCGCTCTTCGCCGTGTCCATCACGTTGATCATTCCCACCATCAGGACCGCCATCCTCGCCCTCAAGAACCGCGACAGCAGCTCGTGGGTGGGATTCGACAACTTCCAGTGGATCTTCACCAACGATGACCTCTTCAAAGTGTCTGGTTGGACGGACATATTCGGGAGCAGGCTGTTCTATGCCGGATTGGTCGGTGTGGCAGTTGGGCTGTTCTTGGCGGTCCGCCGGGGCCGCGAGATCGGGGTACGGGCCGACTGGGAGAACCCGAGCACCGTCGGCTGGATCAGCGTTGGGGTCGTCGGCGTTCTGTTCGCAGTCTTCACCGTCCTCAGCGGAGTCATTTGGAACAACCTGTGGTGGGTGTTTTCCGTCACCCTCTTCGCCACCGGCCTCGGGTTGTTCGTGGCAGCCGTCAGCAACCGGATGGAGCGGGGCGAAACCATCGTCAAAGCGATCATCTTTCTGCCAATGGCGATCTCGATGGTCGGCGCTTCGGTGATCTGGCGCTTCGTTTACAACTTCCAACCGCCCGGCGAGACCCAGATCGGCGCCCTCAACGCACTCATGGATTTCTTCGGGCAGGCACCGGTCCCCTGGCTCATCCGCCTCCCGTGGAACACCTTCTTCCTGATCATCGTCATGATCTGGATCCAGGCGGGCTTCGCCATGGTCGTGCTGTCTTCGGCAATCAAGGCCGTTCCCGGTGACCAGATCGAGGCCGCCCGGGTCGACGGGGCAACCGATCGGGATATCTTCTGGCGGGTGACCATTCCCAATATTCGGTCGACCATCGCGGTAGTGGTGACGACGCTAATCGTGGTTGTCATGAAGGTGTACGACATCGTCAAGGTGATGACCAACGGCGAGTTCGACACCAACGTCATCGCCAACGAAATGTTCGATCAGGCGTTCCGGTTCACCCAGGCCGGTCGGGGGGCCGCCCTCGCCACCGTCCTGCTCATATTCATCCTCCCGATCATGTACATCAACATCCGACGGGTGCAGGAAGAAGCAGCTCTCCGATGACCGTCGATACCAAGACCCGCCAAGAAACCGAGAGCCCTGCTCCGCTCGGCACTCGCCTGTACAACAAACTCAGCCGGGGCGGAACCAAGGTCATTGTCTGGATCCTCGCCATCGTGTGGCTGGTGCCAACTCTCGGCTTGTTCATCAGTTCATTCCGCAGCGAGTCCGACATCAAGACCACGGGATGGTGGACCTGGTTCTCCGACCCATCGGTCACCCTCGACAACTACGACTTCGTCCTGTTCGGAACCGGATCAGCGGCCCCCGGCATGGGCGACGCGCTCCTCAACTCGCTGGCCATCGTCATCCCGGCCACCATCATCCCCATCGCCATCGCGGCCTTTGCCGCCTACGCATTTGCCTGGATGGACTTCCCGGGCCGTAATTGGATATTCATCCTGCTGGTCTCGCTGCTGGCGGTTCCCATCCAGATGTCTCTGATCCCCCTGTTGCAGCTCTACGTGGGTGGTGCCCACCTCGGCATATTCGGACTCGACATGACCATCTTCCCCGACCTGGATCTGCAAGGGACAAGTTTCAGCGTTTGGGCAACTCACACCGGCTTTGGCATGCCCTTAGCCGTCTTCCTGCTCACCAACTACATGTCCACCCTCCCCCGCGATGTCATCGAGTCGGCCCGAATTGACGGCGGTGACCACTTCACGATCTTCTGGAAGCTGATCGTGCCGCTTTCGGTCCCAGCCCTGGCTGCCTTTGCCATCTTCCAGTTCCTCTGGACCTGGAACGACTATCTGATCGCCGTGACGTTCGTGGGAAGTGCAGAAAACGTCGCACCGGTCACCGTCGTCCTGGCCAACGTGACGGGCAGCCGCGGCCAGGACTGGCACATACTCACCGCTGCCGCATTTGTGAGCATGGTCTTGCCGCTTACGGTGTTCTTCTCCCTGCAGAGATACTTCGTCAGCGGGCTGCTGGCCGGCTCAACCAAGGGCTGATACGCGGGCGCCCTAAGAGACGCCCAGGACCTCAGCCATTTCGACCACCCGGCCCTCGGCAATCGACTGCTGGGCGGCCAGACCCATGGCCACCGAGATCAAGCCGTCCTCCAGCGTGACGGCCGCCGGCTGTCCGGTCCGGATGGCTTCGAGAAACTCGACGTGCTCGATGTAGCTGGAGCCGTGGTGGCCGCCCTGCCATTGAATTCGGTCGTCGTCGACAATCAGTTCCTCCACGGTCGAAGCCGCCCGATTGCCGATGCGGACCACTTGCCGGGGGTCGGCGCCACGAGAGACCGGGCCGGGAGTGAGGGCTTCCACCTTCCCTCTGTCTCCGACCACCGCGATCTCTTCCTGGTGTTTGGTGGCCTCGGCATACATACACAGGTCGAGCATCGCCCGGGCGCCGTTCTCATACTCAAAGATCACCAGCGCTGCATCGAGGATGTCGGGGACCTCCCCGTCGTAGGACTCGTCGAGATGGTTGAAATCCTGTCCCCCACTGGCCATCACCCGGACCGGCTCTGCCTCGACGATGAGGTTCATCAGGTCGAAGAAGTGACAGCACTTCTCCACCAGCGTGCCGCCGGTGTTGCGGTTAAAGCGATTCCAATGGCCGATCTTGGGCAGGAAGGGGAAGCGGTGCTCGCGAATGGCCACCTGGCGAAGCGTGCCGACTGCACCTCCCTTTACCTCCCGGAGGAGCCGGGCGGCGGCCGGCATATACCGGTACTCGAGGCCCACCCACACCACGCCGGTTCGCCCTTCGGCGGCCGAGATGATGCGCCGGCAGTCGGCGACGGTGGTGGCCAGCGGCTTCTCGACCATCACGTGCAGCCCGTCAACGGCCAGCACGTCATCGAGCACGTCGGCGTGAGTCATATTGGGCGACGCAACCACCACGGCATCCACCAGGTCGGCGGCCAGCAGATCCTTGTGGTCGGCGAACGTCTCGACCTCACCGTTGGCCTCGGCGGCTCCCCAGGCCTGCATTTCCTCGATCGGATCGGCAACGGCCACCACCACCCCGTCATCCAGATGGTTGATGTTCTGGATGTGCTCGATACCCATGATTCCCGAGCCGATGATCCCGTAGCGGATGGTCATGTCAGGTTTACCACCGGCAGCTCCCATTTGGCGGCCAGGGCGAGGAGCTCCTCCTCGTACTCGCCGTACACGATGCCGTAGTGATGCTCGAGACCCTCGGCCATGATGGTGGCCAGCACATCGGCTGCTGGTTTGTCGAACCGCACAACCCCGGCCGTGCCCGAGAAGGGCAGGGGAGCAGGCAGCATTTCACCACCGCCCACGACGAGCTGATGTCGGTCGGCCGCCTGGCTCAACCGGGCGATGGTCACCCGGCCGGGTTTGAGGACGAACTCGTGCAGCAGCGGTTTGCGGCGATTGGAATGCACGGTCGGCGAGGCGTCGGCGTCCTGGCCGACCATGCTGAGGGGAGCCAGGCCACAATGCCACACTGCTGCACTGTTGTCGTCGGGATCGATGTCGACGAGATCGGCCACGAACGGCGCCTCGCCCGACAGTTCTTGCAGGATGAGACCGGTGAGGGTGCCGTAGACATCGGCCTCACACATGGAGGGGGTGCCGTCATCGGACAGCATGGCCTGCGGTGCGCAGGCCGCTCCCCCGTACTCGGTGAAGCACTCGGGCCAGCAGCGAGTGGCCAGTCCGGCCCATTCGTTGTCGATCACCAGGCTCTGCAACCCTCCGTACAAACGGAGACTGTTGTCCAGCTCTCCCTGGTCGAGATCGTCGAGTGACCCCAGCGAACCGGCTGCCCGCTCCCGCGCTTGGGCCACCGCCGGCGAAGGAACCTGATCGGCCCGGGCGAACAGCTCGGTCAGCTCGACCCGATCGACGGTGATGCCGGTTAGCCGGCGCACCGCTTCGGGGTCATAGCGGCACGGGTCAAACCCATCCGGGAAGTCACCGATAACCCCGGTCCGCAGCCCGTCGAGCGCCGCCCCAACCCGATCGGCCGCCGCCAGAGCATTGGCTGATAATTCCCCGGCATCTGGGACCAGCCGAACCGCGGTGTCGACATTGGCGCCGCCGGCCAGCAGCCTGGTCAACTCGGTCACGGTCGTGGGATCGCCCGGGCGGGCGTACAGATAGGAGAACGACCGATTGAGGCGCCGGAGAGCGTGGCCTGCCAGGTTGATGCCGCACAGGGCATTGAGTCGCAGCCGACCTCCGGTGCGATCTTCAGGGAAGGCCCAGAAGATAAGCGGGGCATCGATAGCCCCGGCCAACTCCTTGGTCATGGTGGCATCGGTGAAGGTCACCTGCAGCACCACCAGGGCGGCCAGATCATGGGCACGAAGATCCTCGATGGCAGCCGCGGTGCTCTCCGCATCGAACAACAGTGCACGATCTCCGACGACGTCCAGGCCCAGGCCGTCGATGAGGGAGAACGCCTCGGCGGCGACTGCCTCGGCAAAGTCGACGTCGAAGGTCGGCCGGGCCAGGGCAATGATGCCGATGGTCATGCGTCGCCCCCGAAATCGCCGTAGGTGGCCCGGAAGCCGGCCCCAGCCCCGTCCAGCGTCGGGGACCCGAGGGCCCCGGGGTGTTCGGTCCAGGGCGCCGCCTGTTGGTCGGTCATGCGATTGAGACTCTCCATGTATGGGACGGAGCCCACCTGCAGCTGGCCCCGCATGGCCTCCAGGTCGGGGAAGGCCTGGCAGGCATCCCACCAGATGGCCCGGCCGGCCAGGTACCCGTTGGCCCCGGCGGCATAGGCGTAGCCCAACACGGTGCGGAAGGCCTCCTGGGTGGCGCCGGCCGACAGCATGACCCACGGCCGGTCGGCGGCCCGGCCGAGCGCATCGAACCACCCCTGGGTGGTGCCGTCGTCGTCGGACTGGGCGGGGACATCTCCGGCCGGAATCGGGCTCTCGAGCTTGAACAGGTCGACGCCAAACCGGGGAGCCGCGAAGGTCTCCACACTGGCCACCACGTCTTCGGCTCGCTTGGCCGTGTCCTCCACGTAGTCGGTGTGGTGTCCGGCGGCTCCGGCGAACGGATACACCAGCAGCTCAAAGACGAAGGGGATGTCGTACCGGCGGCAGGCATCGCCGATGGCGGCCACGAACTCCTGCTGGTGCTCATTCACTGCCGGGTCGGCATCGGGCCGATACCAGGCCAGCACCTTGACGGCGTCTCCCCCCGCCCGCTTGATCTTGGCCACACTCCAGTTGTCAATCTCAGCCGAGCGCCGCCCCCCGGGAGCGTCGTCGAAAATCGAATCCTCGAGGGTAAGGACCACGCCCTGGGTGGGGGATAAGAGGTGGCCGGCGGCCGGGTAGGCGAAGTGCGGGTCGAGCAACACCGCCGAGGCGTGGGGGGCCAACTCCTCGACCAGCAGGGCCTTGAAATCACAGACATCCTCATAGGAGGCCTCGTCCACGCCGCGCCGTTCGCAGATGAGGTTCTTGATCGGAGGCCGCTGGTCGACGGCCAGCATCTTGAAGCGACCATCGGCATCGGCCAATCGGCGGAGGCCCCACAGCTTGCCGGCTTCCATCAGTGTTCTCCTTCTAGCAATGCTTCCACTTCGGGCCGGGTGGGCGCTCCCGCCCGGCCCCCCGGTTTAGTGCACTTCAAAGCCGCGGCCGCAGCCGCAAACCGTACGGCCTCGGCCTCTCCCCGACCCTCCCCCAAGCTGAGGGCGAGGGCACCATGAAACACATCTCCAGCCCCAACGGTATCGACCACCGGGACATCGAAAGCCGCCAGATGGCGAACGTCGCCGCCGTCCAGCCACCACACCCCGTCGGCACCGGCGGTCACAGCCAACCAGGCATCGGTTTTCGAGCTCATCGTCTGCAGCCCAACCGCCGGATCATCCGACCCGGAAGTGGCAGCCAGAGCCGCCTGCGAGAAGGCGACGTGACTGGCACTCCGGATGAGGTCGGTCCCCCCGTCGATCATCGGCCGGTCGAAATCGAATACCGAGGGAAGGCCGGCGACGGAGGCAGCCGCCACCGCCGCCGAGGCTCCCGACGGCCACCGGACGTCCACCAGCACCGCGTCGACTCCGCCCAGCTCAGCCGCCATCGAGGTGTCGCCACCGGCGAACAGGCTGCTCTCGGTGTAGTTGATGATCGTGCGCTCACCGGCACTATCA